>Ga0136617_10001771_pt1 | contig 19209 bp, 19 predicted proteins | sample AntDrymUQ3222106_2_FD_129672 | JGI IMG/M metagenome (GOLD analysis project Ga0136617, IMG submission 129672) | Polar desert sand microbial communities from Dry Valleys, Antarctica - metaG UQ322 (21.06) | ecosystem: Environmental > Terrestrial > Soil > Desert | place: Antarctica: Dry Valley... | reverse complement strand
GGCAACGTGCCTCGCCACCTCCGTGGCCTGGTGCTCGACGGGCCGCCGCCTGCGCCGGGCGAGGCCGTCGAGGTCGACGGACGGGAGGTGGGCGCGATCACGAGCGCGGCGGTCGATTCCGCCGGCCGCACCGTCTGCCTCGCCTTCGTCCGCCGCTCGGTCAACCCCCCGGCCTCGGCGTCGGTGGGCGAAGTGGCCGCGAACATCCTCGGGCTCCCGCTCGACACCTGAGCCCGCTTCTCTGTCACACCCCCTCAGTACTGTTCCCCCAGCTTCCCCTTGACGTGTACCAACGATCAGGAGAAGTCTGATGTCATTGAGCGAACGCAGTCGAGCGGCCATCCACGAAGGCCTCTCGACGGTCATCGACCAGGAAGCGGTTGAGGAGATGTTGGCCCAGTTCCGTGACGCCGAGGAACTCGCCTCAAAACGCGACATCGGCGAGTTCCGCACCGAAATGGTCGAGCGCTTCGCGGACGTCGATCGGCGGATGACCCAGGGTTTCGCCGATGCCGATAGGAGGATGACCGAGGGCTTCGCTCAGATGCGGGAGAAGGCGCACTCCGATCTGCGGTGGACCATCGTCACCGTCCTGGCCAGCAACAGCATGATGGCCGGCATCGTCGGCGCCCTCGTCAGCTCCTGAGGGACGGGCTTTCCCCGGCATCGGGCGGCGGGGCCGCGGCTCGACGAGACAGCGCGACGCGGAGGGCGGTGCCGCCTGCGGGACCGGCGGGGGAGCGAGCCTCGACGGTGCCACCCATGGCTGCGATCAGCTCCCGCACGATCGCCAGACCCAGGCCCGAGCCGGACTCCCGGCGGGTCGGCTGGTGGCGCGACACGTAGAGGCGTTCGAAGATGTGGGGCAGGTCCTCGGCGGCGACGCCGGGTCCGTCGTCGCTCACTGTGATCGACACGCCCTCGTCGTCGGCGTCGACGACGAGCGATACCCGGTGGGTAGCGAACTTGAGGGCGTTCTCCAGCAGGTTGGCCACGACCTGGCCTAGCCGATCGGGATCGACGAGCGCTCGGGCGCCGATGCTTCGGTCGAGGACCTCGACCGCGACGCCTGACCGCCTCGCGTCCGGCTCGGCGCCAGCCGCGACCGACGCGACGAGGGGGCCGACCTCGATCTCCACCGCGACCAGGGAGAACTGCCGGGCCTCCAGCCGACCCAGCTCGAGCAGATCGCCCACCAGGCGATCGAGGCGCTTGGCCTCGGTGCCGATGATGGCGGCGGCATGACCGGCGTCGGGGGCGGCCCCGTCGCCGATGGCCTCGGCCCAGCCCCGGATCGATGTGAGCGGGGTGCGCAGGTCGTGCGAAACTGACAGCAGGAACTGGCGCTCCACACCCCGTGAGCGCTCGAGGGCGGCGGCCATGGTGTTGATCGACCGGCTGAGGTCAGCGATCTCGGTCGGGGTGCCGGCGGTCGGCTCGGGGGCCCGGGCGCTCAGATCACCGGTGGCGATACGACCCGTCGCCGCCTCGGCCCGGCGCAGCGGTCGGGTGAGGCTCCGGGCCAACAGCAGGGCCACCGCGGCGCCGGCGACGACGGTAACCAGGGCCACCCAAGCGAACAGGCCCAGCACCGGGGTGGTCGGGGGCGTGGCCGGATCACTCCCCACGACCAGGGCGACGGATCCGTCGATGACCGGGTTGGGGGGCGCATCTTCGGGCCGGAACGGACCCTCGACCGGCGAGATGGCCCACACCCGACCGTCGCGCCTCCCGCTGGCGGACTGGCGATCGGCGGCCGCCCGGCGCACGTCGGCCTCGGCCACAGCTCGCGGGAGGGTCCCGCGCATACGGTTCTGGCCGTCGATCACCACGATGGTGAGATCATCGACCTCGAGGCCCTGGGCCAGGCGGGCCAGCCGGTCGGACCGGAACCCGATGGGCCGCTCGCCGTCCCTGACGGCGAGGGCCGAGGCGAGGGCATCGGTCTGGTCGCGCACGCGATCCTCCGCCTCGCCACGAGCGGTGACCCGCACCACGATGAAGGTCGCGGCGCCGGCGAGGGCCAGGGCGGCCACCGCGGTGCCGAGTATGGCCAGGGCGATCCGGGTCCGCACTCAGTCCATCCGGTAGCCGACGCCCCAGACCGTGGCCAGCGGCAGGTCGGCCCCGAGCTTGCGGCGGAGCTGGCGGACGTGGACGTCGACGGTGCGTTCGTCACCGACCCAGTCGTGGCCCCACACGCCCTCGATGAGCTGGGCCCGTGACAGCACCTGGCCGCGGTGGGCAGCGAGGTGGGCCACCAGGTCGAACTCGCGATGGGTCACGGTGACCGGCGCTCCCTCGACCCGCACCTCGCGGCGACCCTGGTCGACCTCGAGCGCCCCGATGGCGACGACCGCGTTCGACCCGCCGTCAGCGCCGTGATCGGAGACCGCACCGGCCGAGCGAGCCGGTGCCCGACGCAGCACGGCCCGGACCCGGGCCACCAGCTCGCCCGGGGAGAAGGGCTTGGTCACGTAGTCGTCGGCTCCCAGCTCCAGGCCGGCGATGCGGTCCGCCTCGTCGTCGCGTGCCGTCACCATGATCACCGGAACCCCGCTCGTGCGACGGATCTCCCGACACACCTCGACCCCGTCGATGTCGCCCGGCAGGCCCAGGTCGAGCAGCACCAGAGACGGCTGGCGGGACCGCACGGCGTCGAGGGCCCGCCGCCCGTCCGGCGCCAGGTGAACCCGGAAGCCGGCATTGCGAAGGTAGAGCACCACGAGATCGGCGATGTGGGGGTCGTCCTCGACCAGGACGACCGACGGCGGATCGCTGCCCGCCGGTGCGATCGTGGCTCCCACTCGTCGATCCTCCCACCTCCATGTGTTGAGGATGTGAGATGGGCGGTAGATCAGCAGTCGGGTGAACCCCGGGCGGGCCTACGATCGAGGGGTGCCCGCCGTCGCCCACGGCCTGCCCCTCAAGTCCTTCGAGCGGGTCGGTCCCGCCGACCTGGCCGTGCTCGAGTCGGGTCCACCGGGAGCGGCGCCGTGTGTCGTGTTCCTCCACGGCTTCCCGACCCACTCCGTCCTGTGGCGCAAGGCGATGCGGCTCCTCGGCGACGACGTCCACGCTCTTGCGCCCGATCTCCTCGGCCTCGGCGATACCGTCGTATCTCCCTACGCTGACTTCGGGGCGGCGATGCAGGCCGATCTGATCCTCGAGTGGCTGAGCGATCGGGGCATCGAAAGGGCCGTGGTCGTGGGCCACGAGCAGGGCGGGGCCATCGCCCAACAGATGGTGGCGACCCATCCCGAACGCGTCGCCGGCCTGGTGCTCGTCGACTCGGTGGCCTACGACGGGTGGCCCATCCCCCTCGCCGCCCAGGTGATGCGCCTGGCCCGCACACCCGGGCTCGACGTGATGGCTTACGCCCTCGACCTGCCGCGCCGGCTCGGGGCCAACGACCGGCTGGGCTTCGGCCGCGCCGTATACGACACCGCCGCGCTCAGCCCCGACGTGGTCGACGAGTACCTGCGGCCGCTGCTCACCGCCGAGGGTCGTGAGCGGGCCCGACGCTTCCTCCTGGTTGGTGACGAACGGGTGACCCTCGAGTGCGTCCCCGCCCTGCGGGCCTACCCGGGACCGGCCGAGGTCGTCTGGGGCGCCGACGACGTCTTCCTCTCGCCCTCCTGGGGTCTGCGCCTCGTCGACGACCTGCCCGGAGCCGGTGCCCTGCGCCTGGTGGCCTTCTGCGGTCACCTGGTGCCGGAGGAGAAGCCGGACGCGGTCGTCGACGCCGTCCGCGCCGTGGTCGGTCGAATCGCACCCGAGGCCGCGACCGCCGTCGCGGCCGGAGCCGGCCGTGGCTGAGGGGCCGCGCACTCACTACGACGTGCTGGGCGTCGACACCGGCGCCGAACCGGGCGACATCCGGCGGGCCTATGTGGCTCTCGCGCGGCGGTTCCACCCCGATGCCCACGCCGGGCGCAGCCCGGCCGAGCGGGCCCACGCCGAGCGCCGCATGCGCGACGTCAACGCCGCGTGGTCGGCTCTCTCGGACCCGGGGCGGCGACGGGCTTACGACGCCACCGTCGGCCCGGCCCGCCCCTCGGTCCAGCCTGCGCCCCCGCCCGGGCCGGGATGGAGGCCTCGTCCCGACGACGACGCCTGGATGCGGGATTTCGCGTCGTGGCGTCAGGAGACCGATCTCCTGCCTCCCGACCCGCCCGGACCCCGCCGGCCCACCCGGCTGCTGCCCGCTGCGGTCCTGGCCGCAGGAGCGCTCGTCGCCCTGCTCGGGCTGGTGCTCGCGTCCCGGCCGGTGTTGGCCATGTCGTTCATGCTGGCCGGCATTTCCGCCGCGCTCTGGATCTGGCTGCCCCTGGTGGAGCTGGCCCGCAGCCGGCGCGACGACCCCGAGCGCTAGGTCACCGCGTGGCCACCTACCTCGACCACATCCTCGACGCCCATCGCGCCGCCGCAGTGGCAGACCGCCGCCGGCCGGCGGCGGTCCGAGAGGCGGCCGAGTCGGCCGTGGCGACCGAGCCGACGCGTGGCCTGCGCGCGGCGCTGCTCGCCGACCACGACGACGGACACCTGGCCGTCATCGCCGAGATCAAGCGCCGCTCGCCGTCCAAGGGTGCACTGGCGCTCGACCTGGTGGCCGGTTCGGTCGCCGAGGCCTACGCCGAGGGCGGGGCCGCGGCGTTGTCTGTGCTCACCGACGGCGATGCCTTCGGCGGGTCGGTTGCCGACCTGGCCGAGGCCCGACGGGCGTGTGAGCTGCCTGTCCTGCGCAAGGACTTCACCGTGGTCGAGGCCGACGTGTTCGACGCCCGAGCCATGGGTGCCGATGCTGTGCTGCTCATCGCCGTCGCCCTCGACGACCACGAGCTGGCCGACTTTCGGGCGCTCGGTGCGGAGGTCGGCCTCGACGTGCTGGTCGAGGTCCACGACGAGCGCGAGATCGAGCGGGCCCTGGAAGCCGGCGCCGACCTGGTGGGTGTGAACCAGCGTGACCTGGTGACCTTCGACGTCGACACCAACCGGGCCCTGCGGGTGGCACCGGAGCTGCCCGACGGCGTGGTGAGGGTGGCCGAGAGTGGCATCGGTGGCCCCGACGACGCTCGCCGCCTGGCCGACGCCGGGTATCACGCGGTGCTGGTCGGCGAGTCCCTCGTAACCCACCGCGACCAGGCTGCGGCGGTCGCCGCCCTAAGGTCCGCCCGCACCCCCTGACACTCCCCGTAGCATCGGGTCGTGTTCGTCAAGGTGTGTGGGATCACCAGCGAGGAGGACGGTCTCCTCGCGGTGGCCATGGACGCCGACGCCGTGGGGTTCACCTTCGCCCCCTCACCCCGCCAGATCGCGCCCATCGTGGCCCGCAACATCGCTCGCCGCCTGCCCTCTGACGTCATCACCGTGGGCGTCTTTCGCGACCAGGCCCCCGAGCGGGTGGTGTCGGTCGTCCACTCCGCCGGCCTGCGGGCTGCGCAGCTGCACGGACGAGAATCGCCGGAGGCGACGCGGTATGTCGCCGAACGGGTCCCCCTGGTCATCAAGGCGTTCTCGGCCGGGTCGCCGGCCCTGGCCGAGGTCGAGGACTACGGGGCCGAGGTGATCCTCGTCGATGGCATCAACCCGGGTGGGGGCGAGACGTTCGACTGGACCCTGCTCGACGACCTACCCCGCTCTCATCGACTGCTCCTCGCCGGCGGCCTCACACCGGACAACGTGGCCGAGGCCATCGACCGGGTGAAGCCCTGGGGAGTCGACGTGGCCACCGGCGTCGAGCGCCACGGGTCGTTGACCGGCAAGAAGGACCCGGGCCGGGTCCGTCGCTTCGTCGCCGCGGCCCGGGCCGCCGGGCCCGAGTGGGCGTCCGAGCTCCAGCCCGACAACTGGACCGAGGAGACCTGATGGCGACCTCCCCGTCCACCGGCCCGCCTCTGGCCGGCCCGGCCTCGGCCACCGCGGCCACCTCGGCCACCTCGGCCATGGCCGAGCCCGATGCGTCGGGCCGCTTCGGCCGCTTCGGCGGGCGGTTCGTCCCCGAGACGCTCATCGGAGCCCTGTCCGAGCTCGAGGCGGCGTTCCGCGCCGCCTGGGCTGATCGGGCCTTCCGGGCCCGCCTCGACGGACTGCTCCGCGACTACGCCGGCCGCCCGTCGCCCCTGACCGAGTGCGCCAACCTCTCCGAGCGCCTCGGCCTGCGCCTCCTGCTCAAGCGGGAGGACCTCAACCACACCGGATCCCACAAGATCAACAACGTGCTCGGCCAGGCCCTCCTGGCCGAGCGCATGGGCAAGAGCCGCGTCATCGCCGAGACCGGCGCCGGCCAGCACGGAGTCGCCACCGCTACCGCGGCAGCCCTCCTGGGCCAGGACTGCGTCGTCTACATGGGCGAGGTCGACATGGAACGCCAGGCGCTGAACGTGTTCCGCATGCGCCTGCTCGGCGCCGAGGTCCGCCCTGCTTCCAGCGGCAGCCGCACCCTGAAGGACGCCGTCAACGAGGCCATGCGCGACTGGGTCGCCAGCGTGGAGTCCACCCACTACTGCCTGGGCTCGGTGATGGGCCCCCATCCGTACCCGTGGATGGTCCGCGAGCTGCACCGGGTGCTGGGCGACGAGGCCCGCGAGCAGTGCCGCGCCCTCACCGGCGGCGATCCCGACGTGGCCGTGGCCTGCGTGGGCGGCGGGTCCAACGCCGCGGGCCTGTTCTCAGGTTTCGCCGACGCCGGCACCCGGCTCGTCGGGGCCGAGCCGAAGGGCGGAGCGGCGATCGGGCGAGGCATCCCGGGCGTGGTCCACGGCTCGAAGTCACTGCTGCTCCAGGACGAGTGGGGCCAGGTGCAAGAGGCGGAATCGATCTCGGCCGGCCTCGACTACCCCGGCATCGGTCCCGAGCACGCCCACCTCGCGGACGTGGGTCGGGCTGAGTACCACGCCGTGAGCGACGACGAGGTGGTCGATGCGTTCGTCACCCTCAGTCGCCTCGAGGGGATCATCGCCGCGCTCGAGTCCGCCCACGCCCTGGCCTGGGTGATCCGCGAGCGTGAGTCGCTCTCGGGCCAGACGGTGTTGCTCAACCTGTCGGGCCGAGGTGACAAGGACGTCGAGCAGGTGTCTCGGTTGCTGGGCCCGGCGGCGGGGGCCGACCGGGGCCTGCGGAGGTGAAGGCGCCCGACGGCTTCCTCGAGGTGCACCTGAGGGCCCGGCGTGATGGTGGGGCCAAGTTGCTCCTGCCCTACATCACGGGAGGGATCGACCCCCGGTGGGTCGACCTCGTCCGTTCCGCCGCCGACGCGGGCGCCGACGCCATCGAGGTGGGCATCCCGTTCAGTGACCCGGCGATGGACGGCCCCACCATCCAGGCCGCGTCCGAACGGGCCCTCGCCTGCGGCGCTACCCCGGCGTCGATCCTCGATGATGTGTCACGAGCCGACGTCGACGTGCCCCTCGTGGCCATGACCTACTTCAACATCGTCTTCCGGCTCGGCGTCGAGCGCTTCGCAACCGAGGCCCGCGACGCCGGCATCTCGGGCGTGATCCTGCCTGACGTGCCCATGGAGGAGCTGGGGGAGTGGGAACCAGCGGCCACCTCTGCCGGGCTGGAGACGGTGTTGCTGGCCAGCCCGCTGACCCCTCCTGATCGCCTGACCGAGCTGGTCACCCGGTCACAGGGCTTCGTCTACGGCGTCAACCTGCTCGGTGTCACCGGTGAGCGCAGCACCGTAGGCGACCATGCCGCAGCCCTGGGAGCGCGGCTCAAGGCGGCCACCGAACTCCCTGCGGTCATGGGCTTCGGCGTCTCCACACCTGAGCAGGCGGTGACGGTGGCCGCTGTGGCCGACGGTGTGGCCGTCGGCTCTGCCCTGATGCGCCGTGTGCTCGACGGCGAGGGCCCGCTGAGGGTCGGCCGGGCCATCGCGGAGCTGCGCGCCGCGCTGGACCGAGGTTGAGGTGACCGACCTTTCCCTGGTCGACGTCGGCCCGCTGGTGGGCGGGCGGGGCGACGTGGAGGGGGTGGCGCGGGCGTTGGATCAGGCCTGTCGTCACGTGGGGTTCTTCGCCGTCACCGGCCACGGCGTCGACCACTCGTTGCAGACCCGGCTCGATGTTGCGGCGCGGGACTTCTTCGCCCGGCCCGACGAGGAGAAGGCAGCGGTGGCCATGGAACGGGCCGGGCCGGCGTGGCGGGGCTGGTTCCCGTTGGGCGGCGAGCTCACATCGGGCCGGCCCGATCACAAGGAGGGCCTCTACTTCGGCGTCGATCTGGCACCCGACGACCCACGGGTCGTGGCCGGCCGCCCCCTGCACGGGCCCAACCTGTGGCCCAGCGAGCCCACCGAGCTCCGCGAGGCGGTCACAGCGTGGATGGACGCCATGCTCGGGCTGGGCCAGGCCCTGCTAGGGGGCTTGGCCCTGGGCCTGGGCCTGTCTCGGGACTTCTTCGTGCGCCACCTCACGACCGACCCGACGGTGCTGTTCCGCATCTTCCACTACCCGCCGGTGGACCAGGAGGGTTGGGGCGTCGCCGAACACACCGACTACGGATTGCTGACGATCCTGGCCCAGGACCACCAGGGAGGGCTCCAGGTGCGGGGCCCCGAGGGGTGGGTCGACGTCGAGCCCGAGCCGGGGGTCCTCGTCTGCAACCTGGGCGACATGCTCGACCGCATGACCGGCGGTCGATACCGCTCCACGCCTCACCGGGTACGTCCGTCGGCCCACGCGAGCCGCATGTCGTTCCCGTTCTTCCTTGACCCGTCGTGGGACGCCGAGGTGCGTCCGATCGTCGCCGGTGGTGACGCGCCGCCAGACGACGCCGCGACCCGGTGGGACGGCACCAGCCTCCAGCACCTGTCGGGCACCTACGGCGACTACCTCACGGCCAAGGTGGCCAAGGTGTTCCCGAGACTGGGGAACCCGGTCAGCTAGCTGACGATGATGGTGCCGATCTGCCAGCCCTCGGGGTGGCGCACCGCGTTCACGCTGATGAACACACCGGTGCTGCGGTTGCGGTAGGCGCAGGTGCTGGTCTCGAACTCGCCCGTGTCGCACTGGTAGACCTCGAAGCCGTCGGAGGGGATCGGGAACAGGGCTGCGATCACCTCGCCGGGAGCGATGGCGGCGGCCCGGGCCTGGTCTCCCAACTCCCAGGCCGCCTTGAGCTCGTTGACCGCGTCCCGGGCCGTCGCCGCGAAGGCCGTCGGGCCGCTCGTCTCACTCGGCCCGACCGTGGACGACGACGACGAGTTCGACGACGACGACGAGTTCGACGACGACGAATCGGACGACGCCGAGGACGCCGAGGACGCCGAGGACGATCCTGGCGCTGCCGTCGTCGTGGACCTGCCTGCGCCAGGGTCGGCCTCGTCACCCGCACACCCGCTCAGGCCGAACCCGACCGCGAGAGCGAGGCCGGCGAGACGACGCGGGTACCTGGCAGTGGCCGCGGCGAATGGTGCGGTGACACGACGTCCGTCACGGCGCCGGCCCACGGCCGCAACCCTAGGAGGCGGTCGGTTCGTCCAGCGAGCGGTGGAGGAAGGCCACCGTGCGGTCCCAGGCCAGCGTGGCCGCCTCGGGGGAGTGGGCGACTTCACGGTCCTCCTCGACGAACCAGTGGGCCGTGCCGGGGTAGCGGTGGAAGTCCACCTCGCGTCCCGCCAGGCGGAGGTGGGCCTCCATCTCGGCCACGTCGTCGTCGGACTCGAACTCGTCGAACTCGGCGAAGTGGCCCTGCACGGCTGCGGCCATCGGCGCGAAGTCCACGTCGGTGGTGCCGTAGAACGCCGACACCGCCGTCACCAGCTCCGGTTCGCGGGCCGCCGCCCACAACCCGAGCGACGCCCCCATCGAGAAGCCGACGATGCCGAGGGGGCGAGTCGTGGTGGCGGGGAGGTCGTGCAGGACCGTCACCGACGACCGGACCAGGTTCGCCATCGTCGTGGCGTCAGTGCCCGCCAACAGCGCTTTGGCCTCCTCGGGGGTGTCGGCCGTCGCGCCTCCGAACAGGTCGGGGGCGAGGGCCACGAACCCGGCGTCGGCCAGGCGGTCGGCGACCGACCGAAAGAACGGCGTGAGGCCCCACCAGGCGTGTAGGACCAGCACCCCGGGTCCGGCCCCGGAGTCCGGGGCCACCACGTAGGCGGTCCCCGCGTGCCGCCGTCCAGCCACGCTTCGACCCTAGGGCCGGGGCTGGCGGCCGCCTCCCTACCCTGTGTCGGTGGCCGCCCCCGACCCGCAGTGCCCCCTGTGCCGAGCCGAGCGGATCACCCCGTGGTACCTCGACGACGAGCTGTGCTGGATCGCCGAGTGCGACATCTGCTGTGTGCCCATGGTGGTCTTGCGAGACCACGACGCCGACCCGGGGCCGGCGGTCAAGGCCGAGCTGCACGCTCGCCTGGCTGAGGCCGTGGCCGGGCACTTCACCTTCCAGCACCGCGTCGACGACGACATGCGCCGGATCCCCGAGCACTACCACGCCCACGCCCGCCCCCACGACGGCTTCTTCGGCCATCCCGGCCTCCGCCGCCAGGCCGCGCCCACGACCGACGAGGACGCGTCGACGTGAACGACGTCAGCCCGAGCGGGGACGCAGCGACCTTGTTCGAGGTGGTCGGCGGCCGCCGTTCTTCGACCGCCTTGTCGACCGCTTCTTCCGGGGTGGCGGCGGACCCACGACTGCGACCGCTGTCGTACAGGGCGTAGCGGTCGGGGCCAGGTTCGGTGACCCATCGTCGCCCGGCCGGTTTGGCAGACTGCCGGCCATGACAACCACGCGACGCTTCAGGCTCTTCACCCCGGTCCTGTCCTTCGCCTTGGTGCTCGGCCTGGCCGGGTGTGGCGGTGACGACTCCAACGAGGCATCGGGCGACACGACCGAGGCCGAGTCGACCGAGGCTGAGACCACCGCGGAGAGCAGCGCTCCGGAGAGCAGCGCGCCGGAGAGCAGTGAGGGCGGAGGTGAGGGCGGCGACGCCGTGACCATCGTCGACTTCAACTTCGATCCCAGCCCGATCACGGTCGCGGCGGGCACCGAGGTCACCTGGACCAACGAGGACGACGCCACCCACACCGTCACCGCCGAGGACGACAGCTTCGACTCCGATGACCTGGCGAAGGGAGCCACCTATGCCGAGACCTTTGACGAAGCCGGGACCTTCGCCTACGTGTGCTCCATCCACCCCAGCATGTCCGGTGAGCTCGTCGTCGAGTGACCGGGCAGGCCGGCCGGTGTGACCTGCGCCGCGGTGGGAGAAGTTGAGTAGGGCAATGTCAGGTTTCCGGGCATCGTGCGCGGCCCGCAGCCCGTCAGGGTGACGCCACGCCGTCGTCGACGGCGACCATTCGGACGACCGCCGCGCCCTCGTCGTCTGACGCGCGGAGGTCGACCGATGCTCCGATGCGCCAGGCGTGGTCGCCCTCGGGGTCCGACAGGATCTGGCTGACGTCCCAGTGACCGGGGTGCTCGGCCACGAGGAGCAGGGCCGGGTTGCGGGCATCGGGGCCGATTTCGATGAGGTCGTGCTCGGCGAAGTACGGCTGGAGCGCCTGGTGCCAGCGCTCCGCGCTCCACCCGTCGTCTCCGTCCATCTCGCCGAGAGCGGTCCAACGTTGGGCGGCCGCCAGCTCGACGCGACGGAACAGGGCGTTGCGCACGAGCACGGTGAAGGCTCGTCGGTTGGCGGTGACCGGCGGGGGAGCGTGGTCAGCGGGGCGCTCGCCCGGGATCGCCGCTCCCTCGGGGTCACGCAGCGCCTCCCACTCGTCGAGCAGGCTGGAGTCGACCTGGCGCACGATCTCGCCCAACCACTCGGTGATGTCGACCAGCTCGTCGGTCTTGGCGTCCTCGGGCACCGTCTTGACCAGCGTCCGGTAGGCGTCGGTGAGGTAGCGCAGCACGGCGCCCTCGGAGCGGGCCAGCTGGTGGTGGCGCACGTAGTCGCCGAAGCCCATGGCCCGCTCGTACATCTCCCTGACCACCGCCTTCGGGCGCAGCGGGTGGTCGGCGACCCAAGGGTGGCTCTCGCGGTAGACGTCGAACATCGGGCCCAGCAGATCGGCCAGTGGTCGGGGGTGTGTCACCGACTCCAGCTCGATCATCCGCTGCTCGTAGTCGAGGCCATCGGCCTTCATCTGGGAGATGGCCGCGCCCTTGGCCGCCTTGACCTGGGCCGAGATCACAGGGCGGGGGTCCTCGAGGACGGCCTCGATCACCGAGACCGCATCGAGGGCATGGGTGACAGCATCGGGATCCAGCAGGTCGAGCGCAGCGATGGCGAAGGGGGCGAGGGGCTGGTTGAGGGCGAAGTCGGCCTGCAGCTCGACGGTGACCCGCACCGTTCGGCCCTTCTCGTCAGGTGACTCGAGCTCCTCGATCACCCCACCGGCGAGGAGGGCCAGCTCGATCTCGGCCGCCCGAGCCAGGTGGCGTTCCTTGTCGGCCTCGCTCTCGTAGCTGTCGACGATCAGCCCTCGCAGCGCGGCGCGGCCGTCGCCGGGACGGTCGAGCACGTTGATGAGCATCGAGTGGGTGACCTGGAAGCTCGAGGTGAGCGGCTCGGGCTCGGCGGCCACGAGGCGCTCGAAGGTCGGTTGGCCCCAAGAGACCATGCCCTCGGGCGGCTTCTTCTTGACCAGCTTGCGCCGCTTCTTCGGGTCCTCGCCGGCCTTGGCCACGGCCCTGGCGTTCTCGATGACGTGCTCGGGCGCCATCACCACGACCCGGCCCATGGTGTCGAACCCGGCCCGCCCCGCCCGCCCCCCGACCTGGTGGAACTCCCGCGCCGAGACCAGGCGGGTGGTGATGCCGTCGTACTTGGACAGCGAGGTCATCAGCACCGTGCGGATGGGGACGTTCACGCCGACACCCAGGGTGTCGGTGCCGCAGATGACCTTGAGCAGACCGGCCTGGGCGAGGCGCTCGACCAAGCGGCGGTACTTGGGGAGCATCCCGGCGTGGTGGACGCCGACGCCGTGGCGGACGAAGCGAGACAGCGTGCGGCCGAAGCCGGCGGCGAAGCGGAAGTCGCCGATCAGCTCGGCGATGGCGGCCTTCTCCTCCGCGGTGCAGAGCCGCAGGCTGGTGAGGGCCTGGGCCCGGTCGGCCGCCCCGGCCTGGGTCGGGTGCACGATGTAGATGGGTGCCGAGGCGGTGGCCAGGAGCTCCTCGATGGTCTCGATCAGCGGGCTGAGGCGGAACTCGTGGACCAGGGGAACTGGCCGTGTCGCCGACCGCACCAGGGCCACCGGCCGCCCCGTCCGGTGGGGCAGGTCGTCGGTGAAGCGGGTGACGTCGCCGAGGGTGGCCGAGAGCAGCACGTGCTGGGCGTCGATGAGCTCGAGCAGCGGGACCTGCCACGCCCAGCCCCGCTCAGGGTCGGCGAAGTAGTGGAACTCGTCCATCACCACCTGGTCGACCGGAGCGTGGCGACCGTGGCGCAGGGCCATGTTGGCCAGAACCTCGGCGGTGCAGCAGATGATCGGCGCCTCGTGGTTCACCGCGGCGTCGCCGGTGAGCATGCCGACGCGCGAGGCGCCGAAGGTGGCGGTCAGCTCGAAGAACCGCTCCGAGACGAGGGCCTTGATGGGGGCGGTGTAGAAGCTGCGGCGCCCCTCGGCCAAGGCGGCGAGGTGGGCGGCGGCGGCGATGAGGCTCTTGCCCGACCCGGTGGGCGTGTTGACGATCACGTGCGATCCGGCCACGATCTCCAGCAGGGCCTCCTCCTGAGCCGGGTACAGCGTCAGGCCCCGAGCCTCGGCCCAGGCGACGAAGGCGTCGATCACCAGGTCCGCCTGGCCGGCGATCGGTATCCGGTCGCCGAGCGAGGGCGCGTCGACGACGGTCACCGACCTGATGGTAGGGATCGGCGACTCCTCGCCACCGGGGCGCTGACGTGACAACATCTCTCTCGTAGCCCGACGGGTGTCGGTGCTCGGGCCCGGGGAGAGAGACATGATCGACGTGGTCAAGCGGATCCTGGTGATCCTTGCGCCCGTTGCCCTTCTACTGGCCGCCTGCGGCGGGGGCGGCGGGGGCGGCGGCGGCGATGAGGCCCGGGTGGTCGACGACACAGCCTCGGACGGCGGCGCCAGCACCACCACCACGCTGGTGGAGGACGGGGAGATGTCCATGGAGCAACCCGAGCTGGACGCGCCCATCGAGCCGATGGGCGACCCGTCCCAGACCGGTCAGGACGACGGGGTCGGCGCGGACGCCGTCATGATCTCCGCCGGGCTGGATGTGGAGGCGTTCTGGGAGCAGACCTATCCCGAGGTCTACGGCGAGCCCTACACGGCGCTCGAGGGCGGGTTCTGGACCTACGGGCCCGATACCGCGCCCGAAGACCTGCCCCCATGCGACGACGTTCCCGCCTACGAGGACATCGCCCAGAACGCCTTCTACTGCCCCTCGGCCGATCTCATCGCGTGGGATCGCGAGGCCCTCATCCAGCCGTTCATCGACGAGTTCGGCTCCTTCGCGGCCGCGATCGTGATGGCCCATGAGTTCGGTCACGCCATCCAGGGCCGCACAGGCGACATCGACACCCTGCCGGGCGTCGTCTCCGAGCTCCAGGCCGACTGCTTCGCCGGCGCCTGGGTGGCGAGAGTCGCCGACGGGGGCAGCGACACCTTCGAGGCCGAGACCGACCAGCTCGACGCGGCGGTGGCCGGGCTCATCGAGATCCGCGACGCCCCCGGCTCCGATCCCGACGATCCGGCCGCCCACGGGTCGGGGTTCGACCGCGTCTCGGGCTTCTCCGACGGGTTCTCCGACGGCGCCGCCCGGTGCTCGACCTACGGTGAGGAACCGCCGATCGTCACCGAGGAGCTGTTCGATGCCGGCGACGAGGCGGCCACCAGCGGAGACCTGCCCACCGAGGAGTTGCTGCCGGACCTGGTAGCCGACCTCGAGGACTTCTACACCCAGACCTTCGCCGCCGAAGGGCGGACCTGGACCCCGGTCTCCGAGCCAGAGTTCATCGACCCCGCCGACGGTCTGACCTGCGGCGACGTCGAGCTCACCCCCGAGGAGCTCGAGTTCGCCGCCTTCTATTGCATCGCCGACAACACCGTCTACCTCGACGGAGTGGATCTGCTCCCCGCGCTGGAGGAGATCGGTGACTTCGCGGTCGGCTCGGAGCTGGCCCGCCAGTGGGCGTTCGCAGCCCAGGTCCAGCTGGGCAACGACGAGAACTCGGAGGCCACCTTCCTCAACGCCGACTGCCTCACGGGCCTCTACGCCGGCGACATCTACTTCGAGCTGCGCCCCAACTCTCTACAGCTCTCGCCCGGCGACCTCGACGAGGCGATCATCTCGTTCCTGGCCTTCAGCGAGGGCGGCGAGGAGGCCGACAGCGGCGGCTCGATCTTCGAGCGGTCCGACGCCTTCCGCACCGGGTTCCTCGGTGGGGTGGCCGACTGCGACGCCTTCCTGGGGTGACCGGGCTCCTCACCCCAGCACCTCGCTGACGCAGGGGCCACCGGCGCACACGTCGTCGGTCACCCCGTCGCCCAGGAAGCCGAAGGCCTGGGCCAGCACCCGGGGCTCCTGGACCCCAGCGCCGTGGGGATCGTCGCCGTACTCGGGCGGTCGGGGAGCGACGTTGCCGGGCGGGGGAGCGGGGGTGCCATAGTCCCAGACCACGAGGGCGGATCCGTCGCGATCGCCTTCGAGGGCGGGGACATCCCACACGGCCTCGACGTCGTTCGATCGGCCCTCGCCGAGGACGGGCCGGTGGACCCGCGCGCCGATGGTGCGGGCCAGGACCTCGGTGGCCACGTTGGCCACCTGATGATCGCCGAAGGCTTCGATCAGCAATACGTCCTTGGCCTCGATCCCGTCGTAGGGCTCGGCGGTCAGGTGCTGGGCATAGCCCTGGTTCTCGCCCCTGTCCCAGAGCAGCTGGATGAGGGAGAGGGCGAGGGTTCGCTCGATCGGGTCGGTGTAGGCGGCCTCGAAGACCGAGGCGAAGGGGTCGAAGTCCACCGAGCGGGGCAGCAGCACCGAGTAGTTGATGCCAGGCACGCCCAGGACGGCCCGATCCCACTCCGTCGACACCGCGCTGGCCGCCCCACCGAGGATGCCGCCCTGGCTGTTGCCCACGAACTGCGTGGCCCCGCTGTCGATGACCGGTTCGCCGGTCGGGTCCTGGAAGGCCGGGTCCGATGCGAACCCTTCGGCGTGGTTCAACAACCGACCGAGGAAGGACATGGCCACGTGGCCCTGCTGGAGGCGGTCGGCCAGCTCGGGGAACTCCGACAGGTCGGCCAGGATCTGGGCCACGTTCGGGAGGTCCTCCGACGACATGCCGATCCAGTCGGTGGCGCAGGCGGCCAGGTTCCCCAGGGGCACGGCGACGGCCAGGCTCTGGACCTCCTGGGCCGAGCCCAGCAGACCGTGGCCGTAGACGATGGGCTGGGCGGCCTCGTCGGGGTCGCTCGGCACAACGCACACGAACCGGGCGTCGATCGTGCCCTCGCCTCGCTCGGGCACGCCCTCGCCGTCGAGGCGGAACCGCCCCCCGGGCCCAGCAGAGGTGAGGAACAGGGGCACCTCGAAGGTGCCGGTCACCGTGCGCACCCCGCCGGCGTCGGTCGCTGCGTCGACGGTGAAGGCGGGGGCGTCGGTGCCCAGCTCCTCGTAGGCGGCGTCGCGGATGTGGAGCAGGCGTCCCGACAGGCTCTTGGCGCTGGCCACGGTGAAGTCCCAGGCCATCCACCAGTCCTCGTCGGTCCCGGCCCACTCGTCGAGTTGGGCCTCGACCCCCTGTAGGTGGGTGACCCGCGACGCCGGTTCGAGGGTGCCGTCGACCACCTGCTGCCACTCGGCAGAGGATGGGACCGGCTCGCCGGACTCGTCGAGCAGGCCGCGCAGGCCGACGAGGTAGCGATGGCCCTCAGCCAGGCTGGTGGCGGGGTGGACGGTCAGCAGACGCGCATCCTCGGGCGCCCGCGAGTCGAGCTCGGCCCAGTACGGCACCGGCTCGCGGGATTCGGCGTCGAGCAGCACGATCGGCGCCCCCTCGTCGAGCGACGCGCCGATGTCGGTCGAGGGAGCGACCTCAGTCGTCGCCACGTCGAGGCCGGGCACACCGACGAGCAGGGTGGAGCCGGGGCTGAACCCGTCGGCCCGGTCCATGTCGGCGGAGTCGATGGGCACGTCGGTGGCGTTCGTCGGCATGCCATCGGCCGGCAGCCGCACCCGTCGCCCCGTCGGCGTCTCGGCTGCCTCGGTGAACCCGTCGTTGGGGAACGGCAGGAGGCATGCGGTCGCGTCCAGCGGATCGCACCCCTCCAGCGTGGGGTCGGTCGTCGCACCGGCTGGCCCCTGCGTCCGACCGTCGTCGCGTGCTCCACGCTCACCGGACGGTGTGCCGTCGGAGTCCGAGCAGCCAGCCGCCATCAGCAGTGTGACCACCGCTGCGGTCACGACCCGGTTCGTCCCCCGACGTCTCATCTTAACGCGCGCGTCATGTCAGACGACGGACAGGTTCACGTCGATGTTGCCCCGGGTGGCGTTGGAGTAGGGGCACACCTCGTGAGCCTTGGCCACCAGGTCCTCGGCGGCGTCGGGGGAGAGGGCAGGGAGGCTGACGTCGAGGTCGACGGTGAGACCGAAGCCCCCGGAGTCGGTGGCCCCGATGCCCACGCTGGCCGAGACCTCGCTGCCGGAGACGTCGGCGCCCTCGTGGCCGGCCACGACCTTCAACGCCGAGTGGAAGCACGCTGCGTAGCCGGCGGCGAAGAGCTGTTCGGGGTTCGTGGCCCCGCCGGGACCACCCATCTCCTGGGGGATGCGCAGGTCGAGGTCGATCTGCCCATCCTCGGAACGGGCGTGGCCGTTGCGGCCGTCGCCGCTGGCGTGGGCGGTGGCTGTGTACAGGACCTTCACTGGCATCTCCTGATCGACGGGCTCGGGATCGTAGGTGGCGCGCCGACCGCCCGCCTGCGCACCCAGCTCGCAGCGTGGCCCAAGTCACTCGCCCCGACGGCCGGAGGCGAAACCTCCAATGTTGGGGATGGCGACAAGGGGACGGATGTTCGACACTGAGCGACGGTGGTTGGGCGGGAGCCCCCATCCCCTATACCTGAGGAGCACGCATGTCCATCGACGACCGGCGACTCGGCGAGCTAATCGTCGAATCGCAGGACTACCAGGCTGATGCCCTGCGCAGCGCGCGGGTCATCCAGCCCGACCTGAGGGAGATCGGTGCCGAGCTGCGCCGCACGCCCGCTGACCAGGATCGCGTCCGACACATCAACCACGAGCGCCGCCGCCTGCTGCGCAACGGAGGCCTGGGCATGGGTGCCCTGGCCGCCCGGGGCCTCATCGGGACCACGTTCGGCTCCGCGGTGATGGGCATCATCAGCCGCCCGGTGGCCGCCCAGTCCGAGGCCGACGTCGACGTGCAGATCCTGCAGACGGCCTCGTCGCTCGAGACCGTGGCCATCGCCACCTACGCGGCCGCCCTGGAGCTGCCCTTCATGGCCGAGGCACCGGAGGTCGTCGGGACCTTCGCCACCACGACGATGATGCAGCACGAGGAGCACCGGGCCGCCTTCCAGGCCCAGACCGAGGAGCTCGGCGGTGAGGTCCAGATGGAACCGAACTCCAAGTACGCAACCGTCGTCGAGGACACCAAGCCGACGTTGACCGATGTCGCCAAGGTGGTCGACTTCGCAGCGGTCCTCGAAGAGGTCGCCACCGATACCTACCTGGCCAACATGGGCCTGCTCACCACCCCCGAGCTGCGCCTCCTCATGGGCAGCGTGATGGGCGTCGAGTCCCAGCACCTCTCCACCCTCCGGGCCGTCGGGGCCCTGCTCGCCGTCGATCCGGCGCTGGTCGTCCTGCCTCCGCCACTTGCGGACTTGCCCGACGCAGCCGGCAGCGTGGGCTTCCCTGAACCGTTCGAGACCGCCGACATGGCCAGCCCGCCTGAAGAAGGAGCCGTGGCATGAGCGAGACCACAGAGACCGAGACATCCACCCCGAGCTTCCTGGCGGGCGGAAACCGGCGACGGTTCCTGGCCGGCGTCGGCGTGGCCGGCGCCGCCTTGGCCTTCGCAGCCTGCTCCGACGACGACGGGGACGAGAGCACCGGCGGGGGCGACACCACCGCAGGTGGCGACGAGACGACCACCACCGCTGGCGACGACACGACCACCACCGCTGGCGAAGACACGACCACCACCGCCGCCCCCGGCGGGGGTGAGGTCGACGAGACGGCCATCGCCATGCTGGCGGC
>Ga0136617_10001770_pt1 | contig 19209 bp, 15 predicted proteins | sample AntDrymUQ3222106_2_FD_129672 | JGI IMG/M metagenome (GOLD analysis project Ga0136617, IMG submission 129672) | Polar desert sand microbial communities from Dry Valleys, Antarctica - metaG UQ322 (21.06) | ecosystem: Environmental > Terrestrial > Soil > Desert | place: Antarctica: Dry Valley... | reverse complement strand
CGCTGCTCGGCCAGCGGCTCGCCAAGGAGCACTCGGCGGTCGACTGGTCGACGCGACCGCTCCCGCGTCCCTGGCTGGAGTACGCCGCGCTCGACGTCGAGGTGCTCGTCGACCTGCGCGACGTCCTGGCCGCCGAGCTGGTCGAGTCCGGCAAGGACGGGTGGGCCCGGCAGGAGTTCGACTCGATGCGCGGCTTCGAGCCCACCCCCCGGGTCGATCCCTGGCGGCGTACGTCGGGCGTCCACCGGGTCCGGGGACGCCGAGCGCTGGGAGCGGTCCGGGCGATGTGGCAGGAGCGGGACCGGGTCGCGCGTGAGCGCGACGTCACTCCCGGCCGGATCGTGCCGGACTCCGCGATCATCGCGGCGGCGACCGCGATGCCGGACGACCGGCGCACCCTGCTGCGCACCCAGGGCTTCCACGGCCGGGGCGCCTCGCGCTACGCCGCCCAGTGGGTCGCGGCGCTGCAGGAGACGGCCGAGCTCCCCGAGGAGGAGCTGCCGACCCGCGCGCCCCGCGGCGACGGACCGCCGCTGCCCCGCGCGTGGGCGGAGAAGGATCCCGTTGCTGCCCGGCGACTCGCGCTCGCCCGTGAGGCCATCGTCACGCTCTCCACCGAGGTCGAGGTGCCGGCCGAGAACCTGCTCAGCCCCGACCACCTGCGGCGGCTGCTCTGGACTCCGCCCGCCATCCGCGAGCCAGCGCCGCTCGCCGCGGCGGTCGACGACCAGCTCGAGGGATACGGTGCCCGGCCGTGGCAGCGCGAGCTGACGGTGCCGCTGCTCGTGGCGGCGGTCGTGGCAGCCGAGCAGGCGACCGAGCCGCTGGCGGACACCCCTTAGGGCGCCTCGCTCTCGGGGTCCTCGGTCTCCTCCTCCTCAGGGGCGAGAACGGTGCGCGACTGCTCGTCGATGCGCACCGACAGCGCCTCGAGGTCGGCGATGAGGGGCGTCGTCAGCAGCGTCATGATGCTGTTCTGGACCGTGTCCTCGAGGGCCGTCCAGTTGTCGAGCTGCGGGGGCAGCACGACCGTACGGACGCTGTTGGTGAAGACCTGGGCGTGCTCAGGCTCGCGGCCGGGCTGGAGGAAGTCGTCGGAGAGGGCGACCTCGAGGTTGGCCGGCACGAGGTGGCCGGTGGAGACCAGCCGGCGCACCGACACCGGCGAGGTCATGTGGACCAGGAAGTCGGCCGCGGCCGTGGCGTTGCCGGTCTCGGCGGCCACGCACATGCCCGAGAAGTTGGCGACGGTGGCGTTGCGCTCGATGCCGGGAATCGGGATGGTGTCGAAGCCGAGCCCCCCCACCTCGCGCAGCTGGGGCACCTGCTCGCGGAAGCCCGGGATCATGCCGAGCTTTCCCCGCTTGAACCACTCCATCGCCGAGCGCCTGTCGAGCTGTCGCTCGCTGAGTGTCAGCCGGGGGTCGCGCAGCACCGGCAGCACCGTCGCGAGGGCACCGCCCGTGGCGTCCTCGGAGAACGCCAGCGAGGTGGGCTGCTCGGGGTCGTCGAAGATCTCCCCGCCGGCGGCGTAGATGAAGGGCGCCAGCCCCCGCAGTGTGGGGTCGACGTGGATGCCCCGCGTCGCACGCTGGGGGCGGCTGGCGAACTCGGCCGCCGCGACGAACTGGTCGAAGTTCCAGTTGAGGCCCTCGACGGGGGCTGGCAGCCCGCGGTCGGCCATGGCCTCGAAGTCGACGAGGTCGGTGTTGTAGAAGATCACCATCGGCGAGACCCCGACCGGCATGCACTGGAGCCGCGAGTCCGCGCTGTAGGCCAGCAGCGCGTCGCGGGAGTAGAGGTCGCCGAAGTCGAGGCCCCGCTCGACCAGCATCGTGTCGACGGGCTGCAGGAGCTGCGCCTGCTGCAGCCACGCGAGGTCGCGCTGGGCGGTGAGGAAGACGTCGGGAACCTCGCCGGTCTCGCGGATCTCCCCCATCAGCTCCTCGCGACTGCCGTAGCCGGCCATCCTCATCTCGGCGCCGTCGTAGAGGGAGTTGTAGACGTCGACGAGCGACTGGTAGGCGTCGAGCTCCTCGTCGGTGCCGTAGACCCCGAACTCGAGGGACCGGTCGAGGGGTGCGGCCGAGGTCGACTCACCCTCCGGGGTCGGCCCGGCGTCGGCCTCGCAGCCGGAGACGGCGAGCGCGGCGAGCAGCAGGCCGATCAACGCGCGCCGGTGCAACCAGAACCTCCCCGATCGAGTATGTCGCCCCAGCCTACCGACCCGGTGGACGAGGAACCGACCGCGGGAACGCCGCGCGAATCACCGGCGGAGTAGGTGTGCCGGACCGGGAGCGCCTCACGGCGCGTGGCCGCTCGTAGCGGCTTCAGTTGGGACCCGGGGCTGCCACGGCCCGGCACACCTGGGCCAGTCTAGGGGGCGACCCCACCAGGTGTCAGGCAAGTCCGTGGGTGAGCTCGACGTGGCCGGCGGCCTCGAGCTGCTCGGCGAGCGCGAGCATGCGTACGACCTGCTGCTCGCTGGTCGTCGCCAGCGCGGCACGCCCGGTCGCGACGACCCGCGCGAAGGCCGCTGCCCGGAACAGGACGTCGGCAAAGTCGCCCTCCGCGATGCCGCGGAGCACCTGGTCGATCATCGCCCGGAGCTGGTCCGGGCCGGGCGGGTCGGCGACGCCGGCCACCACCCGGGCGACGGGCGCGGCTGCCCGACCGGCCTCGAACTGGCCCGCCACGCCCACCGGGTCGGCCCACACCCAGGAGCGCAGCAGGAAGAGCCGCCACAGGCACCCGGCGAGCGAGTCGCCCGGCGCCCCCGACCAGACCGCCGCGATGGTCTCGATGCCCTCGGTGTCGGCGAGCCGGAGCAGCCGCTCGGCCACGGCGTCGTCGTCGCTGTCGTGGGCGCCGCGCACCAGCAGCGCGGCGGCGCGGTCGGCCGCCTCGCTGATCTCGGCCGGGTCGACACCGGACGAGATCGCCTCGAAGTAGTGGCTGCCCGGGGTGGTCGGCCGGTGGTGCGGGCGCTGGCTCACCGGGTCAGGCTACGTGGCGTCAACCCGCGGCGGCCGCCAATGCTCTCCGGACCCGCTGATCGCTGACCTTCTGTGCCGTGCCGAGCTGCTGGGCCCACAGCGAGACGCGGTACTCCTCCAGCAGCCAGCGCACCTCCCGCAGGGCCGCGGACGGCGGGCGGCCCTGCGGCAGCGCCGCCACATGGTGGAGGTAGGCCGCCTGGACGTCGGCCAGCTGCGCCAGCTGCTGCCGGTCGCGCGCAGCCTGCTGGTCGAGGCGGGCGCGACGGTGGTCGATGGCCGACAGGTAGATGGGATAGCGCCGGAGCCGGTCAGGCCCTGCCTCGGCCACGAAGCCGCGGTGGACCAGCCGGGCGAGCTGGTCGCGCATGTCGCTGAGGGAGGCCAGCACCGCCAGGTCGGCCCGGCCCGCGAGCGACTTGTCGGTGGCCCGCCAGCGGCCGAGCACGTCGACCACGACGCCGAGCAGCTCCCGCATCCGGGGCTCGAGGGCACCGCGCAGGTCGGCCAGCAGGGCGTCGTACGTCGCCTCGTCGCGGGCCTCGGGCCGGGTGTCGACGGCCGCGAGGACGACCGCCCGGCGCACGTCCTCGACCAGGTCGGCCACCGAGGCGTACGGCGATCCGGCGAGCCCGAGCAAGGTCCGGTTGTCGAGCCCCGCCAGGACGTCGGGCCGCGGGAGGACGAGCAGCAGCAGCCGCGCGACGCCCAGCCGGTGCCGGGCGGTGGCCTCGGCAGCCGAGCCGCAGACCCGCAGCCCCACGGACGAGCCCTCGTCGTCCAGCGCGGGGAAGCCGCGGACGTCGTGGCCGGCCCGCTGCCAGATCTGCTCGGGGGGCACCCGCGCGAAGCTCCACCGGGTCTGGCCGGTGGTGGTCGTGTCGGCGGCCACCTCCGCGATCGCGTCGGCGAACTCGCCGCGGAGCGGCTCCTTGAGTTGCTCGAGGTCCTTGCCCCGGGCCTGCTCCTGGCCGCGCTCGTCGACGACGCGGTAGGTAGGCCGGAGGTGCTCGGGCACCCTGGTCCAGTCCCACGCCTCGCGCGGGACGGCGACGCCGGTCGTGGCCCGCAGGTGCCGCTCCAGTGCGTCGAGCAGCGGCTCCTCCCCCGGCGGGATCGCGGCGAGGAACCCGCGCGCGGTGTTGGGCGCCGGCACGAAGGAGACTCGCAGCTGCTTGGGCAGGCTCCGGAGCAGGCTCGCCACCAGCTCCTCGCGCAGCCCGGGCACGTTCCACGAGAAGTCCTCGGCGGAGACCCGGTTGAGAGTCGCGACCGGGACGTCGATGGTGATGCCGTCCGCTTCCGTTCCCGGCTCGAAGTGGTAGCGGATCGGGAAGGTGAGCCCCTCCGACTGCCATTGCCGGGGGTAGCTCACGTCGACAGCCTCGACGACCCCGTCGGTTCGGTCGTGGGTCAGCATCGAGGGGTCGAAGGCGAGGTGCTCCGGCTGCTCCCGCCGCGCGGTCTTCCACCACTGGTCGAAGTGGGCGCCGCTGACGATCCCCTCCGGGATCCGGGCGTCGTAGAAGTCGAAGAGGGTGTGCTCGTCGACGACCAGGTCGCGGCGCCGGGTGCGGTGCTCGAGCTCTTCGGCCTCCTCGAGCAGCCGCCGGTTGTCCGCCATGAATCGCTGCTGGGTCAGCCACTCGCCGTAGACGAGCGCGTGTCGGATGAACAGCTCGCGCGACAGCGCCGGGTCGACCTTGCCGTAGCTGATCTGGCGGTCGGCGACGAGCGGTACGCCGTAGAGCGTCACCCGCTCCTGCGCCATGACCGAGGCGCGCCTCTTCGACCAGTGCGGCTCCGAGTAGGTGCGCTTGACCAGGTGGCTGCCGATCGTCTCGGCCCACTCCGGCTTGATCGCGGCGTTCTGGCGCGCCCACAGCCGGCCGGTCTCGACCAGCTCCCCCGCCATCAGGAACTGCGGGTTCTTTCCCTTCAGCCCGCTGCCGGGGAAGATCGCGAACCGGGCGCCGCGAGCGCCGAGATACTCCCGCATCCCCCGCTCCTTGCGGTCGCGCTCCTCCAGCAGCCCGATCTGGGAGAGCAGGCCGGACAGCAGCGCCTGGTGGATGCCGTCGCCGTCGGGGGTGTCCGCGGGGTGCCCCACCTCGATCCTCATCTCGCGGCACACCTGGCGCAGCTGGCTCTCGAAGTCCTGCCACTCCCGCACCCGCAGGTAGTTGAGGAACTCCCGCTTGCACATCCGGCGGAACGCGGAGGAGGACAGCTCGCGCTGCTGCTGCCTGAGGTGCTGCCAGAGGTTGAGCCAGGTGATGAAGTCGGAGGAGCTGTCCCTGAAGCGCGCGTGCTGCTGGTCGGCCTGCGCCCGGAGCTCGGCCGGGCGCTCGCGCGGGTCCTGGAGCGAGAGCGCGGCCGCGATGACCACGACGTCGCGCACGCAGCCGAGCCGCTCGGCCTCGAGGATCATCCGCCCCAGCCGGGGGTCGATCGGCAACCGCGCGAGTCGCTTGCCGATCCGGCTGAGCCGGGCCTGGCCCCCTGCCGGAGAGGTCAACGCCCCGAGCTCGTCGAGCAGCTGCACACCGGCGCTGACATTGCGCCGGTCGGGCGGCTCGACGAACGGGAAGCGGGCGATGTCGCCGAGGCCCAGCGAGGTCATCTGCAGGATGACACTGGCCAGGTTGGTGCGCAGGATCTCCGGGTCGGTGAACTCGGGTCGGCCCGCGAAGTCCGCCTCGGCATAGAGCCGGATGGCGATGCCGGCCTCGACGCGTCCGCACCGGCCGGAGCGTTGGTTGGCCGAGGCCTGGCTGATCGGCTCGACGGGCAGCCGCTGCACCTTGGTGCGCGCGGAGTAGCGGCTGATCCGCGCCACGCCGGTGTCGACGACGTAGCGGATGCCGGGCACGGTCAGCGACGTCTCGGCCACGTTGGTCGCGAGCACGACACGTCGTACGGACATCGGGTGGGAGGAGAAGACCCGGTGCTGCTCGGTGGCCGAGAGACGGGAGTAGAGCGGGACGATCTCGGTGCGCGGCAGGTCGGCCAGCTCGTCGGCGGTGTCGCGGATCTCGCGCTCGCCGGGCAGGAAGACGAGGACGTCGCCAGGACCCTCGCGCGCCAGCTCCTCGACGGCGTCGCGAATCGCCTCGGTCTGGTCGCGCTGGATCGGCTCGCCCTCCTCGTCGTCCTCGGGGAGCTCGATCAGGGGGCGGTAGCGGACCTCGACGGGATAGGTCCGGCCCGAGACCTCGACGACCGGGGCGTCGAAGTGGCGTGCGAACCGGTCGACGTCGATGGTCGCCGAGGTGATGATCAGCTTGAGGTCGGGACGACGCGGCAGCAGTCGCCTGAGGTAGCCGAGCAGGAAGTCGATGTTGAGGCTCCGCTCGTGCGCCTCGTCGATGATGATCGTGTCGTACCTGCGCAGCTGCCGGTCACGCTGCAGCTCGGCGAGCAGGATGCCGTCGGTCATCACCTTGACCCGGCCGGCCCGCGACGTCTTGTCGGTGAACCGGACCTGGTAGCCGACCAGCCCACCGAGCTCGGTGCCGAGCTCCTCGGCGATCCGCTCGGCCACGGAACGCGCCGCGATCCGCCTCGGCTGGGTGTGGCCGATCAGCCGGCCGTCACCGCCGCGTCCGAGCTCCAGGCAGATCTTGGGCAGCTGGGTCGTCTTCCCGGACCCGGTCTCTCCCGCGACGATCACGACCTGGTGGTCCCGGATGGCCGCGGCGATGTCGTCGCGCCGCTGGGTGACCGGCAGCTCGGGCGGGTAGGTAATGTCCACAACGCCGTCGATTGTCCCCCACCCCGCGAAGTGGCGGTTCCGCCCCTCCGAGGTGGCGGTCCCGCACCTCCGAGGTGGCGGTCCCGCCCGGGCGGGGCCGCCAAACTGCCACCTCACACCAGCGGAAGTGCCACCTCGCGGGTGAGTCAGCGCTGCGGGACCGGGAACGCGGCGGGGCTGCGTCGTCCGTCCGCGCCGACCGACCGGACACCGAAGAACACGTTGTCCTTGGACAGGTCGATCCGGATGGTGGTGGCGTCGCCGGCATCGATGACGTCGGTCCAGTCGTCCTCGGGCGTCGGGCGCCACACGACCTCGTAGCGCGCCGCCCCGGGTGTCGCGGCCCAGGTCAGCTCGCTGTCGTTGGTGAGCTCGGCGGTGAGGATCCTGACGTCCTTGGGGGTCCCCGGCGCGGTCGCCAGCGACCACATCGTCGCGACGTTCACTCCTGCGACTCGGGCGATGTAGTCGAAGTCGCAGAACTCGGGGAGGTCCCCGAACTGCTGTCCGTCCTCCACCCTCACGTCCTGGTGCTGGTGGGCGTAGTCCTCGTTCGGTTCGGTGAACCGGGCGGCCGCATATCCCCTCTCGAGGAACGGGATGTGGTCGCCACCGCGCAGGAACCGGTCGCGTCGATAGATCACCCGCACGTTCATGCCGGTCGTCGCGCGGCCGGCCACCTCGGTGACGAAGCGGGAGAGCTGGCGCGCGGGCGAGTCGTTCTCGCCACCCACCGAGCGGCGGGTGGCGGCCACCTCGGGGGTCTCGTCGGTCGGGACACCCTCGGCGAAGAGCCGTACGCTGCGCGGGTCGCGCACGCCGTCGTCGGCCTTGGGGCTGCCGACGATGTCGTTGGTGAACATCGCCTGCAGGTCGACCCCGGAGGTGCGGAACTGCTCGGCCATGTTGTCGGAACCGTAGAGGCCCTGCTCCTCCCCCGCGACGGCCGCGAACACCAGCGTCGCGCCGGGACGCCGGGTCGCCATCACGCGTGCGAGCTCCAGGGACACAGCTACACCGGACGCGTCGTCGTCGGCGCCCGGGGAGTCGCTGGTGGAGTCCATGACGTCGGTGACCCGGGAGTCGTAGTGGCCGGAGACGACGTAGACCCGGTTGGGCTCGGTCGAGCCTCGCAGCGTCGCCAGCACGTTTCGTGATCGGTGTCGCGACCGGGATCCGGCTGGCCGGCTGCTGCACGTAGGTCTGCTTCTCGACGCTCATCCGACCGCCCGAGGCCCTGGCGTAGCGCGAGAACTCCTCGAACAGCCAGTCGCGGGCCGCGCCGATGCCACGCTCGGGGTCGCTCTGCGAGGACAGCGTGTGGCGGGTGCCGAAGCTGACCAGCTTGCGGATGTTGGCCTCGATGCGGTCGGGGTCGAGCTCCTTCAGCATCGCGCGCAGCTCCCGGTCGGGCCGCTGGGCGCGGTTGGGCCGTCCGGGGCCGTCCGGCCAGTCGTCGGCGTCACCGGCGCCCGGGGCGGCAGGAGCAGCGCGACTGGAACACCGCGCTGCAGAGACGGATGGTCCGCACCGTGTGGAACACCGGCGGCTGTGCCAACTGGTATCTCGACGACCCCGGCCGCAACACCCTGCTCTGGCCGCGCACGACGGTGACGATGCGTCGCCAGCTGAGGAGCTTCGACGCCGAGGCCTACGACGTGGCGCCCGCGCGCTCGACCAACGACGCTGGGAAAGTGACCGCATGAAGTCACTGGACGACAAGGTCGTCGTGATCACCGGAGCCGGCTCCGGCATCGGCCGGGCCCTCGCGCTCGGCTGCGCCGCCCGCGGGTCGCTGCTCGCGGTGTCCGACGTGGACCAGGCGGGCCTCGCCGAGACCGTCGACCTGGCCAAGAACGTCGGTGTCCGCGAGGTGCACTCGGCCCGGCTCGACGTCGCCGACCGCACCGGCTTCGCGAGGTACGCCGCCGAGGTCGCGGCCCACTTCGGCCGGGTCAACGTCATGGTCAACAACGCCGGCGTAGCCCTGGCCGGCGACCTCACCGCGCTGGACTACGACGACATGGAGTGGATCGTCGGCATCAACTTCTGGGGCGTCGTCCACGGCACCAAGGAGCTCCTCCCCCACCTGATCGCCTCCGGCGATGGTCACCTGGTCAACATCTCCTCGCTCTTCGGGCTGATCTCGATGCCGGGCCAGTCGATGTACAACGCCACCAAGTACGCCGTCCGCGGCATGTCGGAGGCCGTGCGCGAGGAGATGCTGGTCGCCGGCCATCCGGTCGGGGTCACCGTCGTACACCCCGGCGGCGTCAAGACCGCCATCGCCCGCAGCTCCCGGGTGTCGGCGGAGGAGGACCAGGTGGCCACGGCGAAGTTCTTCGACGAGAAGCTGGCGACGATGACGCCCGAGCGCGCGGCCGAGATCATCCTCGGCGCGGTGCGCAAGGACCAGGCCCGCTGTCTGGTCGGCCTCGACGCCCATGCCCTCCACCACTTCGCCCGGCTCACCGGCTCCCGCTACCAGGACGTCGTCGCCCGGGTCAGCAGCAGGCTGAAGCCGCCGCACATCGTGTAGACAACACCCTGTGAGGTTGCAGCAGGGAGCGCTCGTCCGGTGCGCGATGACCAAGTGGCCCGACCGGCCACACTGGGAGTTCGGCGGGCACTACCTCGGCAGCGACGAGCACGGCGACTGGCTCGGCTTCCCCACCGGCTCCCGCTTCCACCGGCCCGGAGTCGAGGTCACCATGCCGAACGACCAGGTCGGGCTGGTGCCGGCCCAGGAGCTGCCCGAGCGGGGCTGGCTGGCGACCTTCCACGGGCCGGGCAGCGACTTCCGGCTCTACGTCGACATCGCGACGCCGCCGGCGTGGGACGGGGACGTCCTGCGGTCGGTCGACCTCGACCTGGACGTGATCCAGGGACTCAGGGGGCGGGTGTGGGTCGACGACGAGGACGAGTTCGCCGACCACCGGGTCCGGTGGGCCTACCCCGACGCCATGGTGGCGGCCGCGCTGGAGTCGTGCGCTCACATCGAGTCGGCTGTACGCCGTGGCGTGCCGCCCTTCGACGGCAGCCACCGCCACTGGCTTGCTCGGGTGGCGCACCTGGCGGGTCAGTAGCCACCCTCCGGCGGCACCATCTCCAGCCGGACCCCCAGCAGGCGTACGGGCTTGACCTGCTCGACCCGGTCGAGCAGCGCGACCGCGGCGTCGCCCACCACCGTGAGGTCGCGGGAGGGCTCGGGGAGCTTGCGCGAGCGGGTGAGGGTGAAGAAGTTGCGGTATCTGATCTTGAGGTGCACCCGCATCGCCGGACGACCCTCCCGGTCGATCGAGGCCAGGGCACGCGCGGCGAGGCGGCGTACGGCGTCGGGCACCTCGGGCCACTCCAGGTCGGTCTGGAACGTCTCCTCGTGACCGTGGGCGCGCGGCACCCACGGCGTCGCGTCGACCACGCGGGTGTCGACCCCGCGTCCGAGCCGGTGGAACCACGGCCCCATCGTCGGTCCGAACTCGCCCACCAGCAGCCGGGGGTCGGACGTGGCGAGGTCGTGGACCGTCTCGATGCCGAGCCGGGACAGACGTCCGGCGATCTTCGCCCCCACGCCCCACAGCGCCCGGGTGGGCCGCTCGCCCATCTGGTCGAACCAGGTCTCGTCGGTGATCGTGAAGGCACCTTTCGGCTTGCCGAAGTCGGTGGCGATCTTGGCCTGGAGCACGTTGTTGCCGACCCCGACCGAGCACTCCAGCAGGGTCGCGGCCAGGACCGCGGCCCGGACCTCGCCCGCGAAGCCGACCGGGTCGCCGAGGTCGCCGTGGCCCTCCCCGGCCCCGACGAAGGCCTCGTCCCAGCCGAGCACCTCGACGACCACCGGCACCCCACCCCACTCGAGGGTCCGCAGAGCCGCCATCACCTGCTCCGAGGCGGCCTCGTAGACCGGGAAGTCGACCGGGAGGAAGACGGCGTCGGGACACCTCGTGTGGGCGGTGCGCAGCGGCATGCCCGACCGGATGCCGAACTCCCGCGCCTCGTAGGAGGCCGTCGACACGACGGCCCGCTCCGTGACGACGCCGCGGCCGCCGACGACCACCGGCAGGCCCGCGAGCTCGGGCCGGCGCAGGATCTCCACTGCGGCCAGAAACTGGTCGAGGTCGACGTGGAGTACCCAGCGCTGGTCGGTCACGGCCCGGTGGTCCCGGGCGGGGGCGGGAGCGCATCGCTGGCCTCGAGCGGGTCGAGCCCGGTGAGCAGCAGCATGTCGGCGATCACGCCGCGCAGCTGGGCGAGGACGACCTCGGCCGAGAGCACCGCCGACCGCTCGACCTGACCGGTCGCGAAGCCGACCCCGAGCAGGGCGGGCCGGGCATCGACGGCCATCCGCTCTGCCTGCAGCTCCTCGGCCACCTCGTCGACCGCGTCTGCCAGCTCCCGGGCGATCACGGCGTAGGCGTGGGGCACCGGACGCCGGTGGTAGGCCGCGACGGCCGTGTGCCTCACCAGCACCCGGGTGGAGCGCAGCGCCCGGTCGAGGGGGTCGACCAGCTCGGCCATCCGCCGGACCCCCGGTCGGTGCCGCACCCGGAACGGCGAGGACGCCACCACCGCCAGCCCCTCGTCGGCGGCGAGCTGGAGCTCCCGGATCAGGTAGTCGGTGGAGCGCGCGTCGGCGAGCAGGTCCAGGGCCGGCTCCACCTCACCGTCGACCATCACGTCGGCCGCCGCCCGCAGCAGCGTCGCGACCTTCCGCACGACGACGGCCGCCTGCTCGCGAGGGCGTCGCAGCGGAGCCGCAGGGACCACGGTGGCGGCCACCAGGGCGACCGCGCCCCCGATCAGGGCGTCGCTCCAGCGGGTCAGTCCGGCGCCGGGGTCGGGGAGCAGCGTCGCCACGACGATGGACTGCACCGCCGCCTGGGTGACGAAAAGCTGGCCGCCGTCGAGAAGGAACGCGGAGGTCATCGCCAGCGCCACGATCAACGCGAGCTGCCACGCGCCGACGCCGATCGCCAGGACCAGCAGGTCGGCGACCAGGACGCCGATCGCCACCCCGAGGGTCACCTCGGCGACCCGGCGCAGCCGCTGGCCGTAGGACGTCCCGAGGCTGACCACCGCCGCGATCGGTGCGAAGAACGGGGTGTCGTGGCCGAGCAGGTCGGAGGCGACGAACCAGGCGACCCCGGCGGCGATCGCGCACTGGGCGATCTGCCACGACTTCGCCTGGGTCCGCCGCACCCGTGCGGACACCGAGGTGCGGCCCCGAACCCACAGCCGGTCCAGCGGGGGCACCTCCATGGGTCCGATCCTGCCAGAGGCGACGCCGACCCAGGCCCGGCCTACTGCGCCAGCGCCCACTCCAGGGATCGCTGGATCTCGGCGAGGTCGCGGTAGTGGGTCCGGACCTCGGTGCGGCAGCGCACCCGCTGGCGGAGCCGGTCGTACTCACCGCACTCGGCGCGCGCCTCGGAGTCGGTCGGCGGATAGGTCGCACTCCCGTCGTAGCGGTGTACGCCGAAGCCGTTGGCGGCGTCGCCCTCCACCCGCACGATCGTGTCGGGATCTGTGGCACTCCCGGCGGCCACTGCTCCCGCCGCTCCGAGCACCAGCCCGGCCACGGCCGCGACCAGAACGGCCCAGGTCTTCTTCATGTGTCGTCTCCCCTCATGGGTGCACCGGGCGGATCCCGGTGCGCCGACGACGCTAGGGACGGGTCCCGACGAATCCGACCGCTGGAGGCGCGACCTGTGGACCAGTCACGGCAACGCTCGGCTGTGGACGGCAGGTGGCGCGGCGAGCGGTCAGCGGGCGCGCGTGACCGTGATCGTGGAGTTGGTGCACGACGAGGCCAGCGAGGACATCTCCCGCTTCTCCGCCGAGTCGATCCTCAGCCGCCAGCGCAGCTTCACCGCGACGAACTCGCGCAGGTAGCGGCACGTGTCGTAGCGCGGCAGCCAGGTCGCGGGGTCCTGGTCGCCCTTGGACTGGTTGACGTTGTCGGTCACACCGACCAGCGTCCGGTAGTCGCCGAGATCGTTGGCGAACGCACGCCGGGTCGAGGTCGACCAGCTCCGAGCTCCGGAGTCCCACGCCTCGGCCAGCGGCACCATGTGGTCGATGTCGACGTCGCTCGGGTCGGTCCACGAGACCCGGTCGTAGTAGGAGTACCAGCGGCCCTGCGTGATCGTGCAGGTGCCGCTGGTGGTGACCGGGTCGTCGGCCTCGGAGATCAGCACCTCGTTGCGGGTGCTGCAGCCGTCGCCGTCGACGTCGGTCCAGTGGGGGAACAGGTCGCGCGAGTAGCCCGTACGGACCTCGCGCGCGACCGGCAGGTCGCTGATCGCCCTGGTGAGCCTCGCGGAGTAGGTCTCGGCGCACGCCGTCGCGGATGATCCCACGAGGCCGGCGACGACGAGCACGAGGACGGTGAGAAGGCGACGCACCATGAGGACTCCCGAGTCAGGATGAGGACGAACCTGATGAGCAGCCTCGACCTCGGGACGGCGCGTCGCAAGCGACCCGCCGCGTCCACTTGTCGACCGGTCGGTGAACGGCAAGGATCGAGCGCAGAAGTCGACACTGCGGCGAGAGGAGACCCGGTGGTCGCCACCCCCGTCGACCCGACGTCCACCGCCTTCCTGCTCGCCGAGAACCGCCACATGCCGATGCACGTCGGGGGGCTGCAGCTGTTCCGGAAGCCGGAGGGCGCCGGAGGCGACTACGTGCGCGAGATGGTCCGGGGCATGCGCGACGTCGAGGAGGTGGCACCCCTCTTCCTCAAGCACCCGCACCGATCGGTCCGCACGGCCGGCCAGCTGGTGTGGCGGCCCGACGACGAGTTCGACATCGAGCACCACGTACGCCACAGCGCGCTGCCCACGCCCGGCCGGGTCCGCGAGCTGCTGGAGCTGTGCTCCCGACTCCACAGCACCCGGCTCGCCCGGGAGCGTCCGCTCTGGGAGGCCACGGTCATCGAGGGGCTGCGCGACGGCCGGGTGGCGATGTACACCAAGACCCACCACGCGCTCGTCGACGGCGTGAGCGCGATGCGGCTGGTGGCGGGCGTGCTGTCCACCGACCCCGACCTGCGCGGGATGCCCCCGCCCTGGGGGGTGCTGCCGGAGCGGTCGACGGCCGGGCACGAGCGCGAGGAGACCGAGCGGAGCCTCGAGCAGGTCCCGATCACCGCCCTGCGCAGCGCCCTCGGCATCACTGCCGAGGCAGCCGGGCTGCCGGGCGCCCTGATCCGTACGCTCGGCAAGTCGCTGCGCAACGAGACCTCGTCGCTCTCGCTCCATGCACCGCGCACGATGTTCAACCAGAGCATCACCGGCTCGCGCCGGTTTGCCGCGCAGGACTGGCCGATCGAGCGGCTCCGGGCGATCGGCAAGGCCACCGGCACCACCATCAACGACGTCGTGGTCGCCATGTGCTCGGGCGCGCTCCGGACCTACCTGCTCGAGCACGAGGCGCTCCCCGCGCAGAGCCTGGTCGCCATGGTGCCGGTAGGGCTCAAGGCCAAGCAGTCCCACGTCGCCTCGACCGAGGGCGGGAACGCGATCGGCGCGATCATGGTGCGGCTGGGCACCGAGCGCGCCGACCCCGCCGACCGGCTCCGTGCCGTGCACCGCTCGACCAGGGACGGCAAGGAAGCGCTGTCGTCGATGACCCCGGCGCAGATCCTCGCCATCAGCGCCCTCGGACAGGCGCCCGCGATCCTGACTCCGCTGCTGAAGATGCAGGGCATAGTCCGGCCGCCCTACAACGTGATCATCAGCAACGTGCCAGGCCCGCGCAGCACGCACTACTTCAACGGCGCCCAGCTGCTGGGGGTCTATCCGCTCTCGATCCCGATCAACGGGATGGCGCTCAACATCACCTGCTCGTCGTACGACGCGCTGATGTGCTTCGGGCTGACCGGCTGCCGCCGGACCGTGCCGCACCTGCAACGGCTGCTGACCCACCTCGACGACGAGCTGGGGGCCCTCGAGAAGGCTGCCGGCATCTGAGTCAGCCGCGGCTGCGGCGCCGTGAGCGACCCGGCACGCCGTAGGCGGCCTTGACGAGGTAGTCGAAGGCGGCGTCCGGCAGCAGCCGGCGACCGCGGACGATCGTCCCGGCACCGCGCCCGACGGGATAGCGGGCACGAGGGGTGTTGCTCACCACCGCTGTCACGACCTTCTTGGCCACGGCGTCCGCCGAGCCGCCCAGCAGCCGGCCGTCGGCGCGTTCGAGGACGCGGTGGACCTGCTCGGCCTGGTGCTCGTAGGCGCCGCCGCGACTGGTCTCGAGCAGGCTCTCGCGCGAGATCGTGCCCCATTCGGTGCGGATCGGGCCGGGCTCGATGATGACGACGTCGATGCCGTGTGGTGCCAGCTCGATCCGCAGGCTGTCGCTGAGGCCCTCCACGGCGAACTTGGTGGCGTGGTACCAGGCGCCCAGTGGCTCGTAGAACTTGCCGCCGATGCTGGAGATGTTGACGATCCGCGCGCGCTGGGCCAGCGGGTCGACCGCCCGCTCGCGCATGCCGGGCGTGACCAGCTGGGTCAGCCGTGCCAACCCGAAGACGTTGACCTCGAACTGCCGACGCGCCTCGGCGATCGGCACGTCCTCGACGGCGCCGAAGGAGCCGTAGCCGGCGTTGTTGACCAGGACGTCGATGCGCCCCGCCTCGGTCAGGATCCGGTGGACGCCGGACGTCATCGACTCGTCGTCGGTCACGTCCATCGCGAGCACGTGGACCCCGGAGTCGGCCAGGTCCTGCATCCGCACCGCCCGGCGGGCCACGGCGTACACCTCGAACCCGGCCTCGAGGAGCCGGATCGCCGTCCGCTCCCCGATCCCGCTCGAGCCACCGGTCACGAGTGCCACTCGCTTGGTCATGCGCTCATCCTGTCCTACCTCGTATCCCATCGCCTCTGCAGGGGACGCTCCTCGAAGCCGCCGCCGACGGTGTCGGCGACCGCCTGCAGCCGGGCGCGGGTGATGTCGGCGACGGACTGCAAGCCGGCGGTGTGGGCGTGGGAGCCGGGGCGGGTGGGTTCGGCGGAGTTGACCGAGAGGCAGACCCGGGTGCCGCCGTCCTCGGCGTTCGCCAGCGCGACGGCATGGCCGGTCGTGCCGCTGCCGGCGAAGAAGTCGAGCACCACGGCGTCGTCGGGCATGGTCTGCAGGATGCGGCGGGTCAGCCCGGTGGGCTTCGGCGACTCGAAGACCTGGCCGACCATGGCCTTGAGCTCGGCCACGGCGGTGTCGGTCGAGCCGATCTCCTCGGCCAGCCAGATCGTACGCAGCTTCTTGCGGCGGTCGGGCGAGAGCCAGTCGCGCTGGAACACGTCGACCCGTTCGCCGAGCCGCCCGGCGACGACCCGGCACACCAGGTCGTCCGGCCGCTCCTCGATCCGCGGCCGCGACCAGCGCCACACCGCAGGCGAGCCGTCACCGAAGACCGGCGACACCTCGACCGACCCGTCGAAGGGGCTGGTCGAGACGCGGCCCGACACCGGGTCACCATGGACGGGGAAGTGGAGCGTACGAGCGGTGACGGGGTTGAACTTCTTGTTGGTGTTGCGCAGCGGCAGCTGCCGGTGGCGACGGCCGTCGGACGTCGTGAGCGGGAAGTCGGCCGGGTCGACGGTCTCGGTCGTGGTCGCGTCGAGGACGCAGCGGACGTCGTCGCGGGCGTAGACGAGGAGGTATTCGTGGCTGGTCGCGAAGCCCCCGCCAAGCTGCCGGCCCTTGGGGTTGAGGTTGACGACGATCTGGGCGAGGAAGCGGCGCTCCCCGAAGACCTCGTCCAGCAGCAGCCTGAGATGGGCGACCTCGTGGTCGTCGATGCTGACGAAGATCGCCCCGGTCTCCTGCAGCACCCCGCGGGCGGCGACCAACCGCGGCCGCATCATCGCCAGCCACGCCTCATGGCGGCCCCAGCGGTCGAGGTAGGCGAAGCCGTTGCCGGTGTTGTAGGGCGGGTCGATGGAGACCAGGTCGACCGAGGCGGGCTCCAGATGGGCGAGCGCCTCCAGGTTGTCGCCCTCCACGAAGACGTTCCACGGCTGCCCCACACGGGGAGGGTAGCCGTGACCATTCACCCGCCCGGCAGTTGAACCACCATGCGTCCACGACTCGCCGTCGGCCTCGCGGCCACGCTCGCCAGCGGCCTCGCCGCCCTCGCTGGTCACCGCCGTCCCCGCGTCCACCGCCGCCCCGGCCCCTGCGGCCGTCTCGGCCCGGGCGCCGCTGGCCACCACCACGGACGGCTGCCTGCGCAGTAGGCCCGAGCCGGGCTCGAAGGAGCGGGTCGAGATCTGCTACACGATCTTCAAGCCGGCGGGTGCGTCTCGTGACCACAAGGTCCCGTTCATCATGCACAGCCACGGCTGGGGCGGCTCGCGCACGACCGACCCGCAGGCGTTCCGCCGCTGGCTCGGTGCGGGGTACGGGATGCTCTCGTTCGACCAGCGCGGCTTCGGCGAGTCCGGCGGGTTCGCCCACGTGGAGAACCCCCGCTTCGAAGGCATCGACAACCTGCGCCTGATCAAGCGGGTCGCGCGGCTGCCGTGGGTGAAGAAGGACAGCCCCGGAGACCCCCGACTCGGCGCGATCGGGGGCAGCTACGGCGGCGGCTATCAGTACCTCGGCGCGTTCGAGTTCCTGAGGCGGCGCGGCACCCCGATCTACGACGCGCTCGCCCCCGAGATCACGTGGAACGACCTCAACGAGAGCCTCGCCCCGCAGGGGGTGGTGCGCTCGGAGTGGGCGAACGCGCTCGCCGCGGCCGCGCTGCCCACCGAAGCCCTCCGGCCGCGCGTCTACCAAGCGCTCGTCGAGGGCACGGCGACCGGAGAGTATCCCGATGGCTCCGGCCCGAGCGGAGTGGACCTCCGCCGCTTCTTCCGCCGCAACGGGCCGAGCTGGCACGTCGACCACGGGCGTCGGCTCGACATCCCGGTGCTGATGGGCCAGGGCGCCACCGACACCCTCTTCAACCTGCGGCAGGGCTTGCGCAACTGGAGCACCGCGATCACCGGCGACGCCCGTCGCGAGAGCATCTTCGTCGGCTACAACGGCGGCCACACGCTGCCGGCGGTCTTCCCGCGCGGCACCGACGTGAGCTCCGACCCGTGCAGCAGGCGGCTGGCGGGTGGCAGCTTCGCCCGCCTCGCCAGGCAGTTCATGGACGAGCAGCTCAAGGGCCGCGACCGCGGACTCGGGGGCTACGGCCGGATCCACCTGGCCACCCGCGACAGCAGGTGCACCACGATCTCCTCGCCGGCGCCCACCGCGACGCGGGACGTCGGGACCGTGGCCATCCCCGCAGCCGCCAGCACCCCGATCGCCTATCCGGTGGCCGAGGGTCCGATCCGGATCGCCGGGTCGCCGTACTTCACCGGTCGGCTGACTGCGCTCGGCCTCCCGAGCCGTGCGTTCTACGGCCTCGGGGTCGGCACCAGCCCCGCCGACGCCGAGCTGGTCCAGAACAACGTCTACCCGGTCAACGAGTTCGCGCCGGTCGACGGGGAGCGGCGCCGGGTCGAGCTCCCCTCCGTCGCGGTCGACGTCGCGAAGGGCGAGTCCCTCTACCTGATCGCCTCGCCGATCAGCGACACCTTCGTCGACATGGGAAGCCGTACGCCGGGCGCCGTGGTGTTCGACAACACGATCGTGCATCTCCCGGTGGTGGGCCGCTGAGCAGCGACTGACCCACCCCACGAAGTGGCACTCGCGCCGGTCCGAGGTGGCACTTGTTCGACGAAGCGTGGCGCGACTGCCACCTCGGGGGCGCCCAACTGCCACCTCGAGGGTGCCGAACTGCCACTTCGCGGAGGTCAGTTGCTCGGGAACCGCTGGTACTTCCCGAGCACGGTCAGCCCGTCCTCCACGACGAAGCCGCGCGCCCGGTCGGCCTCGGGGTCGACGCCGACCTGCTCGCCGGGTGGCACCTCGACGTACTTGTCGAGGATCGCGTTGCGCACCAACGCGCCCTTGCCGACACGCACGCCGTGGAGCAACACGCTGTCGGTGACCTCCGCACCGCTCTCGATCCGGACCTCCGGCGAGAGGACGGACCGGTCGACGGTGCCACCGCTGATGACGCTCCCCGGCGAGAGCACCGACTCCCCCACCGTGGCGGGGAGTCCGCCCTCGCCCTGCACCACCTTGACCGGCGGCTGCGGGCCGTAGGAGGTGTAGATGGGCCAGTCGAAGTTGTAGAGGTTGAAGATCGGCAGCGGGCTCACGACGTCCATGTGGGCGGCGTAGTAGGAGCCCATCGTCCCGACGTCACGCCAGTAGCCGCGGTCGCGGTCGGTCGCCCCGGGCACGAAGTTGTCCTTGAAGTCGTAGACGCCGGCCTGCCCGCGGCGTACGAACGCCGGCACGATGTCGCCGCCCATGTCGTGGTCGCTGTCGTCGAGCTCGGCGTCGCGGGTGACCGCCTCGACGAGGGCGTCGGCGTCGAAGATGTAGTTGCCCATCGACGCCAGCACCTCGGCGGGG
>Ga0136617_10001769_pt1 | contig 19210 bp, 19 predicted proteins | sample AntDrymUQ3222106_2_FD_129672 | JGI IMG/M metagenome (GOLD analysis project Ga0136617, IMG submission 129672) | Polar desert sand microbial communities from Dry Valleys, Antarctica - metaG UQ322 (21.06) | ecosystem: Environmental > Terrestrial > Soil > Desert | place: Antarctica: Dry Valley... | reverse complement strand
TCCGGCGCTCGATCTCCTCGTCGCCGGGGAACCACGGCTCGCGCTCGGGTGGGATGGTGTTGATGTAGTCGGTGCTGCGCAGCGCGGGGACGCCGACCTGCCACTCGCGGGCGCGCTCGAGGAGGCGCAGCATGACGTAGCGGGCCCGCTCGCGGCCCCGCTGGTCGACGAGGCCGTCGAAGGACTCCAGCCAGTCGGAGGTCTCCTCGGGGTCGATGTCGGGGAGCTGGGTGGGGAGGCCCTCGTGGATGACCGAGGGGGCTCGCTTGCCTCGGCGCTCCCCAGCGCGGTCCCCAGCACGGCCCGTCGTGTCGTCGCTCACCAACCCATCGTCGCACGCGGGATGGAGCGGCAAAATCTACCGAGCGGTAGTCCCGTACGCCGTTGCGTCGACGGCACAGGTGCCCGCCGGGTTGCGCACCCGCCGCAACTCCGCTGGACTACTGCTCACCTGAGCACCCGCCCCACGCGGGTGCGCTGATGTATTGGAGGAGCCGTGAGCTCGACCGCGGGCAGCGATGCCTCGCACACCCCGACCGAGCCGTCCGGGCGGCTGGGTCCGCCAGGACCGGCGGCCCGACTGGGGCTGACCGCCGGCATGGTGGTCCAGGAGCTGGGCTGGGACTCCGACACCGACGACGACCTCCGGGTCGCGATCGAGGATGCCATCGACGCCGACATGGTCGACGGCGACTACGGCAACGTGGTCGACGCCGTCCTGCTGTGGTGGCGCGACGAGGACGGCGACCTGGTCGACGGCCTGGTCGACTCGCTCACCGACCTCGTCGGCGGGGGCGTGATCTGGCTGCTGACCCCCAAGGTCGGCCGCCCCAACTCGGTCGACGCGGCCGACATCGCCGAGGCCGCCCCGATCGCCGGCCTGGCGCACACCACCACCGTGTCGGTGAGCAAGGACTGGTCGGCCACCCGGCTGATCGCCCCGCGGACACCGGCCTAGGGCGTGCCCAGCGTTCGCGAGTCACCATGACGACGCTCACCGACCTCACGACCAGCCTCCGCGTCCTCGGACGCTCCGGGATCATCCGCCCCTACTCCCCGCGCAAGGTCCTCGGCCTCGCCCGCGTCCTCGTCTCGTGGGGCACCGGCCCGGCCGGAGGGTTCGCCAGCCTCGCCGTGCGTGATCCCGACCGGGTCGGCCTGGTCGACGAGCTCGGCGAGCTGACCTTCGGCGAGCTCCACCGCCGGAGCAACGCCCTCGCCCGGGGGCTGTCGGAGCTCGGGGTCTCGGAGGGCGACTCGGTCGCCCTGATGTGCCGCAACCACCGCGGTTTCGTCGACGCCACGATCGCCGTCGCCAAGCTGGGGGCGGACCTGCTCTACCTCAACACCGCCTTCGCCGGGCCGCAGCTGGTCGACGTGCTCGAGCGGGAGGCGCCGAGCGTCGTGGTCCACGACGAGGAGTTCACCGGCCTGCTGGAGGGGGCCGACGTCTCCCAGCGTGTCCTCGCCTGGAACGACACCGACACCGGCCCCGACGTCGGCATGCCCACCATCGAGTCTCTGATCGCCGACCACGACGACGCCGACGTCGACGCCCCGCAACGGCACACTCGTATCGTCATCCTCACCTCCGGGACCACCGGGGCGCCGAAGGGCGCACCCCGCAACGAGGCAGGCATCGACGCAGCCGTGTCGCTGATGTCGCGGCTGCCGCTGCGCCACGGCTGGCGGACCCACGTCGCTGCGCCGCTGTTCCACACCTGGGGCTTCGCCCACCTGGCGCTGGCGATGCTGCTCGGGTCGACCGTGGTGCTGCGGCATAGGTTCGACCCGGAGACCGCCCTGGCTGCCACCCGGGACGAGCGGTGCGAGTCGCTGGTCGTCATCCCGGTGATGCTGCAGCGGATCCTGGCGCTCCCCGAGGAGACGCTGGCCTGCTACGACCTCCCGCGGCTGCGGGTCGTCGCCGCGTCCGGCTCGGCGCTGCCCGGCAACCTGGCCCTGAGCTGGATGGACCACTTCGGCGACAACCTCTACAACATCTACGGCTCCACCGAGGTCGCCTACGCCAGCGTTGCCACGCCCGAGGACCTGCGCGGGGCGCCCTCCTCGGCCGGTCGGCCGCCCCATGCCACGGTCGTGCGGATCTTCGACGAGCACGACCAACCGGTGCCCGACGGCGAGACCGGCAGGATCTTCGTCGGCAACTCGATGCTCTTCGAGGGCTACACCGGCGGCGGCAGCAAGGACATGATCGAGGGCCTGATGTCGACCGGCGACGTCGGCCGCATCGGGGACGACGGGCGGCTCTACGTCGAGGGCCGCGACGACGACATGATCGTCTCCGGCGGCGAGAACGTCTTCCCCCAGGAGATCGAGGACTGCCTCGCCGGTCACCACGCCGTCGCCGAGGCCGCCGCCGTCGGGGTCGACGACGACTACGGGAAGCGGCTGCGGGCCTACGTCGTCGTACGGGAGCAGGAGTCGGTCTCCGAGGACGACCTGCGCGCGCACGTGAAGGCCCACCTCGCCCGCTACAAGGTGCCGCGCGAGATCGTCTTCCTCGACGAGCTGCCCCGCAACGCGACCGGCAAGGTGCTCAAGAGGGACCTCTCCGACCACGAGGAGCAGGACGGGGACCCGGCCGCGGAGACCGCCGACGCATGGCGGGTGCCCTGATGGGAGACTGAGAGCACCATGACCGGACTCTCTCTCGGTGGCCCCGCACCCGACTTCACGTTGCGCGACCAGTTCGGACAGGACGTCACGCTGTCGTCCTACCGCGGCACCAAGGCAGTGGCGCTGCTCTTCTTCCCGTACGCCTTCTCCGGGGTCTGCTCCGGTGAGATGACGAGCATCCGCGACCGGCTCGACGAGTTCATGACCTTCGACACCGAGGTGCTCGCCATCTCGTGCGACCCGGTCTACTCGCTGCGGGCCTTCGCCGACCAGGACGGGCTCAACTTCTCGTTGCTCTCGGACTTCTGGCCCCACGGTGAGGTGAGCGAGACCTACGAGGTCTTCGACGCCACCAAGGGGTCGCCACGGCGTTCGTCGTACGTCGTGGACCTGGACGGCCAGGTCCGGTGGTCGGTCCACAACGCGCTGCCCGACGGCCGCGACCTCGAGGAACACCTCGCGCAGCTCCGGTCGCTGGTGTAGACCAGCCAGGCGCAGGTCCGATCGTTCGTGGCGATTCGTGGGACAGGTCCGACCTGGAGTCGCTACCGTGTTCCTCGTCGAGCCGCTGGTGACCCGAGACTCCAGCGGCTCGACCTTTCTGGTCGGGGCCGTCCCCCGACGGGGCCTCCCGTATCCTGTGGCCCGCCGGCCATCGGTCTGGCGTCGGTAGCTCAGCGGTAGAGCTCTCGGTTTACACCCGAGCGGTCGGCGGTTCGATCCCGTCCCGACGCACCTCGCACATTCTTTCTTCCCGATCGACCCATCCGGGCGCCCCCCGCCTCCGAAGCCCAAGTGTCGCGGGTCACAGCGGCGCGCGACGTCCCAGGGAGGCACACCAGATGATGGACACAAGCAGAAGGAAGTTCCTCGCCGCCACCGGCGCCGGGGTCGCCGGCAGTGTCGCGGTGGGCGGCACCGCACACGCCGCCGCCACCCCCCGCGCCGACCGCGCCCAGGAGCCGGTGGTGGCCTACGTCGCCGACCACTCCGCCGACGAGGTCAGCCTGTTCGTGGGTGAGCGTGAGGTGGTCCTGAGGGACCGCGAACTCGTCACCCGGATCCTCAACGCTGCGGGAGGCCGCTGATATGTCGTCCCACCGCGAAGCACCCGAAATCGCCAAGGACCCGGTCGCCGACAGCACCGACGTCTACGCGTTCGTCAGCCCCGACCGGCCCGACACCGTCACGCTGATCGCGAACTTCATCCCGCTGCAGCAGCCCAACGGCGGGCCGAACTTCTACGAGTTCGGCGACGACGTGCGTTACGAGATCCACATCGACAACTCCGGTACGGGCAAGACCGACATCACCTACCGGTTCAAGTTCCGCACCGAGATCCGCAACCCGGACACGTTCCTCTACAACACCGGGCCGATCAACAACATCGACGACGAGACGTGGAACCGGCCGCAGTTCTACTCCGTGACCCGCATCCAGGACGGCAAGACCACGGTCCTCGCCGACGACCTTCCCTGCCCGCCGGTCAACGTCGGCAAGCGCAGCACGCCGGACTACGCGAAGCTGTCCGGCCAGGCCATCCACCCGCTCGGACGGGGCCGCAAGGTCTTCGCCGGGCAGCGGACCGACGCCTTCCACGTCGACCTTGGCTCGATCTTCGACCTGGCGGGCCTCCGCCCGTTCAACCAGGCGCACCTGATCAAGCTCCCGGTCATGGACGGGGTCAACGCGGTGGAGACCTACAACGTCCACACGATCGCGCTGCAGGTCCCGATCAAGCAGCTGACCCGCGACCGGGACAAGCCGACCAACCCGGAGGCCAGGGACGCCACGATCGGCGTCTGGTCCTCGGCCAGCCGGCGCAAGTCGCGGATCTTCGACAGCCGAGAGGGCCGTTACGACAGCGTGGGCCCGTGGGAGCAGGTCTCACGGCTCGGGAACCCACTGTTCAACGAGGTCCTGGTGCCGATGGCGGAGAAGGACGGGTGGAACGCCCGGCCGCCGTGGCGCGACGAGAAGTTCGAGAAGTACGTCTTCCGCCCGGAGCTGCAGGGGCTGCTGCCCGTCCTCTACCCAGGTGTGTTCCCCAACCTGGCGGCCTACAAAAAGAAGCGGGCGGACCTGCACGCGATCCTGCTCACCGGGATCCCGAAGGGGGTCGTGGAGGGCTTCGCGAACTACACCGGGCCGGGTCCTGCCGACATGCTGCGGCTCAACGTCGCGATCGAGCCGTCGGAGAACCCGAACAACCTCGGTCTGATCGCGGAACCCCCCGACGCCGCAGGCTTCCCCAACGGCCGCCGGGTCAAGGACGACGTCGTGACCATCGAGCTGCGGGCCATCGCCGGTGCCACCATCCCGCTGGTCGACCCGACGTACGAGCCCGACGGGGCCGCCGCCGCGGTGCAGGACGGCACGGCAGACAACCCGGAGACCTTCGCGGGGGTCACCAACGAGTTCCCGTACCTGGCGCTGCCTGGAGGTGGCTACCAGACGAAGCCCGGCGAGACTTCGGCGTCATGACCGCGCACTCCCACGAGAACCCGCACGCGGGGCAGGGCATGGTGATGCTCGACATCGGCGGCGACGTCGGGGCCCTGGTGGTGACGATGCCGGCCGCGATGGTCGGGCAGGAGGTCGACATCCTCCCGTCCGGCGTCGTGCCCGAGGGGCACGTGCCCCACGTGGCCGTCGTGGAGCGGCCGGTCGCCGAGGGGACGATGCCGTCGCTGGTCTTCCCTGACCTGCCCGAGGGGCGCTACGACCTCGCGCCCAAGGGGACCCGCGACGTGGCTCTGTCGGCGACCGTGCGCGGCGCCGAGGTCACGACGGCCAGCTGGCCCGGCTGACACCGACTCCGTGGTCCGGGGCCCCGTGTGGGGAGGGCCCCGGGCCTCGGCCTGCCATCAAGGGGGCCATGAAGGCGCCGTGAGAGCAGTCTCATCCGGACCTCACGGGTGGCTCACCGTCGGTGGGCATCGTTCTTCTCGACATCCCCATCACCACGAGGAGAACCCATGAAGCGCACGACCCTCACCCTCAGCTCCGTCGGGGACACCAGCTCGGCCGGCGGGGACACCAGCCGCAACACCAGCGGGGACAACTCGAACGACGGCACCAACAGCCGCAGCTCGGCAGTGAGCCGGGACCGTGACCGCAGCCGCGGCGACATGACGCGAGACTTCACCCAGGACGGCGCGGGCGACCGTACCCGCGACTGGTCGGCCAACCAGACCAACGACCGCTCGCGCAACGACACCCGCCGCTGACACGCAACCCGGAGAGTGAGTGAGCCCCGTTGAGCGGGAACGAGAGCTGGCACCTGCACGAGGGTGACGCGATCACCCCCGAGCTGACCGCGATGCGGCTGCTCGGGGGTGGCTCGGCGTACGAGGCCTACCTCGCGTTCGACGAGGTCACCTACGGCCCCGTCGTCGTCAAGGTCGTCCGCCCCGACCAGGTCTCCGACGAGCACACCCTGCGGGGCCTGTCCCGCGAGGTCGAGACCCTCGCCCTCGTCAACCACCCGGTGGTGGTGCGCGGGCTGCGGCACGAGCTCGGGGGGGAGCGCCCCCACGTCGTCCTGGAGCACATCGAGGGGCCGCGGCTCTCCAGCCTGATCCGTCGTCACGGCCGGCTCCAGGAGCAGCAGTTCTTGCCGCTGGCGATCGAGGTCGCCGCCGCGCTCCACTACTTCCGCTCGGTCGACGTCGTCCACCTCGACATCAAGCCGAGCAACGTGATCATGGGCTCGCCGGTGCGGCTGATCGACCTGTCGGTCGCCCGGCCCCTGCAGCGGGCGCGCGGCTCGCGCCGGATCGGCACCGACTACTACATGTCGCCGGAGCAGGCCGACCCCGAGACCCACGGCGGTCCCGGCCACGCCGCCGACGTCTGGGGGCTGGGCGCCACCCTGTTCCACGCCGTCGCCGGCCGTCGTCCCTTCGACCAGGGCGATCCGGACGCGGAACGACTGGCCGACCGCTACCCACAGCTCGTCGACGCGCCGCACGCGCTGCCGGACGGGGTGCCGGCCCAGGTGGCCGAGGTGATCGGCGCCGCGCTCGACCCCCACCCCGGCCGGCGGCCGTCGCCCTCGGAGCTGGCGAACGCCCTCGAGCCGGTCGTCGCCGGGCTGCCCGCCCCGCGGCTGACGTTCAAGGTCAGGCGTTGAACCGGTAGCCCATCCCGCGGACCGTCGAGATGGTGTCGGCGCCGAACTTCCTGCGCAGGTAGCCCACGTAGACGTCGACGACGTTGGAACCGGGATCGAAGTCGAGGCCCCACACGTGGTCGAGGAGCTGCTCGCGCGAGAGCACCTGACCGGCGTTGAGCATGAAGATCTCGCCCAGCATGAACTCCCGGCTCGACAGGTCGACCTGTTGCCCGGAGACCGTGGCGCGACGCGTCCGCAGGTCGAGGCGTACGCCGCCCGCCTCGATCGCGTCGCGTACGCCGCTGCCCTGGCCGTCCTGGGACTGCCGCAGCCGGAGCCGAACCCTGGCCAGCAGCTCGGCGAAGCGGAACGGCTTGGGCATGTAGTCGTCGGCCCCGCCCTCCAGACCGCTCACCGTGTCGGTCACCGAGTCGCGGGCGGTGAGGATGATGACCGGCATCCGGGAACCCTGGGACCGCAGCTGGTCGAGTACCTCGAAACCGTCGAGCCGGGGCAGCCCGATGTCGAGCACCATCAGGTCGAAGTCGCCGCTGAGGGCGTGGTCGAGCCCCTCGACGCCGTTGTCGGCGATGGTGGTGGAGTGGCCGTCGGCGCCCAGGCCCTTGGCCAGGAAGGAGGAGATGCGGGTCTCGTCCTCGACGATCAGGATGCGAGCCATGAGGTCTCCGGTCGGGTGGGCAGGATGAGCAGGAAGCGAGCTCCGCCGGCGTGCTCGGCATCCAACTCGACGCGACCGTGGTGGGACTCGGCGATGGCGCGCACGATCGAGAGCCCGAGCCCGAGCCCGAAGCCCTCGTCTCCCGGGCCGACCACGCTGCGGCCGAACCGCTCGAAGATGTGCCGGCGGTCGGACTCCGGCACTCCCGGGCCGGTGTCGCGGACCCAGAGGCGCACCTCCTCGTCGTCCCAGGACGAGCCGATCGCCACGGTGTCTCCGGTCCGGGTGTGCTTGACGGCGTTGTCGGCCAGCTGCAGCACCGCCTGGGTGATCCGCTGCTCGTCCATCGCGACGATGCCCTCCCCAGCACCGTCGAGCTGCCAGTCGCGGTCGGCGAGACCGCGGGCCTTCGACAGCAGGGTGTGGGTCATCCGCTCCACGCTGACCGGCGCCGGGGTGAGGAAGTCGGGGCGGTCGGACTTGGCGAGCAGGATCAGGTCCCCGACGAGCCGGGACATCCGGTCGATCTCGTCGAGGAGCAGCGCGCGGGTCTCCGCGAACTCCGACGGGTTCTCCGCGTCGAGCAGCTCGAGGTGCCCCTGGAGGACGGTCAGCGGTGTCTTGAGCTCGTGGCCGGCGTCGTCGAGGAACTGGCGCTGCCCCACGAAGGCGTGCTCGAGCCGGGCAAGCATGTCGTTGAGGGTCCGGGTCAGGGCAGTGAGGTCGTCGTTGCCGCGCTCGGGGATGCGCCGCGACAGGTCGGTCTCGCGGATCGACTCCGCAGTGGTGCGCAGCGTGGTGAGCGGGGCGAGCAGGCGGCCGGCCTGCCACAGCGCGAGCAGGGTGATCAGACCGAGGAAACCGACGGTCACGACGGCGTACGTCTGGATGGTGCGGTTGAGCTCGCTGCGCTCGTCGTCGGCGAAGTTGACGATGGTCAGCGCCCCGGTGGTGGCGGGGTCCTGCGCGTTCTGGACCGGCACGACCGTGACCCAGACCTCGTCGAAGGTGGGGCTCTGGATCACCTCGGTGCCGCCGTCGTCCAGCTGTCGTTCGACCGCTGCCTGATAGACGGGCTCGTCGAGGATCCCGGCTCCGAACTGGTTGGCGCTGTAGCCACGTTCCTCACCGTCGAGGTAGCGGACCAGCATCTCGTCGTCGTCGGTGACGTTGCGCTCGAGATAGAGCTCCAGCAGTCGACCGACGCTGGCGAACGGTGCCGAGGTGTCCGGGTCGTCCCCGGTCTCGAGGGCGCGGAGCTCGTCGGACTCCTGCTTGATCTGCTGGTTGAGCGAGCTGTCGACCCGGGCGTCCTCCAACAGGTAGACGAGGAAGCCGGCGGACGACATGGCCACGGCGGTCATGACCGCGATGGTGGCGGCGATGCGGATCCGGACCGGGATCGGACCCGGACGCAGCCGGGAGCCGCGGGGGTGGGCGATGGGCCTCCCAGCCGGGTCAGTCGTCCCCGTCGTCGCTCTCGTCGTCGCTGTCGTCTCCATCGTCATCGTCATCATCATCGCCCCCACCGTCGCCGTCGTCATCCAGGTTGCGCGGCGGGGGGATGATCACCGTCCGTGGATCGTTGTCGGTGGTGTCCTCCGGCACTTCCTGGGGTTCCTCCGGAGCGTCCTCGGGGCCGTCGTCCCCGTCGTCGCCCCCGCGCTCCCTGTTGCGGTCGGGTCGCGCGTCCTCCGGTGGTTTCCGCTCCGGCTGGCGGTCGGGTCGCGCGTCCTCCGGTGGTTTCTGCTCCGGCTGGCGGTCGGCGTCATCCTGGCTCGTGCGGCCGATGATCACCGGTCGGCTCCGATCCTCCTCGACCGCGGCGGGGGAGGTCAGCACCACGGCGACGAACGCCACCAGCGGCAGCGTGAGCGCCGCGGCGAGCAGCGTCTTGGCGAGACCGGACATGGCACCAGTGTCGGCGGGTGTCGTGGGGTGGTGATGAGGCCCGGATGAGAGGGCTCTCATCGAGCGGGCACCCAGGCTGGGCCAACGTCACGGTGTCTAGAGTGACGAACGTCACCGATTCGGAGGAGAGAACCGCATGATCGTCCCGTTCAGCGTCTCCGACTTCCTCGACCGCGCCGTCACCGTCTACGGCGAGCGGGTCGGCGTGGTCGACGAGCCCGACCAGCCGGCGCCGTCGCTGGGAGACCTCACGTACACCGAGCTCGGCGTACTCGCCCGTCGGATGGCCGCCCGGCTCGACGAGCTCGGCATCGGGGTGGGTGAGCGGGTCGCGGTGGTCTCCCACAACAGCGCCCGGCTGCTGGCCGCGTTCTTCGGCGTCGCCGGCTCCGGCCGGGTGCTGGTCCCGGTCAACTTCCGGCTCCGGCCCGACGAGGTGCGCTACATCGTGGGCCACTCAGGCGCCACGGTCCTCTACGTCGACCCCGAGCTCGACGAGGCACTGGCCTCGGTGGAGGCCGAGCACCGCTTCGTCCTCGGCGACGACGACGCGCTCTTCGCCGATGACGGCCCCGAGCCGCAGCCGTGGGAGCCCGACGAGAACGCCACGGCCTGCATCAACTACACCTCCGGCACGACGGCGCGCCCCAAGGGCGTCCAGATCACCCACCGCAACATCTGGGTCAACGCCGTCACCTTCGGCCTGCACGCCGGAGTGACCGACCGCGACGTCTACCTCCACACGCTGCCGATGTTCCACGCCAACGGCTGGGGGATGCCGTTTGCGATGACCGGACTGGGCGTGCCCCAGATCGTGCAGCGCAAGGTCGACGGCGCCGAAATCCTGCGTCGGGTCGAGACGCACGGCGTCACCGTCATGTGCGCCGCTCCGGCGGTCGCGGCCGCGGTGCTGGACGCCGCCCAGGGCTGGGAGGGCGAGATCCCCGGCCGCGGCCGGGTCCGGATCATCATGGCCGGCGCCCCGCCCCCCACGAAGACGGTGGTCCGGGTCGAGGAGGAGCTCGGCTGGGAGTTCGTGCAGATCTACGGCCTCACCGAGACCTCCCCGCTGCTGACCATCAACCGGACCCGCGCGGAGTGGGACGGCCTCGACGCCGAGGAGCGCGCCGGCCTGCTCACACGGGCCGGTGCCCCGGCGATCGGCGTACGTCTCGAGGTCGACCAGGAGGGCGAGGTGCTCGCCCGGTCCAACGTCGTGCTCGAGGGCTACTGGGAGCAGCCGGAGGAGTCCGAGCGTTCGCTCGCCGGCGGCTGGTTCCACACCGGCGACGGCGGGGTGATCGGCGACGACGGCTACCTCAGCATCTCCGACCGCAAGAAGGACGTGATCATCACCGGCGGTGAGAACGTCTCCTCGATCGAGGTCGAGGACGTGCTGTTCTCACACCCGGCCGTCGAGGAGGTGGCCGTGATCGGCGTCCCGAGCGAGAGGTGGGGCGAGACCATCAAGGCGCTGGTCGTGCTCGCCGAGGGCGAGCAGGTCACCGAGGCCGACCTGATCGCGTGGTGCAAGGACAAGGCGGCCGGCTACAAGGCGCCGACGTCGGTCGAGTTCCGCGACGAGCTCGCCCGTACGGCGACCGGCAAGCTCCAGAAGTTCAAGCTGCGCGAGGAGTACTGGAAGGACCGTGACCGGCAGGTCAACTAGGATCTCGGCGGCGTCCAGCCAGCCGCCAGAGCAGCGCGTGGATCCCCAGGTTGAGTAGTGCGGTACCCAGCGCCACCGCCAGCCACGCGGTGTCGGGATCCGGCGCGTACGCCACCCCGCTCCACGGCAACCCCAGGGCCGTCAGCCACAGCAGGGCGAGGCCGGCCCCGATGTTGGCGTCCGGGGTCGCGCCCACGGTGACGGAGAGCAGGAAGTAGCCGACGCCGAGCAGGATCGCCAGCAGGTGAAGGGACAGCAGGACTCGCTTCGGTGACATGCCTCCACCGTCACCCGGATCGCTCCCGAGTTGATGCGCCGACGTACTCAGCCGGGCGGTGCAGTCGGTCCCACTACCCTGACCCCATGCCGAGCCTGGGCGACGTCGTCGACCTGATCCACGGGTGGTTCCCACCCGGCACAGCCGACTCCTGGGACGCCGTCGGACTGGTGGCCGGCGACCCCGCCGCGAAGGTCTCGAGGGTGCTGCTGGCCGTCGACCCGGCGCCGGGGGTGGCGCGGGAGGCCGCCGACTGGGACGCCGACCTGCTGCTGGCCCACCACCCGCTGTTCCTCCGGCCCGTCCACGGGGTCGCGCCCACGACACCCAAGGGCCGCACGCTGACCACGCTGACCCACGCGGGCTGCGCCCTGCTCACCGCCCACACCAACGCCGACCAGGCGCTCGGCGGGGTGTCGGAGGCGATGGCTGCCGTGCTCGGACTGGCCGACCCGGCGCCGCTGCTCCCGGCTCCCGCCGTCCCCATGGACAAGCTCACCGTCTTCGTGCCCGTCGCCGACGCCGATCGGGTCCGGGACGCCCTCGCCGATGCCGGCGCCGGCCGGATCGGCGACTACGACCGGGCGTCGTTCTCGACCCCGGGCGAGGGCCGGTTCCGGCCGTTGTCCGGCGCCACGCCCACCGTCGGCGAGGTCGGGAGAAGCGAGGTCGTCGAGGAGGTGCGGGTCGAGGCGGTGCTGCCGCGTCGGTTGCGGAGGAGCGTGGTCGCCGCGGTGCTGGCGGCCCACCCCTACGAGGAGCCGGCCTACGACCTGGTGGAGCTCGGCGACCCGGGCCGGTCCGCGACGGGCACCGGCCGGATCGGCAGCATCGAGCCCACCACGCTGCGCGACTTCGCCGAGCGGGTGGCCGAGGCGCTGCCGGACACCGCCCAGGGGGTCCGCGTCGCGGGCGACCCCGACCGCGTCGTACGCCGGGTGGCGCTGTGCGGCGGGGCGGGCGACTTCCTGCTCGATGAGGTGCGCGCCACCGACGCCGACGTCTACGTCACCAGCGACCTGCGACACCATCCCGCGTCGGAGTTCCGCGAGCACGACGGGCCGGCGCTGGTCGACGTGGCCCACTGGGCCGCGGAGTGGACCTGGCTGCCGGTGCTCCGGGCGCGACTCGCCGAGGCGTTGGGCGATACGGTGGAGGTACGGGTGAGCACGCTCGTCACCGACCCCTGGCAGTTCCGCACCTGATTCGAGGAGCCACGCTGAAAGCCGACCCCTTTGCCCAGCTCACGCTGCTCGACGTCCAGGAGCTCGACTCGCGGGCCGACCGGCTCCGGCACCAGCTGGCGCACCTGCCCGAGCACGCCGAGATCCAGCGGCTGACGGCGACCCGCGCCGACCTCGACGACCACGGCCGCGACGCCGCGATCCTGGTCGAGGACCTCACCGCCGAGCAGGCCAAGGTCGACGCCGACGTCGAGCAGGTCAAGACCCGCCGCACCCGCGACCGTGACCGGATGGACCAGGGGCTGGTCAGCAACCCCAAGGACCTGCAGCGGATGCAGCACGAGCTGGAGTCGCTGGAGCGCCGGATCACCTCCCTGGAGGACCAGGAGCTGGAGGTCATGGAGCGACTGGAGGCGGCGCAGCAGTCACACACGTCGTTCACGACGCAGGTGAGCGAGGCCGACGAACGGCTGGATTCGCTCACGACGTCCCGCGACGAGAAGGCCGCGGGCATCGACGCCGAGCTCGCCGAGATCCTCGCCGCGCGTGCCCCCGCCGTCGACGGCATGCCCGAGGAGCTGCTGGCGCTCTACGACCGGCTGCGCGAGCAGAAGGGCGGGGTCGGCGCTGCCCCGCTGCGCGCCCGCGAGTGCGGCGGCTGCCGGCTCTCCCTCGACCCGGCCGAGCTGACGACCATCCGGGGTGCACCGTCCAACGAGGTGATCCGGTGCGAGGAGTGCCAGCGGATCCTCGTACGGACCTCGGAGAGCGGCCTGTAGGTGGCCGACCCCTCGATGAGCGGTGACCCGACGACGCTGGTGCTGGTGCGCCACGGGGTCACCGACCACACCACGGGGCAGCGGTTCTCGGGCGGACTCACCGGCTCCGACCCGGGGCTCTCCGAGGAGGGCCGGGCGCAGGTCCGGTCGGTCGGCGGGTGGCTGGCTCCGGCGATCGACCGCATCGACGCCGTGATCACCTCCCCGGTACGGCGTACGCGCGAGTCGGCGGAGATCCTCGGCGCGCTGCTCGGCCGCGACGTCGAGGAGGAGCCCGGACTCGCCGAGATGGAGTTCGGGACGTGGGACGGGCTGACATTCCCCGAGGTCGCAGACCGGCACGGCGACGACCTCGACGCGTGGCTGGGTTCGGTCGAGGTCGCGCCGGGCGGGACGGGCGAGTCGTTCCTCGCCGTCGAGGAGCGCGTCCTCGCCGCGCTCGACCGGCTGCTCGTCGCCCACCTCGGTCGCACCGTCGTGGTGGTGAGTCACGTGACCCCGATCAAGACGCTGGTCGCCCATGCCCTCGACGCGCCGCTGCGGTCGCTGTTCCGCATGGAGCTGGCGCCCGCCTCGGTGACCGTGCTGGCCCTCCACCCGCCGGACCAGCCGGGACCGCCGGCGGTGCTGCGGCTGCTCAACGCAGTCGCGCCCGACCGCGGCCCGCTCGGTGACGCGACCCGCTGGTAGTCAGACGAGGACGTCGAGCTGGGTGCCGCGGGTCGTGGCAGGGCCCTGCTCGACCTGCCAGCCGAGGCTGCGCAGCACCTCGGCCAGCGCGGCCGGCGTCCGGGGGTCGCGGCCGTCCTCGAGCAGCGCCCACACGATCCGACCCTTGGTCGCCTTGTTGAAGTGGCTCACGACCGTGCGCACACCGCCCGACTCGTGGAGGACGCGCACCCTCGCCACCCGCCGGGCGAGGTCGGGAGTGGGGCGCCAGAACGCGGCGTACGTCCCGGACCGTAGGTCGACGAGGAGTCCCCGTCCGAGCGACTCGGTGGCGGCGGCCCCGAGTACGTCGCGCCAGGCTGCGGCGACCGGGCCCAGCCCGGGCAGCGTGGTGTCGCCGGAGAGCCGGTAGGCAGGGATCCGGTCGGTGGGCCGGACCAGCCCGAAGAGCGAGGAGGTGACCGCGAGCCGGGTGGCGGCCCGGCGGCGTGCCGCGGGGGAGAGATCGGCGAAGCCGAGCGCGTCGTAGAGGACGCCGGTGTAGACGCGATCGGCCCGGGCAGTCGGGGCAGTGAGGAGCCTCCGGTTGCGCTCGACCAGGTCCGACCGGGCGTCGCCGATCCCGAGCAGCGCGGCCGCGTCCTCGCGTTCGCTGGTGGCCACCAGCGCGGCCATCACCCGACGACGTACGTCGCCCAGCGAGGGGTGGGACAACGCGTCCAGGTCGAGCGGGAGACCGCGGCGCGGAGCGGTCTTGCCCTCGCTCGGAGGCAGCAGGATCAGCACCCTCCCAACGTTAGGGTGCTGGTCATGGCGAGCAGTCGAGTGGTCAGGGTCCGGTCGCGGGCGGGAGCACGGGCCGACGACGGGGCCGCGGGCGAGCTGCGTCGGGGCATCCGGCGGATCCGCGACGAGCTGGAGGTCACGCCGGACTTCCCGCCCCAGGTCGACGAGGCGGCTCGGCGGGCGGCGGCGTCGCCCCGGCTGCCCACGCTCGACCGCACCGACCTCGAGCTGCTCACCATCGACCCCCCCGGCGCCCGCGACCTCGACCAGGCGCTCCACCTCGAGCGCGAGGGTGACGGCTTCGTCGTCCACTACGCCATCGCCGACGTCGCCGCCTTCGTCACCCCGGGCGACCCCGTCGACCTCGAGGCCCACCGCCGGGGGGAGACTCTGTACGGCGCCGACGCGAAGGTGCCGCTCCACCCACCCGTCCTGTCGGAGGACGCCGCCTCGCTACTGCCCGGCCAGGACCGCCCGGCACTGCTGTGGACCATCCACTGCGACGAGACCGGCGAGGGCGCCGATGTCTCCGTGGAGCGGGCGGTGGTGCGCTCGCGGGCTCAGCTCGACTACGAGAGCGCCCAGCGCCAGGTCGACGACGGGACGGCGCCCGAGTGGCTGCTGCTGCTCGGCGAGTTCGGCCGGCTCCGGCTGGAGCGCGAGGCGGCTCGCGGTGGGGTGTCGCTGCCACTGCCGGAGCAGGAGGTCGACCTCGACGGCGACGAGGTCACGCTGGAGTTCCGGTCGATGCTGCCGGTCGAGCAGTGGAATGCCCAGCTCTCGCTGCTGACCGGCTTCGCGGCTGCGGCGCTGATGGTCTACGCGAGGGTCGGGCTGCTCCGTACGCTGCCGCCGCCCGACCCGCGCGACGTCAAGCGGCTCCACCGGACCGCGCGGGCGCTGGGCATCGAGTGGCCGGCCGAGCAGCTGTATCCCGACTTCATCCGGACCCTCGATCCCGAGGACTCCCGCCATGCCGCCATGGTGGTGGCCTGCACCCGGCTGCTGCGCGGCAGCGGCTACGTCGCCTTCGACGGCGAGGTCCCCGCCGACCCGCAGCACTCCGCACTCGCCTCGGAGTACGCCCACGTGACGGCGCCGCTGCGCCGGCTCGGCGACCGCTACACCGGCGAGGTGTGCGTGGCGCTGTGTGCCGGTGAGGACGTCCCCGGCTGGGTCACCGAGGGGCTGCCCGACCTGCCCGCCACTCTCACGCGCTCGGGGCAGGTGGCCCGGCGCTACGAGAGCGCCGTCGTCGACCTCGTGGAGGCCGCGGTGCTCCGTCACCGGGTGGGGGAGCGCTTCGCCGGCGTGGTGGTGGACGCCGACGACGACGACCGCACGCGCGGCACGGTGACCGTCACCGAGCCGGCGATCGAGGCTCGGGTGCGTGCGTCCGGCGAGCTTCCCGTGGGCGAGGACGTCACGGTCGAGCTCACCCGCGCCGACGTCGCCGACCGGCGGGTGGAGTTCACCCTCGTCCGGTAGCCGCACGGGTCGAGCGGTTCGCCGGACGGGCGCCGGTTCGGCGGGTTAGCCTGACAGCTCCCGCTCTCCCCCCGATCGACCTGGCGGTAACCATGACGTCCCCCGCGCACTTCCGTACCCCTGCCCTCCTCACGGTGCTGTTCCTGCTGCTGCCGATGCTGGCCGTGCTGCTGCAGGCCTCCCCGAGTTCCTCGACGACCGCCGCACGGGCCTCACTGACGGTCTCCCCGAGGGACTACATCGGCGGCCAACGGCTCGTCTTCGAGGGCAACATCGGCCGGACCGGCAAGCGCACGCTGCGGCTGCAGCTCAATCTCGGTCGCGAGGGCGACCCCTGGCAGACGATCGACAGGTTCCGTCCCCGGACCCGGGCCAACGGCGACTTCCGCTTCGGTTATCGCGCGCCGGCGATGTTCGGCAAGTACATGCGTGTGGTCTCCAAGGGTGGCCTCGCCACCCCCTCCTGGAAGTTCTACGCCACGTCCCAGGACCTCGTGGTCTGGGCCGACGCCGGTGGCGACCTCAACGAGGTGGTGGCCGGTGACTACTTCGACATCCGGGTCGACACCACCCCGACGCGGGAGGAGCTGAAGCGACGCACCGACGTGCCGCCGCCGGCTCTCCCGGGGCGGACGCTCACGCTGCAGCGCCGGATCGAGCCCGCCGGACCGTTCGGCTACGTCAGTCAGTGGCAGACGCTCAGGACCACCACGACCGACGGCCGGGGAGCGGCGAAGTTTGCCGGGCTGACCGTGCCGACGCCGGGCACCGTGGTCTACCGGGTGCGGCAGGAGGACTGGACCGAGAACGGCGACCGGGTCGGCTGGTATCCGTCGTTCCCCACCTACGTACGGGTGCTGTCGCCGGCCGGCGCCGACAACGTCGCAGAGGCAACGCCAGGCACTGAGCCGGCGGTCGCGCGGACCGCCGTGCCCGAGTCGTCGGCGAGGGCGGCCGTCGGGTCGAAGACCGCGGCCGAGCGCTTCGAGTGGCGGCCCTCGCTGTGGGGCTTCGCCTGGGGCTACGGCGAGTCGCTGACGACCCGACCCGCGGACGGCGCGGCCCGGCAGGGCTGGTGGCTCGACGCGGCGACGGGGACCGGTCGGGCGGCCAAGCACAACGGCGGGCTGCAGCTGGACAGCCAGCGGCAGAACGACGACGACGACCAGTACGACAACAGCTATGGCACGACCGCCGCGACGATGCGCGACAACCCGATGCGCACCGGGCGCTGGGAGGTCCGGCTGCGGACCAAGTCGACCGAGAGGGACGACGCCGACGCCCGCGTGCGGGTCGAGCTGGTCCCGGACAGGGCCAGCGACTACGCCTGTGGTGCCCGCAACATCACGATCGCGGAGGTGCTGCCGCACGAGTCCAGCGTGCTCATCGGCGCCAGGAACTCCGCCGGCAAGGAGTGGACGCGCACCGTGCCGAACATCAGGACCAAGGACGTCTCCGCTGCGTTCGCCGTCGAGGTGGGCAAGAAGCACATCACCTGGTTCCGCGAGGGCCGGCCGATCGGCACGGTCCAGAACCCGGCCGCGGTGCCCGAGGTCCCGATGACGCTCCGGCTGTCGTTGGTCGGTCCGGAGGACCGGGAGATGGACCGCACCCAGGCGATCTTCGACTGGATGCGTGGCTACCCGCTCGGTGAGGGTCGCCAGGTGAAGTCCGGCAACGCGCTGAAGCCCGGCACGCACGGCTTCGGCTGCTGACCGATTCCCGCCGCGAGTACTGGCGGGCATTTCCCATGAGTTGTTGACGGATGTGCACTTCTCATCGTCGGTCGACCATGAGAAGTGCACAGATGACCGCATCTCTTGGGAAATGCCCGCCTGGCGAGGGCGACGGGACCGCAGGCCCGGCGGTCACGCCACGACGCCCAGCCCACGATGTACGCGTCCGGTAGTCACACGCGGGCGCTGGTGGTCGTCCCAGATGAGGCGAACCATCCCGTAGCTGGTGATCTCGCGAAGCTCGTCGCGGTCGGGAGGGCGAACGGGCCGGCCTGTAGGCCGGGTCCTGTCCCGTCGTACGTCGCCGTACGCCGGGGGCGACCATCCATCTAGGACGACCGTTGCCGGCCGCCTCAAGCGGTCTACCCGCGTGCTCGGGCGGGCCGCCCTCGGACACACGCGCGTCCGGTGCCGTGGCACCGGACTTCTTGACCTTGCTCCAGGTGGGGTTTGCCGAGCCGGTCCGGTCACCCGGACCGCTGGTGGTCTCTTGCACCACCGTTTCACCCTTACCGTCCCCCTGACCCGTCACTGACGAGCACGGGGCACGGCGGTCTGTTTTCTGTGGCACTTTCCCGCGGGTTGCCCCGGGTGGGTGTTGCCCACCACCTCGCCCTGTGGAGCCCGGACCTTCCTCGGCACCCTCCCCGGAGGGAGCGTGACGCGGTCGCCCGGCCGGCCCGTTCGCGGACTCACTCTAGGGCACGTCCCGAGCGGGTGTGGTCGTTGACTGCACCCCGCGGCCGCCGGCAACGCCCGCACCGACCAGCCGGCGTCAGCGTGCCCACCTCAGATGTGGGTGAGCACCTCGGCGCCGGCCGGTGTCACGAGCAGGGTGTGCTCGAACTGCGCGCTGCGGCGGCGGTCACGGCTGACGACGGTCCACTCGTCCTCCCACATCTCCCACTCGTGGGTGCCGAGGTTGAGCATCGGCTCGATGGTGAAGGTCATGCCGACCTCCATCATGTCGTCGAAGTGCGGCTCGTCGTAGTGGGGAATGATCAAGCCGGAGTGGAACGAGCTCCCGATGCCGTGCCCGGTGAAGTCGCGGACCACGCCGTAGCCGTGGCGGCGGGCGAAGCTCTCGATCACCCGGCCGATCACGTTGACCCGACGGCCGGGCCGGACCGCCTTGATGCCGCGGTCGAGCGCCTCCATCGTGCGTTCGACGAGCAGCCGCGACTCCTCGTCGACCTCGCCGGAGAAGAAGGTGGCGTTGGTGTCACCGTGGACGCCGTCGAGGTAGGCGGTGATGTCGATGTTGACCAGGTCGCC
>Ga0136617_10001768_pt1 | contig 19223 bp, 14 predicted proteins | sample AntDrymUQ3222106_2_FD_129672 | JGI IMG/M metagenome (GOLD analysis project Ga0136617, IMG submission 129672) | Polar desert sand microbial communities from Dry Valleys, Antarctica - metaG UQ322 (21.06) | ecosystem: Environmental > Terrestrial > Soil > Desert | place: Antarctica: Dry Valley... | reverse complement strand
TCGGCTGAGTTCGCGGCTCAAATTTGACGGTGGTGACGCTCGCCTCTGGCCGCGGGTCAACCGCCTGATGCAGCACGTGGGCACACCACCGGCAAATCAGCTCTTTTTCGACCGGGCGTCCGCATTTCGGGCAATTTGTCATACAGCTATCCGTGAGACGTGTGCCGAGCCAGCGCAACAAACGTACCGCCGCGAAATATAAGAAATTCATCGGTCTCGCCCCTGCGGCGTTGAATGTGATTACGGAATGGAGCTTGCGGAAACCGTCTTGTAAATCCCGTCGGGGCTGCGTTAAATGGTGCTGTACGGAATAGCACAACCCCAGTTCGCCGCCCGAGGCGTACAGCGAGGTGACCATGTCGGCAGGAAATCAAGTCGCATCAACCGCAGTGCTGGCTTTTATCGCACTCCTGGCCGCCAACGTGGAGCCGTTCGCCCAGGCCGGTTTGCCCAACCCGTATCGGCCGGTCAAAGGTCTGGCCGATGGAGGCGGATTGATGGTGCCCGGCGGTGAGTGGGCGCGGCTCCCGGGCGGGCGGGAAATGGGCCCACCGGCGTCGGTGCACGTTGATATTGATGGGCAGAGCATCTGGGCCGTGATCAGATGCGACGAAACCAATCCCGTCACAGTCGCCAACGGGGGGCGGTTTGGCATCGACTGCCTCGATCGAAATGGCAGGATCAAGAACATCGACACGGTCTACAAATTCGATCCGAACGGCAACGTCGTCAAAAGCTTTGGGGCGGGAATGTTCATCTGGCCTCACGGACTCCATGTCGACCGCGAAGGCAACGTGTGGGCGACCGACGCCGCCGGCCAGGATGCCGTCGCCCTGGCGGCGAAGGCGGGTGGGCGCTTCGGGCATCAGGTCGTGAAGTTCAGCCCCGACGGCAAGGTGCTGATGACGCTCGGCGAAGCCGGTGCCCCCGGCAGCGATCAAAATCATTTCATGTCGCCAAGCGCGGTCGCGGTTGCGGCAAATGGTGACATCTTCGTCGCCGACGGACATGGTGTGAACGAGAACAACCGCGTCGTCAAGTTCTCGAAGGATGGCAAGTTCCTCAAAGCATGGGGAAGAACCGGATACGCGCCAGGCGAGTTCCGGACGCTCCACGGGATTGCGATCGATTCCCGAGGCCGCGTGTTCGTGGCCGACCGCGGCAACAATCGAATTCAGATTTTCGATCAGGAAGGAAAGCACCTGGCAACATGGCTGCAGTTCGGGACACCAAGCGGAATCGCCTTTGACGAGAAGGACCAAATCTATGTTGCCGACTCGGAGTCAGACAACGTGACGAATCCGGGTTGGGAACAGGGAATCAGGATCGGGGACGCGCGAACCGGATGGGTGACGGCCTTCATTCTGGATTACGGAGGCGATCCGCGAACCCTGACGGGAAGCGGGCCGGAGTTCGTGACCGTCGATCGCGCAGGCAACGTGTTCGGCGGCGAGCCTCGTCCGCGTGTCCTGCGAAAGTATGTGAAAGTCCGGTGACTGCCAGCTACCAGGCGAGGCGTATGCCGAACTGCATATTGCGAGCGTCGTCTGCGCTGGAGATTACGCCGGCAGTAACGTTGTTGACGTTCCCGTCCGGTTGCCCGAAGTTCGTGTTGTTGAACAGATTGAAGATCTCTCCGCGGAACTCCAGGCGCGTGGGCCCGAATGGGAAGCGCTTGCTGACCGAAAAATCCACCTGCTTCGAGCCGGGCCCTATCAGGGTGTTTCGACCAACCGTGCCCTGGAATCCTGGCGCCGGAAGAACGTACGCAGTGCGGTCGTACCACTGCGTGACCGTCGGGTTGTCTACGATTCCACGGTCGTCTTCACGGCCCGGCGCGTAGTCGACGCGTTGGGGAACAAACGAGCCGCACTGGCAAACGTTCGTTCCGGCGAGAGTAAACGGGAACCCGCTTCCGACCCGGACCACACCTTGGACCTGCCAGCCTCCGAGCGCGTACGCGATGGGACCGGCGCTATTCAGCCATCGTCGGCCCTCACCGAACGGCAGCTCGTATCCGAAGCTGAACGCGCTGCGATGGCGCTGGTGATAACGCGACAGGCTCTCGTCCGCATCCGGATTTGTCCTGAACGCGGTGTCGTTCGCCTCGACCTCGCCGGACCCGTTGTCGCGGTTCTCCGACAGCTGGTAGTTGGCGAGGAAGAACAACCCTGCGGAGTAGCGCTTCTCGAGACGCAGCGAGAGACCGTTGAAATCCGCCGTGCCGATGGCTGCTGAATACAACATCGCCGGCTGGAACTGCGGAAACGGCAGGCGCGAGTTGATCGGCGTTGTGCCGAAGTCCGCCTGATTGATGTTGTACCGCTTGCTCAGCTTGCGGCTCCGGCTCCCCGTATAAGCGGCCTCGACGAGATAGTCGCGCGCGAGGCTCCGCTGAACGTTCACGTTCCACTGCATCGTGTACGGCGTGCGATTACTCGGATCCATTGAGAACGGCGCAGGGAACTGCGGGATGTTGTTGAGATCCGGAAAGAGCGTGTCGACGGGCAGCGGAGCGCTGACCGGCGGGTTCAGCGAGAATTGTCCGTAGTACGGTGGAATGAGGCGCGTGAACTGCAGCTCGTTCAGGTTGAGGTTGTCATAGTAGATGCCGAATCCGGAACGCACGACCATCCTGTCAGTGAGGTTGTAGGCAATCCCGATGCGAGGTCCCCAGTTGTTGAAGTCCTTCTGCAGAATGCCGTCTGGGAAGTAGCTTTCCTGTTGGTGCACCAGGGGTACCAGCGCGGCGGGCATCGTCGTCGGCAGTGCGTTGTACCCAATCTTGCCCGTTGCAGCGTCGAACGCAGCCTCCACGCCGTTCTGCTCAGCCCACGGCGCGAGGTATTCCCACCGTAATCCGAGCTGGAGGCTGAGCTTGTCGCTCACCTGCCAGTTATCATCAATGAACGGCGCGATCGTCGGTGAGTTGTAGGTGGCCTGCGAGGCGCCGAATGCCCCGGCGCATGTCGAACAGTAACCGAGCAGGAAGTCCGCCACCGAATTGCCGGTGAAAATCCCGTTGAACGTGAAATTGCCGCGCGTCGAGTTGTCCGTGAGGTGCTCGAACTTGCGGAACTGCGCCTGCAGCCCAAACCGCAGGGTAGGGCCGCCGAACGTTCTGCTGGTCGCGTTCGACACGCTGTAGATGTTTTCTGTCGCGCCCTGGGTGTTGCCACCTTCTCCCTGCCCTGAAAAGCCAGCCATGGCGACATTCGGGCGCCCGTACGCGAGAGGAAAGGTCGCCGCTGCGAGGTTCCGCAGCCCCAGATCGCTCGTCCAGTTGCGACCGACCGGGCTGATGGGCGCGTTCAGGTGGTACGCGTAGTTGTATCCAAAGCGCAATTCGTTGACCCACGAGGACGAGATCACCCACGTGTGCCCAACCGCGAGGTTCCGTCCTCGCTGCGGCAGGTCCGTTGACGTAAACGCCGCCGGCTGCAGCTGGGATCCTTTGTAGTACATGAACCGCTGGAACAAACTGTGATTGTTGTTGAGCGGCTGATCCGTTCGGACCGTCGCGGTATTCGCGTCGTCGATGAAATTCCTGATGACCGTGTAGTTGTTCGCGCCGGCGGAGTTCGGCGCGGGAATCGTCGGCGCCAGGACGCTCGCGAACTTCGAGAACCGGATCGAGGGGATGATGTTGCCAGGGAAGGGCTGGCCAGTCAGCGGATCGCGAATCGGTATGGCCAGCGCTGAAAAGTTCCCCGACAGGAAGGCCTGACTGGGAACACTGCCGAGAAACGGCTGCCCTTGCACGGTTCGCAAGCCTTCATAGGCGGCAAACACGAAGAACTTGTTGCGCATTACCGGCCCTCCACCGGTGCCGCCGAACTGGTTGCGTTTGTATTCCGGCTTCGTCGGCGCGAAGAAGTTTTTCGTATCGAACCGATCGCCGCGGTAGAACTCGTAGGCGGAGCCGTGCAGCTGGTTGGTACCCGACTTGGTGACGATGGAGACGACTGCCTGGCCCTGGCCGTACTCGGTGGAAAACGAGTTCCGGAGGAGGCTCACTTCCTGGACGGCGTCGATCGGTGGGTTCAGCGAGAGATTGTTGAACCGCAACGACCGGACATACACGCCATCAATCGTGTAGTTGGTTGAGCTGTCGCGTCCGCCCTCAACGGTTACGAACTGATTGCGGCGTCCGAACTGGGTGTTGCGGGCGAAGTTTCGCGGCGTCACGCCTGCCGAGAGCGAGGCCAGCGACAGCACGTTACGGCCGTTCAACGGCAAGTCTTCGATCTGCTTCTCATTGATCACCTGTCCGACCGATGCGCTCTGCGTTTGTAGCAATGGAGCCTCGCCGGTCACGGTGATCGCTTCGCTGACCGTCGCGACTCCGAGCGTGATCGCCGGACGCGCCGTTTCGCCCTGGCGCAACACGAAATTCGGAATCTCGGCAGTCCGGAAACCCTGCAGCTCGACCTTGATGTGATAGGTCGCCGGCGGGAGCGCTGGAATGGAGAACCGTCCTTCGCCGTCGGTTACAGCTGTGCGCTGGGCGTTGGTTCCCACGTTGGTCACCGTAACCGTGGCGCCTGGCACGGCACCTTGAGACGAATCCGTCACCTGCCCCACCAGACCTGACGACGCCGACTGCTGAGCCGAGGCAGCCGGCGATATGAACAACAGCCCCGCGACCACGAGGCTCACTGTTTTGGCGCGCATGGGGAACCTCCTCAGAACACCACCTTCGCACCTAACTGAATCTGTCTTGGCGTGCCGACGATGCTCGTGATCGTTCCGGCATTGGCCGCCCCGATGGCTGCATTTGGCAGATCGAATTGCGCGGTGTTCAACAGATTGAAAATTTCCGTGCGAAATTGCAGTCGCATGCCCTCCTTGATGCGGAACTCCTTGAAGAGCGAGAAGTCGAAATTCACGCGGCCAGGCCCATACAGGATATTCCGCCCCGCGTTGCCATACGTGAACAGCGCCGGCGCCGTAAACGCTGACGTGTCGAACCAGCGGTCGACGGTCGGGTCCGACAGCTTGCCGTCAGCAATGCGATCAGGACGCTGACCCGTCCCAGTGTTGTGCGTCGTCGCCTGCATCGTCGGCGTGAACGGCAAGCCCGTCTGGAACGTGTTGATGCCGTTCACCTGCCAGCCGCCCGGCAGCGAGTAGTTCCAGGCGATGGTCAGACGATGCCGGATGTCGAACGGCGAACTGCCGCGACTCGCGAAGCGATTGAGCGGGTCTTGGGGCAAAGGCCCGTCCGCGCCGCCGCCGAAGCTTTGACCCACGGTGTCAATCGAATGACCCCAGGTATACGAGAGCAGGCCGTTCAACCCATGAGTCAACCGCTTCTGGGCGCTGAATTGAAGCGCGTGATACGAAGCCGTGCCGTCGGATACGGCCCAGTTCACATCGGCCAGCGCGGGACGCATGGCGAAAAACGGCCGGCGATTATTGACGGCTCCTGTTCCCGGCACCGCTTGATTGAGGTTGTAGGTGGTGTCGAGGTGCTTGCCGATGTTGCCGACATACGACACTTTGAGCAACAACGCCGCAGGTAGTTCCTGTTCGACTGTCAGGTTGAACTGCTCGGCATAACCGGGCTGATAGTTCGGGTCGACGCCGATCACGCTGCCGCTGGGAGTGTCGGCAAGCGCGAGATCGAGCGGCGGAATCGTTGGAAAACCGTCAGCGACGCGCCGAGTCACGAACTGGGCGCCGGGGTTGAAGCTGAAGATCGGCCCGAAGGGCACGTGCCGGTGCAGCCGCAAAGCGGCGCCGCCGTTCCCCGGCGTGTTCCAGAAGATGCCCGCTCCGCCGCGCACCACTGTGTGTGGTCCAACGTGGTAGGCGAAGCCAAGACGCGGCGCAAAGGCCTTCTTGAAGGTCTTGACACCTGCGCTTCTGCTCACACCGTTGCGGCCCGCGACCAGAACCGTGGCCGTGGCCGGATCGAAGCTGGCCCACAAATCGTCCACTTCGGTGAACGGCGTATCGAGCTCGTACCGCACCCCGAGGTTCAATGTCAGGCGCTGCGTCGCGCGCCAGTCGTCGGCGACATAGACGCTGTATTCGGTGCTGCGCATGCCCACATCAGCAGCCAGCAGGTAGTCCTGCTCGATCAAGCTCGGCGCGCCGAGCAGAAACGAGGCCATTGAGTGGCCGCCCGCGTTGTTCACCGGGTTATTGGTGATGTTCGGCGAGAAGTTGAAGCGGCCGTTGCCGCGGTTGGTCTGAAACTCGCCCATATGGCGGCGGCGCACGTCGAAGCCGGTTTTGAGGGTGTGCTTGTCTCCGGCAAAAGTCAGATTCGTCACGTACTGAAAGGCGCGTTCGTGCCGAAAAATCGGCAGCGAGCGGCTCTGGCCGATGCCCGCATAATTCGCCGGGCTGAAGATCGGGATGCCGTCCTGCCCAAGCTGCTGGTTGGCGTTCGGCACGCCGAGCTGTTCACCGAGTTGATCGCCGCTGACAACGCCGGCTTGCGTGAAATCGAGATTGAAGTGGTTGTAGCCGCCGCGGGTATCCAGGAGCAGGCGAGACGAGAACACGTGCACCCAGCCGAACACCGCGTGCTCCGCGAGCAGGTCTGACGGGCCCGCGAAGGTGTCCTCGGCGCCGAGGCCGACGGGTTTTGACACCCCGGGAAGCTGGACGTCAGCGAACGTGTACGGATTAATCGTCGAGGTCTTCGACCACGAATAACGGCCGAGGAAGTTGTTCCGATCGCTCTGCGTGTGGTCGACCCGCACGTCGAACTGATTCCAGTTCTGCGTGCGCGCCGGCGTCGTGACAAGGTTGTTCGTCAATGCCGACGTCGCCGGCATCGGATACGCATTTATCAATTTGGCCGTCACCGGGTCCCATCGGTTCTGAGGAATGACATTGCCGGGGAAGGGCTGGCGGGTGACGCCGCCGCCGGGGACCGCCACCGTCGTCAGCGGGTCATAGATCGTCCCCACCTCGCTGAAATCGCCCTGCCGCATTTTCGCGGTCGGCACGGTGGCGACGAACACACGTCCGAGCTCTTGACGGAACCCGTCGTAATCGGCGAAGAAGAACGTCTTGTTCGCGACGATCGGTCCGCCAATCGCCCCGCCGAATTGATTCTGCTCGAACGGAGGTTTCGCTTGTCCGGCGCGGTTGGCGAAGAAGTTGTTGGCGTCGAACCGCGCGTTGCGCAGGAACTCATAGACTGCGCCGTGCACCGTGTTGCCGCCGGACTTGGTGACGACATTGATCTGGCCGCCGGGATTGCGCCCCTGATCAGCAGAGTAGAGGTTAGTCTGAACCTTGAACTCCTTGATGGCTTCCACATTCGGGCGTAGGACGGTCACCAGCGTCAGCCGGGTGTTGTTGTCAATTCCGTCGAAGAGGTAGTTGTTCGAGTTTTCCCTGTTGCCGTTGACGAACAACTCGGTGCCGGGCCGCAGGTCGTCGGGCCGCGTGCCGCTCATGATCGTGCCGCGCATGCCGGACCCTGCGCCCGACACGCCTGGACTGAGCGTCGCCAGTTGCACGAAGTTGCGTCCGCTGAGCGGTAAATCCTGTATCTGCTTCTCCTCAATCACCGTGCCGAGCACCGACGACTGCGTTTCGAGCAGCGGCGCGGTGCCCTCTATCACGACGGTCTCGCTGACCAGACCGACTTCCAGATCGAGGTCAATCTGCGCGCGTTGATTGACCTGCAGCTCCACGCCGGTGCGCTCGACCTTTCGAAAGCCAGGAATTTCCGCGGTGAGCCTGTAGCGTCCGGGCTGCAGCGATGTGAAGACGTAGGCGCCGCCATCACCGGTCGTCGCTGTGCGAGCGACCCCGGTGGCGTCGTTGGTCAGCGTGACTGTGACGCCGGGCACGATACCGCGGGAACTGTCTCTGATTGTTCCCACGAGATCGGCAGTGGTCACCTGGCCGTGTATCGAAGCCTGCGAGAGCAACCACGCACATCCCAGGACGAGAAGTTGAAACGATCGCGTTTGACTCGGTTTCATGGGCTAAAACTCCACACGCAAGGTGTACTGTAGCTGCCGGCCGAAGTACGCGTCAGCCTGCTGCAGCACCTGACCGAAGCTGGACTGGGTGATGTTCGTATTCGGGATCCCCCAGTTCATGCCGTTGAGCAGGTTGTAGGCCTCGATGCGGAAATTCAGCCTCGTGCGTCCGGTGAGCGGAACGCGTTTTGCCAGGGCGAGGTCGACGTTCTTGTAGTTCGGTCCTTTGAGTCCGTCGTACTGCCAGGGATTGGCGCGACGGGTGAACGCCGGCTGCACACGGAATCCTGTCGTCTCGAACCAGAAGTTGCCCGCGCCGGCGCCGCCAAGGGTATTGGGCGTCGCCTCCGGGGCAATCATGCTGTTGAATCGGAGATATTGGCCGGATTCGTACCGGTAAGTGCCGGCCACTTCCCAGTTTCCTACGATGGCGTTCACGACGGGAATCAGATTGCTGCCGACGGGTTTGTCCCGGCCGACGGGAACGTCCCATACGACCGACAGGTTCATGCGATGCCGCGGATCCTGCACGTCGGTCCACGTCCACGTTGCGTCGTATTCGTCCACGTTATCGTAGAACTCCTGGCGCCTGCCGCGCACGTACGCATAACCCGCAAGCACCGACATGCCTGAGAAAAACGGACGTTGCGCGCGAAGCTCGAGCGTGTGATAGCGCGCCTTGCGGCCGTTCGTCCAGTCCTGGAACATGTTGAGATACTGCGGATGCGGCTTCAGGAGGTCTGCGCGCGAGACGGTTGCGCGAGACCGAAGCGCGCCGGGGAACGTATCCACGGTGCCGTAGTTGAAGAACGGATTCGCCACCGCCGCGTCCAGGCTCGCGCCGTATTTGAACCTGAGGCGCGGGTCCATCATGTTGAGATTCTTCTGATACCCATCGCGGCTGACGAAGTTCATCAGATACGAGGCGTCGACGATCGTGCGCTTCCACACCTCACGTTGAAGGGAGAGGCTGAAGCGATCGCTGATGGCGGGCCGCTGCTCGTACTCGTCCCACCGCACGTTGTCTCCCAGACTCGTGTTCGTGCCATACCGTTTCCCGTACGCCGGTGTCAGCCCCTGCGGGAATGGATTCGCCAGCGTCGCCTGCGGCACACCCTGCACGTCGGGGAGCACCGGCGTCGTCGGGCTGAACGCGCCGAGATCGAGCTGCCCCATCGTGGCGTTTTCGTTGACGAGCATCTGCGGCGTGTAGAACCGGCCATAGCCTGCGCGGACGGCGGTCTGCCGGTTGACGCTCCACGCAAGGCCGATTCTCGGCATCAGCTGCATCGGAGATACCTTGGCGTTCCGCGGGTTCTGCTCGTCGGTGAAGTAGTACGCGCCGTTGTAAACGTAAGCCTTCTGCCCGGCGGACTCCGCCATGATCGCCTTGATGTCGGCCGGAATACGCGGGTCAATCGCTTGCTGCAGACCAGGAATCGGCTGAGTCAGGTCCACTTCCCGGGGCAAACGGTATTCGGGATCGAACAGCCCGCCCTCATATTCCCACCGCAGCCCGAGATTCAGGGTGAGGTTTTCGCGAACGCGGAAGTCATCCTGGAGGTACAGGGCATACATCTCGGTGTCGGACGTCTGCATCGGGACGTACTGCGCACTCGAGCTGGTTGTCGAGCCTGTTGTGTCCAGCGCTCCGAGCAGGAAGCTGGCCCACGGATGGCCCACCTGGTTCAGGTTCGGGCTCGCGGTTGTGTTGGCCGTGGCGTTCGCGTTCACGAAGAAGTTATGGAAGCGGAAGCGCGCGGCCTCGCCGCGCTTGATGCGCATTTCGCTGCCGGCCTTGAGCGAGTGGCTCTGCAGGTACTTATTGAACCGCGCGTGCAGGCTGTAACCCTCGGGGATCTGCCACCAGGCGCTGTCCACGCCGTAGGTGCCGTAATTCCCCATGTTGATGGCGGGGAAGTAGAGAATCGGCCGCCCGTCCATGTACGGCTGGTACCAGTTGTTAGGCCACAGGCTGCTGAAATCACTGGGGGTCAAGGACAGATCGGGATAGTCGCGCTTGTCTTCCACCTGGTAGTACGCGCCGCGCAGATTGATCGCGGTCGTCGAGCTCATGGTGTAGACGGTGTCGGCGGCGATGTTCCAGCCGTTGCGCTTGCTGCCCTGTTGCGGCCGCATCTTGAAGGAATCGGCGCCCCCCGTGTAGTCGGCCATGTCCTGGTCGGTCTGGAAGCGGCTGACGCGGGCGAAGGTTTTCCACTTGTCGTTGATGTTCCAGTCGAGCCGCGTCGAATAGTTCAGGTACTTGAAGCCCATTTCATAGTTGAACTTGTAGTTGTTCAGCCCGGTGAGATCGTCGCCCGGATTGTTCGGCGCCCACAGCCCCCCGATCAGACGCGAGGCCAGCGGGTCCCACCGGTTGGCTGGAATTTTGTTACCCGGAAACGGATCCCGAATGATCTGCCCGTTGGGACCGAACCGCGACGTCCACGGATCGTGGATCGCCCGCAGCGTGCCATCCCGGTTGAACGACTGCGAGAAGTCGCCCTGCCGCTCGAGCGCCGTCGGCATCGTCAGCGTTCGCGGCAGCACCTCTGTGACGCGCGAGGATTCAACGCTCGTGAACAGGAAGACCTTGTTGCGGCGGAGCGGCATGCCGATCGTGCCGCCCGTCTGGTTGTAGGTGTTGTTGCTGTGTTGCCGCGTCACGCGGTTGGTGACGGCGTTCCAGTCCGGATTACGCCCCACGAAATACCCCGACCCGTGATACGCGTTGGTACCCGACTTGAGCGACATGCTGATGATGCCGCCGGCGCTGTGTCCGAACTCGGCGTCGACGGCGTTGGTCGACACGTTGAACTCGGCGACGGCGTCCATCGGCGGTGTATAGGCGACTTTCGGGCCGGCTTCGAGCGGCGTGCCGTCGAGCAGCACGTCGTTGCGCCGGCGGGTTCCGCCGCCGATGTCCATGTCGTTGCCGGCCCAGTGGTGGTACGGCGCCGTCTCGTTCTTGTTGCCGGCGTTGCGCACGACAGGACTGAGATAGGCCAGCTGAGTTGGATTCCTGCTGATGTTCGGGATCGATTCGAGGAAGCTCTGGTCGAGCGTCAAATCCTTGGTGCTGGTATTGAACTGAATCGCCACCGGCTGTGTTTCAACGGTCACGGTCTCGGCGAGCCCGGCCACTTTCATCGTGACATCGGCCGTGACGTCGCCTCGCGCCTGGACGACCACGTTGCGCTGGACGACCGTCGCGAAGCCGCTAAGCTCGGCGGTGAGCGTGTAGGTGCCGGGGTCGACGTAGTCGAAGAGGTAACGCCCCTCAGGTCCCGTCGTCCGCGTGACGGAGACGCCTGTCGCGTCGTTGCGAAGGGTCACTTGTGCGCCGGGCACGGCGAGGGGGGTCTCGTCGGCAAGGGTTCCCTGCACGCGTCCGCGATACTCCTGCGCGATCGCGGGGGTCGCCAGTTGAAGGATCGCCGCGAATACCCAAAACCATCGAATCATCGAGGTCATGGTTGCTCCTGATTAGTTGGTTGTCCTAGGGACGACGGAGGCGAAATTACGCCTGTTGCGGACTTGTGTCAACAGTTCAACCGCCTGGGTCGCCAGACGGGTCTATGTCGATCTGGAGGCGTGTCGTTCGACGTGTCAATAAGGAGCTCTATGCAGAAAATTACCCCGTTCTTGTGGTTTGACGGGAAAGCTGAGGAAGCCATGAACTTTTACACCTCCATCTTCCCGAACTCCAAGGTTGTGAACGTTTCCCGGTATGGGGAGGGCGCACCGGCCCCCAGGGGCACGGTCATGTCGGCCACGTTCGAGCTCGATGGTCAGCGGTTTCACGCCCTGAACGGCGGACCGCAATTCACCTTCACCCCCGCGATCTCGTTCTTCGTGAATTGCGAGACGCAGCAGGAAGTCGACGAGCTGTCGGGGCGACTTTCAGAAGGCGGAGCGCAACAACCGTGCGGGTGGGTCAAAGACAAATATGGGCTGTCGTGGCAAGTCATCCCCTCGGCTTTAGGAAGGATGCTGCAGGACAAGGATCCTGAAAAATCAAAGAGGGTGATGAAGGCGATGCTTCAGATGCACAAGATCGACATCAACCGCTTGCAGCAGGCCTACGACTCAGCGTCGTAAATCGATGAACCGGCTGCGGTCTTCGGGACGCGGCATCAGACATTCCTGGCGATCGAACAGGGAATAGCGGTTTCGGGCGACGACGTCGTAGAGCGAGTCCAGGAATGTGCGAGGCAAAACGCGCAGGATCCCTGCTGCCTTCCAGGGCCAGCCGAGACTGGACGCGATAAACAGCGCCGCGCCGCTTTTGGCATGCAGCATTGGAGCAGCGCCGCGATAGTTGGCGATGACGTAGAAGGTATCCATCGCGTTGCGCGTCCGGCCAAGCCGCACCAGGATCGCGTCAGCTTCCACGCTCTGCAACGATGCAAAATCGTAGCAGCGCCGGCCGTCGTACCGAAGAACGAACTGGGTGACACGGTTACAGAGCCCGCACCTACCGTCGTAAAGAAGAAGATGGTCCGTCATAGCGCCGGCTAGCGTCTGGTCGCGCTCCACTTCTCCTGCGTACTGCCCGTCGTGGCCGTGCCTTCTATGCGCTCGCCCGAAATGCGGCCTGCGAAGTCCGTCTCGCCGGCCCTGAAGGTCATCTGGTCGCCGTTCACGCGTCCGTCTGCGATGGCTGTCGAGCCGAGGGTGCCTGACACGAGCTGAAAATCCTGGGCGAGCGTCAGGTCATCCGATCCAAGTCGCCACGTGCCGGCGGCGCGCGCGGGGACGATGTTCAGAAGGGCGGTGCACCAGCTCGTGCACGTGCCCTCGACCTTTTCGGTCGCGTCCGGTTCCCATCCGGTGACGCTGAACGTGTTGTTGACGATCCTCGTGCCCGGCCTGAGCGCGAGGAACTTCGGCGCCAGCTTGTCGAGGTTGTTCGGCAGCAGGAAGAGCGCCATCACGGTGGCCTTCGAGATGTCGGCCTCGAACATGTCTCCTTCGATGAACGTCGCGCGGTCCGAGACGCCCGCTTCTTTCGCCAGACGACGGGAAAGCGCCACCATCTCGGGATTGAACTCGACGCCAATCGCGTGTGCGCCGCGTTTCGCCGCGGCGATCACATTGCGGCCGTCACCCGACCCGAGGTCCATCACGATGTCCTGCGGGGTGACCTGGGCCATGTCGAGCATCTTCTCGACCAGTTCCTGGGGCGTCGGCACCCACACGACATCTTTCCCGGCCTGGCCCGGTGTGGGTTCAAACGGGGTTGTTTGCGCAGATGCATCGCGGGCTGCAGCGATTGAGCACGCCAGCGAAACGGTGACGATGGCCTGAAACAGACGATTTGTCAGCATGCGAGCCGAATGATATCAGTTCAGATCATCTCCAGCGGTGTTTTGCGTGTGGGCGGCGGAAACGCGCCGTCGAGCTCCGCGAGATCCTCCGGTGCGAGCTCGATCTCGAGGGCGCCACGGTTCTCGCGCACACGTTCGAAGTGCGCGGCCTTCGGAATCGCGAGCACGCCGGGCTCTCTCAGCACCCATGCGAGCGCCACCTGCGCGGGCGTGGCAGTCAGCCGGTCGGCAATCACTTCCAGCGTCTTGTGCGTCGCGAGCGTGCCCTGCTCGAGCGGCGAGTACGCCATGATCGGAATACCGCGCGTTTGGCACCACGGAATCAGCGCGTACTCCACCCCACGGCGCGTCAGGTTATAAAGCACCTGATTGGTCGCCGCTACCGACCCGGCGGTTGGCGTCAACGACACGAGCTCTTCCATATCGTCGACATCGAAATTGCTCACGCCCCAGTACCGGATCTTCCCGTCGCGCATCAAGGCGTTGAACCCTTCCAGCGTTTCGTCGAGCGGTACGCTGCCGCGCCAGTGCAGCAGGTACATGTCGACCCGTTCGGTTTTCAGGCGGCGCAGGCTGGCTTCGCAGGATGAGATCGTGCCCCGCCTGGTCGCGTGCTGCGGCATCACTTTGCTGACCAGGAAGATCTCGCTGCGCCGGCCGCCGAGCGCCTCGGCGACGAGCTCCTCGGCGCCGCCGCTGGCGTACATCTCGGCCGTGTCGATCACGGTCATGCCGAGATCGACGGCCATGCGCAAGGCGTCGATTTCGTCGGCGCGGTTCTTCCGGCGCTCGGCCATGCCCCAGGTGCCAATCCCGAGCACCGGGATGGTTTCCCCACCCGGCAGCGCCACAAGCGAAAACAAGTTCCGTTACGGTAGAATTCGCCCTATGACGCTTCATCGCCTCGCCGTCCTCGCCGGCGCATTCGTCCTCTCTTCCACGTTCGCCTGCGAACGCCGCCCCGGCACCTCAGAGCAGAGCACCACCGGGGAGATTCTCGTGGGCATGTACGGTTCCCTCACAGGAGACGGGGCGTCGTTCGGTCAGTCTTCGGTTGAGGGCGCTCAGCTCGCCGTTGAGGAGATCAACAATGCGGGGGGCCTGCTCGGCGGGCGCCGAGTGCGGCTGCTCGTCGAAGACGACCAGAGCCGGCCTGAAGAGGCCTCGAACGCGGTGACCAAACTCATCACACAGAACAAGGTTGTCGCCGTCCTCGGCGAGGTCGCCAGCCGGCGGACGCTCGCCGCCGCACCGGTCGCGCAGAAATACCAGGTGCCGATGATCACGCCCGCATCGACGAACGAACGGGTTACGCAGGTGGGCGACTACATTTTCCGGGTGTGCTTCATCGATCCGTTTCAGGGAGAAGTGCTCGCCAAGTTCGCGTTCAACGACCTCAAGGCGCGGAAAGTCGCTGTGCTGAAAGACATTCAGCAGGATTATTCCGTCGGGCTGACCGAATCCATTCAGAAGACGTTCTCGGGGTTGGGCGGGCAAGTGCTGGATCCCGTCAGCTACAGCTCTGGTGATGCGGACTTTCGCGCCATCCTGACGCAGGTCCGAGCCCAGAAGCCTGACGCGATCTTTGCGACCGGTTACTATCCCGAGGCCGCGATCATCCTGCGGCAGGCGCGCGAGCTGGGCATGAACATGCCCATCCTCGGCGGAGACGGATGGGTGGGCGACGCCCTCAAGAACGGCCGCGAGGCGCTGAAGAACAGCTTCATCTCGAACCACTACTCGGGCGACAACCCCGATCCCCTCGTGCAGAATTTCAGGAAAGCGTACCGCGCCAAATTCAATCGCGACCCCGATTCGATCGCCGCGCTCGGGTACGACGCGGCGAAGGTGCTGGGCGACTCGATTACCCGCGCGGGATCGACGGACGGTCCGAAGGTGCGCGACGCCATTGCCGCTGCCGATGTTCCCGGCGTGACCGGCCGCCTGAAGATGAACGCCAGCCGCAATGTGGTGAAGCCCGCGGTCATCGAGGAGCTCCAATTCGTGGACGGCAACGTGAAGTACGTCTACAAGACCACGATCAATCCTTAGTGGACACCTTCCTCCAACAGTTCATCAACGGCCTTTCGCTCGGCGCCATTTACGCACTCATCGCGCTCGGGTACACCATGGTGTACGGGGTGCTTCGCCTCATCAACTTCGCTCACGGCGATGTGTACATGCTGGGGGCGTTCGCAGGATTCTATCTGGCGAACGCCTTCGACATGGATGCGAACCCCTCGGTGCTGGGGACCGTGGGCGTCACCATCGGGTCGATGGCGATTTGCGCGATCATCGGCATCCTCATCGAGCGGCTGGCCTACAGACCCGTGCGCCACCACTCGCGGTTGACGTCGCTCATCACCGCGATCGGCGTCTCGCTCCTGCTCGAATACGGCGGGCAGGTCGTCTTCGGCGCCACCCCGCGCTTCTTCCCGCAGATGATCCGTTCGCAGACGTATTCGGTGGGGAACGTGCAGATCACGAACCAGAGCCTGATGATCATCGTCGTCGCGGTGATCCTCATGTTCGGCCTGGAATTCATCGTTCATCGCACGAAGATCGGCAAGGCGATGCGGGCGGTGTCGTTCAACCTGCCGGTGGCGCGGCTGATGGGCATCAACACGGACTTCGTCATCGCGTTCACATTCGCGCTCGGCTCGGCGCTCGCCGCGGTCGGCGGCGTCCTTGTGGCGCTCTCGATTCCGCGCATCGATCCGTTGATGGGGCTGATGACCGGCCTGAAGGCGTTTGTCGCGGCCGTGCTCGGCGGCATCGGGAACATCCCGGGCGCGATGCTCGGCGGTATGCTGATCGGCCTCATGGAAACCTGGATCTCGGCGACGTCCTACTCGACCTTCCGCGACGCGGTGGCGTTTTCGGTCCTGATCCTGATACTCCTGTTCCGGCCAGCCGGCCTTCTCGGCACCTCCGTCACCGAAAAGGTCTAGGGACCACATCACCGTGGCGAGAAAGCTTCTCCTCATCACGGCGACGGTGGCCGCTCTCGCTGCGCTGAACTATATCTTCGAGTATGGCCTCGGCGATTTCCAGATTAACCCGTACTACGCTCGCATCATCAACCTGATCGGCATCAACATCACGCTGGCCGTCAGCCTCAACCTGATCAACGGCCTCGCGGGGCAGTTTTCGATCGGCCACGCAGGCTTCATGGCGGTGGGCGGCTATACGGCCGCGTATCTCACGGTCAATGCCGGGAGCTCGATTGCCGCGGCGTTCGGCGCCAGCGTGACCGATCCGATCGGCGCGTCGATCGTGATGGTTCCCAGCCTGCTCGCCGGAGCCGCTGCCGCGGCGCTGGCAGGGCTGGTGGTCGGCATTCCCTCACTGAGATTGAAGGGAGACTATCTCGCGATCGTGACTCTGGGCTTCAGCGAGATCATCCGCGTCATCATTCTCAACATTCCGGCTGTGGGCGGCGCGACCGGGTACACCGACGCGATTCCGATCACCAATTTTTTCTGGATCTTTTCGATGGCCGTCCTGACGATCGTCATCACGCGCAACATCGCCGTGTCGACGTTCGGCCGCGCGCTGTTTGCCATTCGAAGCGACGAGATCGCGGCCGAGGCGATGGGCATCAACACGACGCACAACAAGGTGATGGCGTTCGTGATCAGCGCGGGCCTGGCGGGCGTCGCCGGCGGCTTGTCGGGGCAGTTGTTCGCGAACCCGCTGAGCCCCCAGAACCTGAACTTCGTCAGGTCCATCGAGGTGATCGTGATGATTGTGCTCGGCGGCATCGGCTCGATCACCGGTGCGGTGCTGGGCGCGACGACGCTCACGATTCTCCCGGAGGCGCTTCGTACGTTCGACCAGCAGTTTCCCGGCCTGCGGATGGTCATTTACGCCCTGCTGCTGATCCTGCTGATGATTTTCCGACCGCAGGGCCTGCTCGGCCGCCGCGAGTTCACCTGGGCCTGGCTGAGGCCAATCAGGAAGAGGCCGGTTCTTGAGTAGCGCTCCACTGCTCGTCGCACGGAACGTGACGATGCGGTTTGGCGGCCTGACGGCCGTGAAGTCGCTGAACATGAGCATTCCTCGCTATTCGCTGCATGGCCTGATCGGGCCGAACGGCGCGGGGAAAACGACGGTCTTCAATGTGTTGACGGGCGTGTACGACCCGACCGAAGGCGAGATTGAGTTCGATGGCACGCATATCGAACGGAAAACGCCGTACGAGATCACGAAGCTTGGCGCCGCGAGGACCTTCCAGAATATCAGGCTGTTCGCCGACATGACCGTGTTGCAGAATGTCATGACGGCTCATCACCTGAGGGCGCGGCAGCGTCTCGTGGACGCCGTGATCCGGACCCGTGCCAGCCAGAAGGAAGAACGCGAGACACGCGAGCGGGCGATGGAGCTGCTGAAGATCTTCAACCTCGACCAGTTCGCCGACGAGCCCGCGACGAGCCTTCCGTATGGCAGCCAGCGCCGCCTGGAAATCGCACGGGCGCTGGCCACCGAGCCCAAGCTGCTGCTTCTGGACGAACCGGCAGCGGGCATGAACCCCCTGGAATCCCGGGAGCTGATGCGCCTCATCCGCTGGCTGCGTGACGAAATGAAGCTCACGATTCTGCTGGTCGAGCACAACATGAAGGTCGTCATGGGGATCTGCGAGACGATCCAGGTGATCGACTATGGCGAGCAGATCGCCATCGGCACCCCTGGCGAGATTCAGAAAAACCCGAAAGTCATTGAGGCCTACCTTGGCGGCGGGTGACAGTCCGATGCTCGCGCTCGAGAACGTGAACGTGTTCTATGGCGCGATCCACGCGCTGCGAAACGTGTCGCTGACCGTCAACGCCGGCGAGGTCGTCACGTTGATCGGTGCGAACGGGGCGGGTAAATCGACGACGCTCCGCGCGATTACCGGCCTGCTGGCACCGAAGAGCGGCCGCGTGAGGTTCGAAGGGCAGGACATTGCCGGCGTTGCGCCGCACAAACTCGTCGCGCGGGGGATCTCGATGTCGCCGGAGGGGCGCGGCGTGTTCGCGAACCTGACCGTCCTCGAGAATCTCGAAATGGGCGCGTACCTGACGAAAGACAACGCCCGCATCAGGCGCGACCTGGACCGCGGGTTCGCGCTGTTTCCGCGCCTCAAGGAGCGTGTCAAGCAGATCGCTGGGACGCTTTCAGGCGGCGAGCAGCAGATGCTCGCGATGGCGCGGGCATTGATGTCGCACCCCAAGCTCCTGCTGCTGGACGAGCCCTCGCTCGGACTCGCGCCGATCGTGTGTCAGACGATCTTCGCCACGATCGATGAGATCAAGGCTGCAGGCACCACGGTGCTGCTCGTCGAACAGAACGCCAATGCGGCGCTGAAGCACGCCGATCGTGGCTATGTCATGGAAACCGGCGAGGTGATTCTCGAAGGCGACGCGGCGGAACTGGCCGGCAATCCGCGCGTCAGAGAGGCTTACTTGGGCGAATGACGTCGGTGTTTGAGGATCTCGAACACCATGGGAAGGACCGACACGATCACGATGCCAATCGTGACGAGCGTGAAGTTTTCCTTGACCACCGGGACATTGCCAAACACGAGACCGGCGCCCATGCAGATCGTGACCCACGCGATCCCGCCTGCAATGTTGTAGAAGAGGAACGATCGCGCGGTCATCTCCGCCGCGCCGGCGACGAACGGCAGGAACGTGCGGACGATCGGGACAAAGCGGGCGAGGACGACCGCCTTGCCGCCGTGCAGCTCGAAGAACTCGTGGGCGCGCCTGACATGCTGGGGTTGATCATCCGGTGTGAGAAGGCCGGGCCGTCTCCGATCCCGAGCATCCGCGGGCCGATGCCCCTCCCGACAGAGTAATTCACGCCATCCCCCAGAATCGACGCGCCGATCAGCAGGACGTAGCACAGCCAGGGGTTGAGCACTCCGGTCGCGCTCAGCGCACCAACCGCGAAC
>Ga0136617_10001767_pt1 | contig 19230 bp, 18 predicted proteins | sample AntDrymUQ3222106_2_FD_129672 | JGI IMG/M metagenome (GOLD analysis project Ga0136617, IMG submission 129672) | Polar desert sand microbial communities from Dry Valleys, Antarctica - metaG UQ322 (21.06) | ecosystem: Environmental > Terrestrial > Soil > Desert | place: Antarctica: Dry Valley... | reverse complement strand
GCGAAAGCGCTGGCGAAATCTCATGTCCAAGCGGAGGGCGTATGGCTAAGCGACCAATCAGCAAAAAAAAAGATGAATCATTGGGCAAAAAGAGGAAAGGCGGCAAGCGTGGCCTGAAAAGCAAGAGATGGGACATGCGCACGACATCGGCGGCAGGTACACGACCGTTGACGGTGGCCTCACCTGGAAGCGCGAGACGTTCGTCTCGCCGTTCAACTACTGGTGCCACTCGATTGTCTTCGACCCGAACAATGACAACACCCTTTACGCAACGTTTACCGCTCGCGGCTCTAGCAGCGGAATCTATCGCTCGCTCGACGGTGGCGACAACTGGACACAATTGACGAACGGGCTGCCCGTACCCGAACGCCTCGGCCGCACGAGCCTCGCAATCAGCCCTTCGCATCCCAAAGTCCTCTACGCGTTCGCGACCGATGTGGCGAGCGGGAACGCGGACTCTTTATTGGGGGTTTTTCGCACCAACGATGGCGGCGACACATGGGTGAACACCGCCGGAAATCATTTCGTCGACGAGGGTCAGATATCGTACGGCAACACGATCGCGGTTCACCCCACGAACCCGAATCACGTCATTTGCGGCGGTGTGGACCTACACCTTTCGACGAACGGCGGCAGGAATTGGAGGCGCGTCACCCAATGGGACGCGGAGCGCGATGCTTCCAACTATGCGCACGCCGACCATCATTGCCTGGTCATGCCGGCGATTGCTCCGGGACGTGTTTACGATGCGAACGACGGCGGGCTCGACGTCAGCGGTGACGGCGGCGCGAATTGGGTCAACCGCAGCAACGGCCTCGCGATCACGATGTACTACGACCTGGACGCTGCGCAAAGCGACGGGAGAGTTTACGGCGGAGGCGCGCAGGATAACGGTACGCTGATCACGACCACCGGCGGCAGCAACAACCACTTCGAGTTGCTCGGCGGCGATGGAGGGTGGATCACGTTCGACCCGAAAAGCGCTGGGCACATCTACGCCTCGTTTCAACATTTCGGAATCTTCCGCTTTCGACCCGGTAGCAGGCCGAAGAGGGCAACGCCGCCCGCGGGTACGAATGAGCAGAACTTTGTCTGGATGTGCTACATCGCGATGGACCCCAACAACTCGAACACGGTCTTCACCGGCTCGTACCGCGTTTGGCGGACGCACGACGACGGTGATAGCTGGGTCGCAGTCTCGCCCATGTTGGACGAGAGCACGATCACCGCGATTGAAATCGCGCCGGCTGATTCCAAGAGAATTTACGTGGGGACGGAGAACGGCGGGTTCTTCCGCAGCACGGACGGCGGCAACACTTGGAGTTCTAATCTCGCCAGCGCGACGCTGCCGGGTCACAGCATCACCCGACTCGCGACGAGCCCGGCGGATGCGAATCTTCTTTTCGCCACGGTCGCAAACTTCGGTCACAAGCATGTCTTCCGCTCGAACAATGGCGGCAGGACTTGGGAGGACGTTGACCGCGGGCAACTGCCCGACGTGCCGCACCACTCGATTGCGATCCCGCGAAACACCCCCAAGACCATTTACGTCTGCAATGACGTCGGCGTGTTCGTTTCGCTTGATGGGGGGACGGCGTGGATGAACGTCACCAGAAACCTACCCAACGTGATGGTCGTCGACTTGGTTCATCACGCGAAAGACGGAACCTTGAGCGCCGCGACCTACGGGCGAAGCATCTGGCGGCTCAAAGTTTAGGTTTCCCGTCGCACGAATTGGCGCTCACTGCTTGCGACCGCCGGAGCGCTTTTGAAACCACCTCTCGCGCCCGCGAAGCTGGTCGTGGCTCTCACCGATCTTCTCCTCGACGGGCATTATTTCAACAATGGGCTCGTCGTCATTGGGTTGTGCAGAGTCTCTGGTGCCAGCCGGACCGGGGCGACCATCGCCCTTATCAGGTTGACGGGATTTCTCTTTGTCGGTTTTCGGCTTACTCATTGAAGATCCTAAATCCTCTTCCAACGAATTGCATCCCCGCTTTTGATTGCGTTCGCCGAGCGAAAACACGGTTGCGAACGTCTACAATCAATTGTCCCATGGTTTCTTCGTGCTATCCCTTTCTACCTTGGCAGAGGGTTGGGATCGCTCATGATCCTGCGCGCCGTCCATCCGGGCACACGTCGCTCCATGGTCCTCACGATCGTCGCGCGCAAGCGTTCTTGCACCTCGGGCGTCCGCACCAGCGGGGGCGCATAGTCCGCGAACATCGGTGGCGTCAGCGTGTCTTGCGCTTCCGCAGCCTTTTGCGCGGCCGCGCTGCCGGGCGATGTTGCCAGCGTCGCGAAGACGTCGGTGCGATTGCCAAAATTGCCGTCGTTCGTCGTTGTGTAGAACGGGACGAACGTCGCGCCGACGCTCGTTAGGCCCATGTAATCGCCCAGGAAGAGCCCGCGGGCGACGGGAGCGATCGCATAGTTGAACGGCCCTGCCACGCGACTCTCCCGCCACGTCACACCGTCGGTCGACTGCGCCAGCCAATAGTCGGTCAACAGCGTTTCGACGGCGCTGGTATTACTCCGAAAATCGAAATAGGTCACGCCGATGACGCCGTCGTCGCGGATCGTGACCGCGGGAATGAAGGCCTGCACGGCCGGTTCGCGGTTGATGCGGACCGGCGCCGACCACGTGAGGCCAAAATCGAGCGAGCGTGCGAACGCCACTCCATCGCGCGCGCCGCCGCTAAACCGCGAGTCTTGCCAGACGGCAGCGAGCACGCCGTTGCGGCCCGCCGCGATCGAGCCGAGGATCGAGCCATCGCGGACGTCGGCGCCCGTTTCCGGATCGCGCACCCCCAACGTCTGGACGTCGGCAACGGTGATCGGCGATGACCAGGTCGCGCCCTTATCGCTCGAGCGAATGACTTGCAACGTCGAGCCGACGATATTGGCGCCTGCAAAGTCGAGAAGCGTGAAGAAGTTCACGAGCGTGCCGTTTGGCAAGATGACAATCTGATTATTGATGGTCTGGCCATTCCCGCCGGGGTCATAAATCGGCCGCGCCGTTTCCCAGGTCGCGCCGCCGTCGGTCGTGCGGCTGAAATAACTCGGGCCGCCGGTAATGGGCGGTAGCCGACCCCACACCGCATACACATAACGCGCATCGGTCGGGTCGGCGGTGATGGACTCCTTGTCGTTAAACGCTTCGGCGCTGTCGCGAATCAGGGTGATCGGGCTACCCCAGGTGCGCCCTCCGTCAACCGAGCGGCTCACGAGGATGGCATTGGCAGAGCTTGCCGTGAAATCTTCACCGCTCACTGCCAGTGCAATCTGGAACGCGGTTCCATCAGGTGCAAACGTGACCCAGGGGTCGGTCGCGCGCTCGTAATCCCCGCCGTTGGCGGCGTTGCCCCCGGTGCAGCGCGAAAACGTCGCCGCGGTCAGACCCCATGTTCTCCCGCCGTCGAACGAATAGCCGGTCCGCGTTCCGGCTGCTGCGCCATCCGACCATCGATCTTGCTGCCACACGCCGACGAAGTTGTTCGGATCGCGCGGGTTGACTGCAATGTAGGGCTCCACTTCCGAGTTGGTGAAGAGTGTGCCTGTCGGCGGCACGCCATCGCAGCCCGCTGTGAACGGCGACGTCGACGTCAAGCGAACCTGAGTATCGGCTTGCGCACTCGCCGGCGCGCACATCGCCACTGCGTTCGGGCCGTAGCCTTCAGCGACATAGCCCTTCGCAAGCATCTCCGCCTTGATGCCTGCGTCGATCGTGTACCGGTGATTCGAATCCGCGCGGTTGTTCCAGAGCCGAAATACGGGAAGCGTGTTCGCGGGACAGTTGCCGGTCGTCAAATCCGGCAGCGCGATGTAAAACGCGTTTGGCGATTCGTAAACGTAACCGTTGTAGTTGGGATCGGTGGCGACGAGGCTTAAGACCGTCGCGCATTCGGCCGCCGACGCGGACAGGAAATGCGAGTCGCCACGTTGCGGCGGAATGTAAAAACGGCAGACGGGATTGACACTTGCGCCGCCTGCCTCCTGACTGGGGAACACTTGAAACGTTTGTCTGGTCCGCACCCAGCCGCGAAGACGTCCGGAATCCAGTGCGTCGATGTCGGGAGCGAGCGAGCTGACGAAATAGTGGTCGAGCGCCTGGTTGTAGAACTCGACCGCCGTGACCGTCGCCGCGTGGGCCAGCGGCGCGGCGCAAAACAGGGCGCAAAGGAAGGGCGCGCGGCGTAGGGCTTTCGTGATTTTCATCGGTATCTCATTCTGGGCATCGCCAGCCCGCGGTAGGCGGGCGCAAACGGGAGGCTGCCTGCCAACGAAAGCGGTCGATAGTAGCGTGAACCCGGTGTTTTTGAGGAGGCAGACAAAAGCGCCCAACCTCGTGCATACTTCGGTTGGCACGTTTTGTGACTGAAAGGGACCGCCGAATACGGCATCTGGATTGGCTATGGAACCGTTGGTATTGACTGTCGATATGGCGGGCTTGCCGCAGGCGTGGGTGGCGTTGGAAGACGCCATTACCTACCACGCCAAACAGTTGGTCGCTTGGTCGGTGGGAGGCGAGGTCCGCGAGTTCCGCGGCGGCTACCAGCGTAATGGCGTGCGGTCGCGGATCGCAACCAAATCCATTCTCGCGATCAAGGGCAGCGGCGCCGGCCTGCACATCCACGCCCCGGGTCTTACCAATTCGATGCTGTTCGCGCGCGACCGGCAGGTCTGCGCCTATTGCGGTAAGCGGCTCCTGCTGCGCGACTTGTCGCGGGATCACGTCGTGCCGGTCTCCCGCGGCGGCAGGGACACGTGGACCAATACGGTCACGGCCTGCCGCAGCTGCAACACGCGCAAGGGCAATCGGCACCCGGAGCACGCGGGGATGCGCTTGCTCTATGTTCCCTACGTGCCCAATCGCCACGAGCATTTCATCTTGCGTAACCGGCGAATCCTCGCGGATCAAATGGAATATCTGCTCGTTGGCGTGCCCAGGACGAGCCGGCTGCATTCATGACATAAGGCTGGGTCGCGCTGCCCCGACTAACTTCTTTAGCGCTGCGGAAATTTTACGCCACCGGCGCTGTCCCAGTTTGCATGGCGCCGCCACCGGTCGGTTAGCGGACTGCAGCGTGTTTGCATAATTCGCGACCGTTGCGGTAGAAGCGACCGCCCGGTCCCTGCGCAAGCCGTTCTTCGACCAACACCAACTTACATGGAATCCATCTATTACGTCATGGCGTGGGCGTGCCATCGCAAGTGCAAGCATTGTTACGAAGGACGCTTCCGGCCATACGTTCGCAATGAGCTGGAGGCGGTCGTGCAGGAGGCGGAGCGCAACTTTCCACGGATCATCGACAACTTCCCCGACCGCCTGACCTACCAGGACTTGGATGACCCGCATCCGGACGGGACGTTTCCCGTCAAAACGGCGCGCGTGATCTTGTCGGGCGGCGAGTCGTTGCTCGCAGCAACCCGCGAGCGTGTGACATACCCAGTGATCGAGCGCTTGCGCGACAAGTACGCGCAACAGGGCGGCATCAAACTCGTCGTGCAGACGACGGGAGATATTCTTACCGAGCGCATTGTCGACGATCTGCTGGAACGCGGCGTCTGGATGATCTCGGTCGCGAGCGTCGACGACTTTCACGTGGGACTCGAAGGACCGGCGAAGCAGCAGGCGTTCATGGACAAGCTCTCCGCGCTGTTCGAGCGTCATGGCATGCGCAAGTCGGGGCTCTCAGCCACCACCCGCAACTGGCACGAAGAGGAAGGGCCGGTGTACAGCTTCTTCGGCGCGACGCCGGACTCGTGGATCGGCAAGCTCTGGCCGCGCGGTCGCGCCTGGGAAAACAATCTGTCACGCGCAACGCTGACCGACAATTTTTGCAATCGCTGGTCGGGCGGCCTTAATTTTCTGCGGCATCAATATAGCGGCTCCGAAGTCTCGATCGAGCCCGACGGTGCGGTTTATCCCTGCTGCGTCAAGACCAAGCTGCCGATCGGCAGCTTGCTCGAAGATAACCTGATCGACATTCTGGAATCGCTGGTCGGCGAACCGGCATACGAGGCGATCACCATGGGGCATCCGGAGCGCATGGGACTCGCCCAAGGCTGGAGCGAGGCAGAATTCCTCGCGCAATCGCGTACGACCACGCCGAACGGCAGTCCTTATCAAAACCTGTGCATCGGCTGCGATCGCTTCCACGAGCAGATGCTAGGGCCCGTGCTCGAAGCGGCGCGGGCGCGCCGGCGCGCCGCCAAGGGCATCGTGGAAGCCCCTGCCAAGTCACGCAAGACTTTTGTCCTTACGCAGCCAGGAGCCTGACGATGTCGTTCGCGTTTTTGCGGATCTTTACCCTGGTACTCGCTTCTCTTTGGCTCAGCCCTTTTGCGGTTGCGCAGGAGTTGAAGTGGGCCGACGTCCTCGCCAAAGCCAAAGGGCAGACCGTTTTTTGGAATGCCTGGGCGGGCGATGAGAAGACCAATGCATTCATCGCCTGGGCCGGCGAAGAGGTCAACAAGCGCTATGGCGTCAAAATCCAGCACGTGCGGCTAAAGGATACGGCGGAAGCAGTGACGCGGGTCGTTGCGGAAAAGGCCGCGGGGCGCAACTCCGACGGCACCGTCGACCTGATCTGGATCAACGGTCCCAATTTTCTGGCGATGAAGCAGCAGAGCTTGCTGTTCGGACCGTTCACCCAAGCGATGCCCAACTGGCAATTCGTCGACACGGTGAACACGCGCTCCAACGTGATCGACTTCACGATTCCGGTGGACGGTCTGGAATCGCCGTGGCGGCGGGCGCAGATCGTCTTCGTCTACGACAGCAAGCGCGTCAAGGAGACGCCGAAATCCGTGCAGGATTTGTTGGAGTGGGCGAAGAAGAATCCCGGCCGGCTCACGCATCCGAGCGTACGCAATTTTCTCGGCGCGACGTTCTTGAAGCAGGCGCTCTTCGAGCTCGCACCGGATTCAGGCGTGTTGCAAAGTGCCGCAACCGACGCGAATTTCCAAACGGTGACGGTGCCGATGTGGGCGTGGTACGACCAATTGCGGCCGCACCTGTGGCGCCAAGGCAGGCAGTTTCCGGAGAACGGCCCCGCGCAACGACAACTGTTGAACGACGGCGAGATCGACATGATGATTTCGTTCAATCCTTCGGAAGCTGCCGTGTCGATCACAGCGGGTTTGCTGCCGGAGTCGGTGCGCTCGTTCGTCTTTGCCAAGGGCACGATCGGCAACACGAGCTTTGTCGCGATTCCGTACAACGCAGCCCACAAGGAAGGGGCGATGGTCGTCGCCAACTTCTTGCTCGAACCGGCAACACAGGCATACGCGCAGGACTTTCGGCAGATGGGGAATTTCACCGTGCTCGACCTCGCCAAGCTTTCGGCGGCGGAGCGGCGCCGCTTCGAGGAATTGCCTAGAAGTCCGGCACTGCCAACCAACGCCGAGCTCGGCGCGACCTTGCTTGAGCCGCATGCGTCGTGGATGACCCGGATCACCGCCGAATGGGAGCGCCGTTACACGAAATGACGGCGCAGCACAGATCGGATTGGTTGCGGATCGCGCCGGCGTTTACTGCCGGCGTTTTTCTGTTGCCGATCGGTGCAGGGTTGATCGGTACCGTGCTGCCCGCATTCGGTTATCTACCAGCAATCGGCGGCAACGAATTGAGCTTGGCGCCTTGGCGCGTGCTCGTTGCGCATCCCGGCTTCGCGACCAGCGTGATGCTGACCCTCGGGACCGGTGTTTTAACGTCACTCCTCGCCGTGATCCTCTCCGTGGGCTTTTGCGCATACGCGTACGGACGGCCGTGGGCACGCCGCATCGGGGCTTGGTTGGCGCCGCTTCTTTCGACCCCCCATTCGGCGCTTGCCATCGGCTTCGCGTTTCTCATACTGCCATCGGGTTGGATCGTGCGCGCGATCTCGCCTTGGCTCACCGGTTGGACGCTGCCGCCGGACGTCTCCACGGTCGGGCACCACACGGGCCTGGCACTTGTCTTCGGACTATTGTTGAAGGAAGTGCCGTACTTGATCCTGATGATCGTCAGCGCACTGAACCAAGTGCCGGCGCGCGAGCACCTGACTATCGCCCGGGCGCTTGGCTACTCGCGTGCGGAAGCATGGGTGAAGGCGATCCTGCCCCAGATCTACCCGCAAATTCGCCTGCCGATTTACGCGGTGATTGCGTTTTCGTTGTCCGTTGTCGATGTCGGATTGATCCTGGGGCCGAGCAATCCGCCGACACTATCGGTGCTCGCCGTACGTTGGTTTTTCGACGCCGACATTCAGATGTATTTTCCCGCTGCTGCTGCGGCGTGCCTGCAACTGCTGCTCGTCATCGCGACAATTGTGCTTTGGTTCAGTCTGGAGCGCTTATTGGTGATCGTTGGGCGACGTTGGATTGCGGCGGGCGGACGCGACGGTCTCCTGTCTCGGCTGACGCTTCCGACTGCGGTTGTCACGTTCACGCTCTTCGTGGTGTCGCTGCTGGCGATCGTCGGGATGGCGCTATGGTCGGTCGCTGCGCAATGGCGCTACCCGGACGCTTTGCCGCAAGCGTGGACGTGGGCGAACTGGATGCGCCGCGCCGACTCCCTGCCGGCGCTGTCGTGGACGACGCTCTTGATCGGCATGCTCGCGACGGCAATCGCCGTTGTGCTCGTCCTTGCATGTCTCGAGAACGAGGGCAGAGGCGAGCGCGCGGGGACGGGTGCGCTGTGGATCCTCTATTTGCCACTGCTCTTTCCCCAGATTGCGTTCTTATTCGGCGCGCAGGTGCTGCTCGTGCGGCTCGAGCTCGATGGCACTTTGCTTGCGGTCGTCTGGGCGCATTTGGTTTTTGTCTTGCCGTATCTATTCTTATCGCTCGCCGATCCTTGGCGCGCGTTCGATCCCCGCTACGCGCGCACGGCGGCAAGTCTCGGTGCATCACGCTTCCGCGTGTTGTTTCGCGTGAAGCTGCCGATCCTGTTGCGGCCGCTGCTCATCGCATGCGCGGTCGCGTTCGCGGTGAGCGTCGGTCAATATCTGGCGACACTTTTCGCCGGAAATGGACGAGTCGCGACACTCACGACCGAAGCCGTAACGTTGGCCGGTGGCGCCGATCGCCGCGTGATCGGCGCATACGCGTTGGTGCAATCGCTATTTCCTTTTCTCGTCTACTTGCTGGCAGCGGCGCTGCCCGCGCTGCTGTACGCGAACCGGCGCGGCTTGACGAGATGGACCTGAATGGTGCGCTGCGACTTGCCGCCGTGCGCATCGTGCTCAGCGGACGTGAGCTCATCGCACCCCTCGACCTCGTCGTTGCATCCGGCGAGCAGGTCACCGTGATGGGACCATCCGGCTGCGGCAAATCCACGTTGTTGGCGTTTGTTTCGGGAACGCTCGACCCCGTCTTCAACGCGTCCGGCCGCGTCTTGATCGGGGAAACCGACGTCACCGCATTGCCGCCGGAGCGCCGGCGCATCGGCATTCAGTTTCAGGACGATCTCTTGTTTCCGCACTTGTCTGTCGGCGAAAACTTAGCGTTCGCGCTGATGTCATCGGTGCGCGGCAAAGAAGAGCGCCGCGCGCTCGTGCAGCAAGCGCTCATCGAGGCCGAGCTCGATGGGTTCGTTGACCGCGATCCTGTCACGCTCTCCGGCGGGCAACGCGCCCGCGTTGCGCTGATGCGCACGCTGTTGTCGGAACCCAAAGTGCTGCTGCTCGATGAGCCGTTCAACAAGCTCGACGCGCAACTGCGGAACGAGTTTCGCCGGTTCGTATTCGAGCACGCCGCTGCGCGCGGGTTGCCAACGCTGCTGGTCACGCACGACGCAGCCGATGCCGCTGCGGCCGGTGGCCGCGTCATTCGTTTGGGAAACGGCTAAAGGAGCTTCCACCGTGGAATAGGCGCATCGAAACAATTGACGAAGCTCACCAAACTTGCGCGCTCGGCGTGGGTTGCGGAGAATTGCAGCAACCGTTTCCGGCTAACCGAAGGATCACAAAATGGCCAAGTCAGAATCCAAGGTAAAAAAATCCCCGACGCCTGGACGCCGCAAATCCGCGGCAAAACCCGCCGCCAAAGCCGCCGACCGCAAGGCGCTCGCCGCGGCCCTGCGCTCCGGGCGTGCTCGGGCGATGGAAGTATTCGCTGATCGCGAAGGCAAGCGGCGCCAAAGGGCCGCGGTGGTCAAGAAACATGCGCGCGCTGCGCGCAGGAAGGGCGCGCCTGACGCGGCATTGGCGGAAGAACCAGAGCCCGGAAGCGCAGGCGTGCTCGTGGCCGAGGGTGATTCGTGGTTCGACTATCCGTTCTACGACGTCTTGAAGATTCTTGATGACGACTATGGCTACGCGATAGAAGCAGTTGCGCATCGCGGTGATCCAATCGAAACGATGGCCTACGGTGGGGGACAGCTCGATGACTTCGCGCGGTGCCTCGAGCGCGTCCTGCGCAACGGCACGGCGCCCAAAGCCATCCTGGTTTCGGGAGGCGGCAACGACGTCGCCGGCGATGTCTTCGCCATGCTGATCAACCATCGTCTTTCACCCCGTCCGGGGTTCAACGCGGGAATTCTCGACGGCGTCCTCGAGCAGCGCATTCGTCTGGCGTTCGTCACGATCTTGAGCGCGGTGACGCAACTGTGCGTGCAATATCTCGGAAGGCCGGTGCCAGTGCTCGTGCATGGCTACGATTTTCCAGTGCCCGATGGCCGCGGCTTTCTCGGTGGGTTCGGGGCGCTCCCGGGACCGTGGCTCGAGCCGGGTTTTCGCGAAAAGGGGTACGCCGATCTCGGTGAGCGCATCGATCTTGCCGAAGAGTTGATCGACCGCTTCAACGCGATGATCCAGGAAGTCAGCGTCTTGCCGGAGTTCGCGCATGTCCACTACGTCGACCTGCGCAACACCTTATCCAACGCCCTCGGCACCTACCGGAGGTGGTGGGGTAACGAGTTGCACCCGACCCGGCGCGGCTTCGACGCCGTGACCGCGCGCTTCGCAACGGCGATCGCGAACCTGCCTTAGTCTGCGCGAATTTTGGCGATCGACGTCCGCTACGTCTTTCCGCCCAGTGCGATCACTGGCGATGACGCATCGCAGGCCAGGCATAAGCCCGGCGCGCGTCGCTCCGAGATCGTGGGCACGTGAGGCGCATGCATATGCGATCCTAGCCCCTCCATGGTCTACATTGAGTAGCGAAGACAAGCCGTCGTCATTGCGCGTCGTGATCGTTTTGAGCGGCGTCTCCGCCGCACGGCCGGAGGCATCTGCGGTTGCGTTTCGGTATGCGGTCGCGGCGGCGGCCATGGATATCGAGGTCGAGATGCACGCGGTGACCGAGTCGGTCGTGCTTTTGCGGCGCGGCGTGGCCGAAAAACTCCTTCCCGACGGCCCCGATGCCCCCACGCTGCTCGCGCAGATTCAGCAGGCAGCCAGTCTCGGCGTGAAGATCTTTGCCTGTCCGGCCGCGATGGCGCAATACGGCGTTGGCGCAGAGGACTTAATCGATGAGGTTGCGGAGATTCGTGGTGCCGCCTCGATGATGTATGCGGGTCTGCAACCGGGTGCGCGATTCCTCACGTTTTGACGATAGCCGCACGCCGCGCTCGGGAGAGATGGAAATCTTGACCGCGTTGCCCGCCGACATGCGCATCGGCGTTGGCGCGTCCAATCAGAAGCATGCGCACGTGGAGTCGGTTGACTCGATCCTCGCGCATGTCGAGCATGCGATCAATCTGTTTGGGGCAGAGCGCGTTCTGCTGACCCCGGACTGCGGCTTCGCGACCTTCGCCGACAATCCCGTCAATTCGGACCAGACTGCCGAAGCCAAGCTTGCGGCTCTGGCGCAAGCTGCGGCTATGTTGCGCGAGAGGCATCGCGTGGGCTAGTTCCTCGCCTATTTCGCGCGTTGCGCCAGATCACACCACTGCATGAGCGGGGGGACTAAAATGCTCAACACCGCGTTCGCGAAAGCGAGCCAGCAAGGGGCACCCCATGAGTCAAATTGCGGCGTTGATCGAGAAACTCAAGAACCTGCCGCCGCAACGGCAGGCTGAAGTGGAGGCCTTCATCGTCTGTCCGCGATTTTCGGTGACGTCGTGATCGCCGATTGGCGCGCCGCTGGCCTACTCAAGCCTTCCGTCATCAAACCCGTCATAACTACCTCGAGCAGAACCTCGTGCACAAGTCGCTCGGCACACTTTCTAGCAGCGATCAGCAGAGGTTAAGAGAGATCTTCAGCAATATCATCGGTTAGGCGACCTTCTTGATCCGCTTTGCCGCCTTCGGCATATCCACCATGATCGACGCGCCCGGAACTGTGCAACCCTGAGCACAGCATTTGCCTGGCTGTTTATTGCGGCCGATCGCACGATTGGAGTCCGTCGTAAGTCCTCGCGCAAGCAACCGTTCGACCAATTCCACCTTGTTTCCGATCGGATAGTTGCGATAGATCTCCTGCTTCATCGCTGCGGGAGAACCGCCGCCGTGCAGACTGATGAGCGAATACCAGCCGCCTTGGTACGACGCGGTTAAATCTTCGAGAAAGCGCGCAGTCTCGATGCGCTTGTCGTAGGGAACGTCCGGATTCGCCCGCAGCACATCGGCGAGCTTCGCGGCAGTCGCGGGATTATGGTCTTCCTCCGGCCCGGGCAAGGTGACGATCAGTCCGCCGGAGACGTAGTGCGCGATGCGTTGCATGTCGTAGATCTGGGTGGCGAGCAGCAGCTTGCCGATATTCGAGTACACGGGATCGGGCATGAAGCTCTTGCTGTACGCGTCCTCCGTCGCGTAGACCGACGCGGCGACACCGCAGGCGTAGAAGCCTTCGGTGATTTTGATCAGCTCGACCATTTGCTCGCGCAAGTGCGTCTCGCTGCCTGGGTCGAATCCATTGGCCTCGCACATCAATGCACCAGCGCCGATGAGGAGATCGCCGAAGCCAGCCCGCGCGCCGATGCACGTGTGCCGATGGTGCGTCGCATAGTTGTAGGTGAGAAACGCTGAATGCTCCCACTCTTCCGCGTAGAACACGCGCTCCCACGGCACCAACACTTTCTCGAACATCACCACCGCCGTGGACTGCCCATACTTATTGGAGAAGAGCGCCGATTTTTCGCCGGGGCGACCGGCGGGCCGCGCGATCATGGTGATACCCGGCGCATCAACGGGAACGGCGCAGCAAACGGCGAAATCGGCGTCTTCCTCGGTCATGTTGCGGCAGGGCATCACCAAGAGCTCGTGCACGTACGGAGCGCTGGTCACGATCGCTTTAATCCCCGAGATCACGATGCCTTGCGCGTTGCGCTCGACGATATGCACGTAGGTGTCGGCATTGCCTTGCTCGTGCGGACGTTTGCTGCGATCCCCCTTGGCGTCGGTCATGGCGATGCCCAGCGTTAAATCGCCGTCCTCGACTTCGCGCAGATAGGCGAAGAAGCGCTGCGTGTACTCTTTCGTACCCTTGGCGTCGTCGATGCGCGCGGTCACCTGGAAGATCGCGTTGAGCGCGTCGTGCGTCAGATAGCGTTGCGCGCAACCGGTTTCCTGACAGACGAGGCGGACCGCTTCGAGCTTGTTCAAGAGATCGCCGCTGCTCATGTTGATGTGCAGAAAGCGGTTGACCTGCCGGCCGGAGGCGTGCTGACGCGCAGTCATGACCGGGGCTAATTCCTCGCGCAATGCGTAGTCGTAGGTCAGTCCGATGGCGTTGACGCCAGGCGCGAACGCCGGCTCGTCGGCAACCGAAGCGACCTTCCGGCCGTCCAAGTACACGACGGGACTATAGCTGCGCAACGACTCGCGGTAGTGAGCGGCGGACATGAGCATGGCGGCCTCGCCTCGTGGGATCAGGGGAAAGTGGATAATTTAGCAGGTTGGCGGAAACAACGTCGTGCCCTCGAGGGAGAACAATTGATGACGGTTGCCGTGCAAGATTCCGTAGTCGTGCTCGTCGACCTGCAGACCAGGTTGATGCCCGCGATTCACGATGGCGAGAAGGTGATCGCGCAGGCCGTGCGCCTGGCGACGATTGCGAAGCTAATGGACGTGCCGATCCTCGGCACCGAGCAGAATCCAGCCGGACTTGGAGCAAACCTCGACGCGGTCAAGCGCCTGTGCGACGTGACCATCGCAAAAACGCATTTCGACGGTTGCCTCGATGGGTTGCTCGAAGCGCTACCTGAAGGACGCCGCACAATCGTTGTCGCCGGGTGCGAAGCCCATGTGTGCATGATGCAGACGGCGCTGGGTTTGCTCGAGCACGGATGCGACGTGCGCATCGTGCAGGATGCAATTGGCTCGCGCAGGGCGCTCGACCGAGATGCTGCGCTCGCGCGCCTAAATGGCGCCGGAGCGGGTCTTGTGACGACCGAGATGATTGCGTTCGAATGGCTGCGTCACAGCAATCATCCGCAGTTTCGCCGGGTGCTCAGTTACGTAAAATGAGTGGATGAAATTGGCAAGTCCAGTAATTGCGAGCACGCCTCGGAGGAAGCACGTAGGCGCCGAACTATCGCATCGTCTCGTCGTTCATGAGCTCGCGAGGTAGCCATTGGCTAACGCCGAAATCATTCGTTTGTGCCCGGTCACTGGCCAAAACCTGAATGCCGTGTGCGCGCTCGACGCCGGCGACGATGGCAGGCAAGTAGCGCCGAACGTGCGCTCGATGGCCCAGGCAGCCGTGCATCCGCACGCGTGGCCGCGCGCCATCTGCGCGGGCGAACGCCTGGTCGGGTTCTTGATGCTTTATGACCCGACGCTGGCCGCCGAGCCCGAGGAGCGCGAGTTCTTCTTGTGGCGACTGATGATCGATCGCAGGCAACAACGCAACGGCTTCGGCCAAGCGGCGGTGTCCCAATTGATCGACCACGTGCGCAGCCGGCCCGGAGCCAGCCAACTGCTCGTCTCCTATGCTGAGCATGCGGCCTCGCTCGGGCGCTTCTACGGCTCGCTTGGATTCGTTGCGACCGGCGAGGTCGACGACGGTGAAATCGTGATGGCGCGCAAGCTTGATCCTTAAGATGCGCCGCCAGATTCAGTGCGCGGCGGACGTCAGCTGCTCGCAAGGCTCGCAAAGAATGGCTCGGCGATTGCCATAAAACGCTCGGGCGCTTCCAGTAGCACGAGGCTCCCGTACCCGGCGAGGTGCTGGTGCTGGCTCGTGGGCAGTTGCTGCGCCAGCGCCCGCGCCATCGCAATGGTGGGTCCTGCATGCCACCGATCCTCGTGGGAGACGACGAGCACCGGGGCGCGCACGCGTGAGAGCTCGTCATGGCTAACCCATGAGTCGCGCAACGCGCGCATCCAGCGCATCGCACGCTCGGCGTCCACGGTCAAAAACTGATCGGCCGCGACGCGTTGTTGCACCCATTCTTCGACGCGATCGTAATGGTTCGCCAGAAATTCTGTCGAGAGCCCACTGGCAAACCAGTAAGCAGCGTAAAGCTTGGGATCGCGCCGTTCCAAGAGTGTGCGCAAGATATCGAGACCCAGCTCGATGCTGCGCATATCGTTCAGTCTCGTGAATGGCCCAAGCAGAGTGCACGAGCGTATTTGCGCCGGCCTAGCGACCGCGCACTGCAACGCCACGTGCGTGCCGCCGTTCCAGCCGAACACGTGGAAGCGCTCGTGCCCAAGCGCTTGGGCGATGTCGCTGCATTGGCCAGCGAACCGGCGAAACACCTGCGCCGGATGATCGAGCTCCTCCGCAGCGGGCATCTTGAGGTCGAACTGTGCGACCTCGAAGCGTTCGGCGAGCGCCGGCCAAACGGCATCCCACACCCCTGCGCCGCGCGATGCCATCCGTAACAGCAGTAGGAGCGGCGCGCCGGGTCGCCGCGTCATCGCAACCTCGACCCCCGCGGCACGCACAATCTTGACGAAATTCACGACGGAGCCTCCCATACGTTCTTTAGTTCGCACAGTCTTGGAGTGCGGGAATCGATGGCGACCACGCGCAGTGCGCCGTAAACTGCACGACGTGAACGACCACTTGGCCCCGCCCGCCGACGCCGCGACTGAACTGGCCGACGTGATAGGCGCGCTCGAAGAAGACATTATCTTCGGGCGCTTGAAACCGCGCGAGCGGTTGATCGAGGAAGGGCTCGCGCGCCGGTTCGCTGTCAAGCGGCACGTGATTCGCGAAGCATTGGCCGAGCTCGAGGATCATGGCCTCGTGGCCAAGGAGCGGAACAAGGGCTGCATGGTTCGTGATTTCGCGATCCGCGATGTCGAGCAGATCTACGAAATGCGCGAGCTACTGCAAGAGCGGGCCGCGCGCCGCATCCGGCTGCCCGCCGATGCACTCCTCGTCAATCGCCTTACCGAAATTCATCGTGCCCACGTCGCAGCGATCTCCGCCGGGGATCTGCGTCGCGTCTTCCATCTCAACAACGAGTTCCACGACGCGCTGTTCGCTGCCTGCGACAATCCCTACCTCACCGAATCGATTGCGCAGTATGCTTATCTTGCCCATGCGATTCGCAGCTACCGGATCGCCGATCCGGTGCTGCTGAGGCAAGCCGCAGAGGAGCACGCGCAGATGATCGCCGCACTTGACCGGGGCGACCGCGCGGAGCTGGTGCGCTTGTGCGTCGAGCATATCAACCCCGCGAAGGAAGCGTACTTGCGCGCGTACCGCTTACAGCTCGGCTCCTACGCCGGGTGACTACCGCCGAACCTGAAACACGACCGCGAGCGTCGGTGCCCGGCGCCTAGCGCTCCAAATCGTGGCAAGGTTAGGGGCAGGTCACCTTTCGGGCGTTGGGTCGGAGCACGCCTCTATTGGCAACTACGCCGGACACTCGACGACGTCACCGACGCGAACGTCGTTCTCCCATGTCTCGAGCCTTACGGCAAAACCCCACAACCGGCGCAGATGGGCGACGACCTGGGTCGCTGTCTCCCCTAGCGGCCGCCCGCGGCGGCGCAAATGCCGCAGAGTGAGTGCGCGGTCGCCGTCACGATCGAAGCGAACGACTTGCACGTCCGGAACACGGATTTCCTGCGCGTGCTGCTGTGCGAGCAGCTTGCGCACGCGCCGATAGCCGTGATCATCGTGGATGCTGTCCACGTGCAGCGTGTCCTCGTCCTTGTAGTCGGCGATCGCGAAGAGGTGAAATTCCCGCATCAGCCGTGGCGACAAGTATTGGGCGACGAACGAATCGTCCTTGAAGTTGCGCATAGCGAAGTCGAGCGTGACGCGCCAATCGCTACCGGCAACCTGCGGGAACCATTGCCGATCCTCGGCGGTTGGCTGTTCGCAGATCCGCCGCAGGTCAGCGAACATCGCGAAACCCAGCGCGTAGGGATTGAGCCCGCTGTAGGCAGGTGAGTCGAACGCCGGCTGGTACGTGACGTTGGTATGGCTTTTCAGGAATTCGAGCATGAATCCGTCGGTGACGAGCCCCTGCTCGTGCAGCCGGTTCAAGATCGTGTAGTGCCAAAACGTCGCCCAGCCTTCATTCATCAATTTGGTCTGGGCTTGCGGATAAAAATACTGCGCGAGCTTGCGCACGATGCGCACCAGCTCGCGCTGCCATGGCTCGAGCTTGGGTGAGTATTTCTCGACGAAATAGAGAATGTTCTCCTGCGGCTCGGATGGAAAGCATGCGGAAGGCGTTGCGAGTCCACGTGATCTTTCCGGCAACGTGCGCCACAGATCGTTGAAGTGCCGCTCGCGATGCGCCTCACGCTCGGCGAGCCGCGCCGTCTCTGCCTTGAGCGACAATGCCGCGGGTCGCCGGTAGCGATCGACACCGTGGGGCATTAACGCGTGGCAGGCGTCGAGCACCTCCTCTACCGCTGCGGCTCCGTGTCGCTCCTCGCACTCCATCACGTAGCGGCGCGCGAAGACCAGATAATCCAGGATGGCGTCGGCGGCGGTCCACTGGCGGAACAGGTGATTGCCCTTGAAAAATGAGTTGTGGCCATAGCACGCGTGGGCGATCACCAGCGCCTGCGTGGCCACCGTGTTCTCCTCCATCAGGTAGGCGATGCACGGGTTCGAATTGATGACGATCTCGTAAGCAAGGCCTTGCATGCCACGCCGATACGCTTGTTCGTTGCGGATGAATTCCTTGCCATACGACCAATGCGGATACCCTATCGGCAGTCCACTCGAGGCATAGGCGTCCAGCATCTGCTCCGAGGTGATGATCTCGATCTGGTTGGGGTAGGTGTCGAGGCCGAAGTCAGCCGCTACCTGCTTGATCGCGCCGTCGTACCGCTCTAGAAGATCGAAGTCCCAGTCGGTGCCACACGAAATCGGGCTCATTGCGATTCCTTACGGAACAAATCGCGAAATACCGGATAGATCTGCTCGCGCTTGGTCGCGCGGCGCATCGCGAAGTTGCGCGTCGCTTCGGCGACACGCGAGTACTCGGCCCACAATGTGGAGGCCTGCTCGTGCCCGGTAGGAGCGGCAAGCTCGAGGTAGGTGTAATAACGCGTTGCCGGTAGCAGCCGCTCGCGCAGAAACCGCGCGCTGCGCGCCGGATCGGCACCGAAGGCGTCACCATCGGAGGCTTGCGCCGCATACACGTTCCAGTCGCGGGCGAAGCGCTCGCTGCGTATCTTTTCCGCGAGCTCGAGCGCCGAGGACACCACGGTGCCCCCGCTACGGGTATCGTGAAAAAACGTATCTTCGTCGACTTCCTCGGCGTCATCGGTATGGCGGATGAAGACGAGCTCAACCTCGCCGTATTGGCGAGAGAGGAACAAATACAGCAGCGTGAAAAAGCGCTTGGCGAGATCCTTCTTGTCCTCGTCCATCGAGGCCGAGACGTCCATCAGGCAGAACATCACCGCGCGCGCGACCGGCTCCGGACGAAGCACGCGATGCCGGTACCGCAAGTCCGATTCGTCGAGAAACGGCAGCCCCGCGCGCCGCCGCGTCAGGCGCTCCACTTGCGCATGGACGTTCGCGGCAAAGTCGGATTGCCCGACTGCGACGGCCATGCTGAATGCCGTCTCGAGCGCCTGCAACTCGCGCGCGAGCACCGCGCCGAGCGCGATCCGGCGCGCGAGCGATTGCGATAGCGTCCGAACGACCGCAAGATTGGCGGGCGCCCCAGTTTTTGTGTACCCGGCGCGTATCCTTTTGTGCCGCTCGGCGCGACCCATTTCGGTGCGTGCGAGGTTGGGGAGCTCCAAGTCGTCGAAAAAAATCTGCATGAACTCTTCGCGCGATAGCGAGAACACGAAGGCGTCATCACTGTCGCCATCCCCGCCCTCGTTGCCGCCGCCCGCGCTCCCACCAGTCTTCGGCCGGGGAATACGG
>Ga0136617_10001766_pt1 | contig 19236 bp, 19 predicted proteins | sample AntDrymUQ3222106_2_FD_129672 | JGI IMG/M metagenome (GOLD analysis project Ga0136617, IMG submission 129672) | Polar desert sand microbial communities from Dry Valleys, Antarctica - metaG UQ322 (21.06) | ecosystem: Environmental > Terrestrial > Soil > Desert | place: Antarctica: Dry Valley... | reverse complement strand
CGCGCGGCCCTGGGCCTGCTGTCGGGGCGGCGGCACCGCGTCCATTCGGCGGTGACCCTGATCGACGCGGAGGGCATCGCGCGGCACCGGCTGTCGACGACGATCGTCGCCTTCAAGCGCTTCGGCGGCGACGAGCTCGACGCGTACATCGCCAGCGGCGAATGGCGCGGCAAAGCGGGCGGCTACGCGATCCAGGGCCGCGCCGAAGCCCTGGTGCGGATGATCTCGGGCAGCCATTCGGGCGTGGTCGGTCTGCCCCTCTACGAGACCCGCGCCTTGCTCCGCGCGGCGGGATATCCCGTGTCATGACGGGATACCCGATTGGCTGAGTGGCTCTACGAAGACGGGATCGGCGAGAATCGCGCCATTCTCGTCGATGGCCGCGAGATTTTGGAAGCGGCGATCGAGCGTCCGGGCCTGCGCGCGGGCAGCATCGTCCCGGCCCGCCTGACCAGCATCCTCATCCCCGGCCGCCGGGCAATCGTGACGCTCGAGGGCGGCGGCGAGGCGCTGATGGAACCGATCCCGCCAGCTCTGACCGAAGGCGCGAGACTCCGGGTCGAGATCGTCCGCGAGGCGGCGGCGGAGGCTGGCCGCTTCAAGCATCCCAAGTGCCGCGCCAGCGATGAGCCCTGCCGCGACGGCCCGACGCTCCGCGAGCGAACAAGCGGGGCGGCGCCGCTCCCGGCGTCCGGCCCGGACCGGTTCGAGCAGGCCGGCTGGACCGAGCTTCTGGAGGAAGCCTCCACCGGCGAGATCGCCTTCGAGGGCGGCGCGCTCCGCCTTAGCCTTGCACCTGCCATGACCCTGTTCGACGTGGACGGCGCGCTCCCCCCGCTTGCGCTCGCGGTCGCTGGAGCGGCTGCGGCGGCCCGCGCGATCCGGCGGATGGGACTCGCCGGATCGATCGGAATCGACCTCCCCACCCTCCCCGATCGCGCGGACCGCCAGGCCGCCGCCGCCGCGTTCGACGCGATCTTGCCCCAGCCGTACGAGCGGACCGCGGTCAACGGCTTCGGTTTCCTCCAGATCGTCCGCCGCCGGGCGCGTGCGTCGCTGGCCGAAACGCTCCAGGCCGACCCGGCCGGCGCGGCCGCCCGCGCATTGCTGCGCCGCGCCGAACGCTCTTCGGGCTCGGGCGAGCGCACCCTCGCCGCCGCGCCTTCGGTGATCGCCCGTCTCGAGGCGCATCCCGAATGGATCGACGCGCTTGCCCGCCGCGTCGGCGCGCCGGTCGCCTTGCGGCCCGAGCCCTCGCTCGCCATATCGGCGGGGCATGTCCAAAGTCTCTTCCCTTGACGCGAGCCGCCGCGGCGGCTGCCCATTGTGCGGCGATCCCATCTCCGCCGCTCACAAGCCGTTTTGCGGCCAGGGCTGCCGCGATCGCGACCTGCTCCAGTGGCTCGGCGACGGTTACCGGGTGCCGGGACCACCCGCCGGAGAGGACCCCGATTTCAGGGGCGACGAAGGGCTGGACAGCGAGCGCTAGCCGCTCCTATACGCGCTCACTTCCGCGTCCGCCGGAGAGGCCCAGGTAGCTCAGTTGGTAGAGCATGCGACTGAAAATCGCAGTGTCGGCGGTTCGATCCCGTCCCTGGGCACCATTCCCCTGTTCCAGGGCCCTCCAGACAGCTTCATAGCATCCTAAAAGCCGCAGTTTTCTGCGGTTTTCCTATCCCGAGTTGCGTCGGGGCGTCGCTTTGCATCCGGAAGAGGTGAGGGTACTTTTGGGGGTACGTGCCCAAGCGTCTCCTGGAGATACCCCCATGACCCTCTCTGCCGTGGCTGTAACCAACGCAAAACCAAGGGGAAAAGCCTACAAGCTTGCCGACGAAAGGGGGCTTTATCTGCTCGTCACGCCCAAGGGGCAGCGCTACTGGCGCTTCAAGTACCGAATTGACGGCAAGGAGAAGACACTCGCGTTCGGCGTCTATCCGGATGTCAGCCTCGCTGAGGCACGCGAAAAGCGTGACGCGGCCCGGAAGATCGTCGCGGCGGGAGAAGACCCGGCAGCCAAACGAAAGCGGCAGGAGGCGGAGAAGCGCGCCCGCTCGCAGGAGACGTTCAGCATCATCGCCGACGAGTGGCTCGAGCGACTGGAAAAGGAGGGCCGCTCAGAGTCGACTCTCTCGAAACTCCGGTGGCTGACGGACTTCGCCCGGCCGGCATTGGGAGACCGGCCCATCGCGGAGATCACAGCCCCCGAGCTGCTCGAGATCCTGCGTAAGGTCGAGGCACGTGGCCGCTATGAGACCGCAAACCGACTGCGGAGCACGTTCGGCACCATCTTCCGCTATGCGATCGCCACCAGCCGAGCTCAGCGCGACGTGGCCTTCGATCTGAGGGGGGCACTGATCACCCCCAAGGTGCGCCATCGCGCCGCAATCACCGACCCCAAGGAGGTGGGTGCGCTTCTCAGGGCTATCGAAGGCCACGAAGGGCAGCCGGCGGTGCGGCACGGATTGCGCCTCCTGCCCCACGTGTTTGTCCGACCGGGGGAGCTGCGACTGGCGCAGTGGAGGGAGTTCGATCTTGAGGAACACCTCTGGACGATCCCTGCCGAGCGTACAAAGATGCGCAGGCCACACCGAGTCCCCCTGTCGAAACAGGTGGCGGAAATCCTGAGCGAGCTTGCGGTGATCACCGGCGACGGCAAGCTGCTATTCCCGAGCATCCTGTCCGAGGATCGAGCGATATCGGACAACACGATGAACTCGGCGCTCCGCCGGCTCGGCTACGACAAGTCTCAAATGACGGCGCATGGCTTCCGCGCAATGGCCAGCACCCTCCTGAACGAGAGCGGGAAGTGGCATCCCGATGCGATTGAACGGCAGCTCGCGCATGTGGAGGGAAATGATGTCCGGCGAGCGTACGCGCGCGGCGAGCATTGGGAAGAGCGGGTGCGAATGATGCAGTTCTGGTCGGATCACCTCGACCTGCTGCGCATCGGACCTAAGGTGGTGAAGGGGCGGTTTCCTCGCGCAGCTTAGGGCGATCGGGCCGGCACTCCCGTCCCCTGTGCCCGCGCGAGAGCGGACGGGCCTGCCGCCTGTCAGTCGTCGGGGCCTAGGCCCAACAGATCACCCGAGGCAGCGGGCGCTGGGTAGGATGTCGGGCTGCGCATCCAGGCTTCGACGGCCGACTCCCGCCACCCCATGCACCTGTCCGAGATGCGGAGCTGCTTCGGGAACGTGCCCTGCTGGATCTTGCGGTAGAGCGTCGAACGGCTGAGGCCAGTTCGCCCCAGCACTGTCTTGATACGCAGAATTCTGTCGGGGCTGTTGATGACCACTTCTCTCTCCTGATGAGCTTGGGAGTTCCTCAGGAAGAGTGGGAGAGCGCGGGACGATCAAGAGGGCTGGGGTCACGATGCGGCGGAGACGCAGCTGCGTGCGTTTCAGAGGGAGGGTTTCTGTTCCGCCGCAAGGGTCGGACGAGCGGCACCACGACACCCCAACAGCGAGAGGGCCACCGCCGAGAGCCACGCCCCGATCCTTGGCACTCTAACGGTTCGTGATCAGCCCGACCGACTTTGAGGCTATTCAGCCGAGGCCCGAGTCTGCGCAGCAACCGGCGCTCGATCGGCCAAAGCCGGCCTGCGGTTTCTGATCTGCTGATATGGCTTGCAGCGCTTCCGAGCTCGGCCGATGGCGGTGGCGACAGCTGGGCCAACATCACGGAGAGGGATCAATGGCAGGTGCCCCGACGGAGTGGCCCCGGGCGGGGTTCGAGTCCTTTTTTGATTATCGGTCGAGCTTCATCCACCTGAATATCAATCTGGGAAGCGCCGCAGCTTGCCGCCGTTATCACGATGACTGGATCGGTCGGTATCGGGCCGCGATGGCCGACTGGGACAATTTCGAGATCGCCGCCTGGAGCGTGCGGCTGCGCCAGTCGCTGAAGCTGGCCTATAGCGCCACCTATTTCGCGCTCGCTTCCGAAGAGGCCCGCGGCATCGGCTCATTGGCCGCCGCTTATTATCTCGCTTATTATTCCGCCCTGCACGCCATGTGGTCCGTCCTGTTCCTACACCCGGAGCAAGGCCACGACGCCGTCGCCGACATCACACACTCCAAGCTCAAGAACGTCTTTCATTCCGCCTTCGCGGGCGGCAACGGCCGGATCCTGCGATATGACGCGAGCGCCCTGGTCGACGACCTGCGCTTCCTGCGGGAATATTATTCTTACCGCATGCCCCTCAACTCGCCGGTGCCGGAAGAGGACGAGAGCCGCAGAGCTCATATTCACTTAGGCGGGCTCGTGAAGCAGACCCTTCAGGTCTCGAATCTGCATTCGCACCTCATCCGCAAGGCGGCCGAGCGGTGCAAGGTCCAGGGCGCCAAAGTCCCAGCCGAACGCTTATCCGAATTCTGCGAACTCTTCTTCAGGATCAACGGCAAAGCTCACCCCTCCCGCGACATCAAGGCGCTCGATCCGGCCGACCTCCAGGCCCGCCGCGAATATATTGAGCAGGGCTGCGACCTGATGCCCCACTCGGTCGCGTGCGACCATATGCTCGATGATTTCATGACGTATGCCGACGAGACGCGCCCTTCCAAGGAGATCGTCGACCGGGTACGCAGCCTCGTCTTCGGAGCATTCTTCTAGAACGATGGCAACTGCTGCCGCTAACGGCGTAGCCCAACGCCCGAACAGTTGCGGGGTTCTAGAGGAGAGAGGGCGGCAGCCCGATGAGCAATTGGTGCGGAAAGGCCGCACCGGCTCTCATCGGAGGCTGACATGATCAAGACGATTCCTCTCACCAAGCTCATCCCCTCGCCGCGGAACGTGCGGCGGAGCACCGACGAGCAGGCGGACCTGCAGCTGAAAGCCGACATCGAGGCGCGCGGCCTGCTCCAGAATCTTGTGGTCGCGCCTGCTAAGAAGCCACGTGGCGCCTTCACTGTGGAGGCCGGCGGCCGGCGCCTGCGGGCGCTGAAGGGGCTCGTCGAGGACGGCAAGCTCGACGCTGCGCACGAGGTGCCGTGCCTGGTCATCGGCGGCGGTGCGATCGCCCAAGAGGCGAGCTTGGCCGAGAACTTCCACCGCCTTGCCATGAATCCGGCCGACGAATGTCTCGCCTTTGGACAGCTGATCGAGCAAGGGGCGGATGTCGAAGGCGTAGCCCGCCGGTTCGGCCTCACCGTCCGGGCCGTCGAGGGGCGGCTCCGACTCGCCGGTCTCGCGCCCGTTGTGTTCGAGGCGCTCGGCGCCGGCGAGATCACGCTCGACGTCGCCAAGGCCTATGGGGCTACGCCCGACCGGGAGCGACAGGCGTTCGTCTTCGAGCAGGTGAGCCGCAGCTACATGGCGAGCCATCCCGACAGCATCCGCCGGATGATGACTCAGGCGACGGTAAGCGCGAGCGATCGTCGCGCCCGCTTCGTCGGCGAAGAAGCCTATGTCGCGGCCGGCGGTCGGATCGAGCGCGACCTGTTCTCGGACGATGAGGGCGCCCGTTGGCTTGATATCGCTCTGCTCGAGCGGCTCGCCACCGACAAGCTGGAAGCGATCGCCAAAGAGAAGGCGGCCGAGTGCGGCCTCGCCTGGGTCCGGCCAACGCTCGAATCCTGGATCGGTTATCCCGCGACCGCGAGCCTGCACCGGATCGTGCCCGAGCGGGAGCCGCTGACCGAAGAGGAGGCCAACCGCATCGACACGGCGCATGCGGAGATCGAATTGCTGATCGCCATCATCGACAACGAGGAAACGGGTGAGGATGCGCGGAAGGAGGCGGAGGAAAGCGCGGAAGCTCTGGAGCGGGAGATCGCCGCTATCCGGGACAAGCCCGCGATCATCGACGAGGCGCTGAAGCCGAAGCTCGGCGCCTTCCTCCTTATCGACGATAGCGGCGCGCCGATGCTCGACGCCGTCTTCTACTCCGAGGGCGCACTGGACCAGGAAGAAGAGGCGGAGGAGGACGCCGTCGCCCCCCAGCCCCAGAGTGCCGGCGCGGTTGCCGAGGATGAGCAGTCTCAGGACCGCCCGCAGGCGCTCTCCCGCGCCCTCCTCGATGAACTCGCGATCCAGCGGCGGGACGTGCTGGCGGTGCACGTCGCGGCGGATGCGGCGCTGGCGCTCGACCTTGCCATCTTCCTGATGGTGGACCGGGACGCGGTCTATTCAAGCGAGAGGAGCGGTTCTTCGCTGCTCGCCCTGCCGCCTTCCGATCCGGTGTTCGGGTTCAAGACGCCCGAAGCCGCGGTAACCTTGGCGCGGGCGCAGGCAGTGGAGGCGCTGGACCGCTCCTGGACGGGCGGAGCGACGCGCAGCGGGCGCTTCGATGCTTTCCGCGCCATGCCCGACGAAGCACGGGCGGCCTGGCTCAGTCATGCCGTCGCGGGGACACTGGAGGCGAGCGCCAATTCAAGCGAAAGGGCCTGCGTACTCCACGACCACATCGGCCAGCTGCTCGGCATCGACGTTCCGAAATGGTGGCGGCCGACCGGAGCCAACTATTTCGACCGTGTGCCCAAGGCGGTGACCCTCGCCGCACTTGAAGAGGTCGGTGGCCCCGCGTTCGCATCCCGATACTCGGGTCTGAAGAAGGCTGAGCTGTCGCAATCCGCCGAACGTATCTTCGCTGGCGACTTCATCGCCGACGTTGAGCTGAAGGGGCGGGCGCTCGCGTGGTTGCCGGAGCCGATGCTGTTCGCGCCAGCGGTCGCGTCCGCCGTGGCGGCCGTCGATGAGACTCCGCCTTGGGAAGAGGAGACCGCGGCGCCTTCGTGCTCAGATCCGGCCGACGAAGCCGAGCTCCAGATTGGAGCGGGCGAGCCGGAGGCGGGCGGCGGGAAGCCGTCCGAGAGCATCGACGAAGCGGCCTGACGTCTCCCACCGCGTCTTCAGGGGCGGCCCCTCGGGTCGCCCCGCCTTCTCGTCACTGGCTGGGGACGGCCACCGGAATTTGTGAAAACTGGCCAGAGGGCTTGCCCAAGAGGGATATGCAGGCACGCCCTACTTTCCGCCGCGATCAACCCGGACCCACTGCGCCTACCTGAGGAGCCTCACTAAGCCGGCCGCCATCACTCGTCCGGACGAGCGGCGGATCGTTCACAGGAGATTGGCGACGACGGCGCACGTCCGAACGGATCGCCGCCCGGTGTCCCTGTCGTCCCCAACCCGTGCCGAGGTGGAACTTCGATCGGTGATGCAGCTGTTAGCAGCTAGATCTGATCTTGGGCCGCAAGCGGACCGTCTGTTTTTTGGGATTACGAGCCACAAAGCGGACCTTCAGCCGGTGGGGCGCGGGCCAGCCAGAGGCAATCAGCTCGGCTTCCGTGACATGCCTGGGAAGTGTCTTCGGCCGGGCTACTTCTTGAATATAATTTTCGCCATCTGATCGACGATGTTCGTGCCGTCGGAGATCGGCGGCGATCCTTTTGGGAACTCCCTTCGGGGTAAAATACCGTCGAAGCTCATCTCGCCCAAGCCAGCGTGGATGAGCTCGATCACGAATGGATCCTTCTCGAAGCCGGTGATCAGCGGCAGTGCACGGGAGAAGATGCCCGAGATCATGTCGCAGAGCTGCACGGAATGTGAATACTCGGATTTCATTGCCACCGTCTTCGTCACCCGAAGCGGAAAGCTGACGGCGCTGCCATCACCGAGCTGATGGAGCTGGTGCTCAACGTCCGAACTTGTGATCGTCTCCCACAAGGCGGCCTGGTTGAAGAAATTGCTGGACTGGTCGTGAACAACGATCAGATCATCTTCGGTGCGCTTCCTCCAGGCGATCACGGACGACAGAACGGAGGTTAGCTGCACCTCGTTGCTGTTCGCAAAGGTGCCGATATCGCTGTCGTCGAGATGCTCCAGTGAGCCGTGGTGCGCCATTTCGAGGAACCTCCGTAGCTCCTCGGGAACGCTGCGCGCCATCAGCCCATACGTCTGGCGAAGTTCGGCAAGCGTGGCCGCGGTGGGCGTGCGGGCGAAGCGCTCGTAAACCTGCGTCAAGGCGGTATACAGCTGCGGCTCGCCGAACAGGCGAATCGCCTCGAAAAACCAGTTCACGAAACGCGGGGCGAACTCCGCCTTGTAGAAGTCGTACCCCTGTTCGTAGAAAGTGGGCTCGATAAGATAGTCCACCATCTTCGTCAGCGAGCAGAACCTCTTGTCGATCATCCAGATGAAGCAGCGATCGGCCAGTTCCGGCAGCTTGCTCGCTAGCATCGTTAGGCCGGGGCGGTTCGACGGCCGCTTCCAGATATCCTTCAGCTTGAACTCCTTAGCCTTGTACCTGGGGAAGCACGAGCACAGGAGGTCCCTCGCCTCGGCCTCACGCACCGACGTCGAGGCGACGCAGAAATAGGGCTGCGCGGGATCGAGTAACGCGGTGCCGGTAAAGCCGGATTCATCGAAATAGATTGTCGTTTCAGGCAAGGCGACGTCCGGCATTCGGGCCCACAAAGTGCCTACGGAGCGCTCACCTCCCACTGATCGTAGGTCAGCCTTCGCTCTGCCGCACGCGCGGGACGGTTAATGAGATAAGGCGTGATCGCGATCATCGCCATGCCCCAGACCTCCTCGGCCCGCTTATCAGACTTGTCGCCGTGATACTGGGAGACGTTCGCCATTATGGCGAGATCACGAATATGATTTTCCACATCGAGGTCCCCTTCCTTGGCATGAACCTGATGCGCGAAGTCGTTCCTGAGCTTCGCCATTTTCCTGATCATCTCGTGCTGGCGACGGTCCACGATGCCGAGCAGGAAGGACATGTTCAGCTTTGCGTCAAGCGACCCGAGGGTGCGGCTCGCGAATTTCTTGAGCAGAGCAGGGTCGTCACCAACCAGGAAGACCCTGATGGAGTGGGCAAGCAGGCTCTCGATGAAGGCGAGGGTGACCAGTATCTTACCCCTCAGGGACTCGGAATCGTAGACGCGGCGAAAATCCAGATAATCTTTGTGCCCCTGGTGCATGTCGTAGTTGGCGAACTCCCAGTCCGTTTCTTGCTCGTACACGTGCCATTACTCCGCCAGCTGGTGAGCGTGGGAGTGCTCCCCCGCCCGCTCCCATGCGCCCAGCAAGGCGCCCTCGAACATGACGCGGCTTGTACGATCCCGCCAAGTGACCTCAAGGTGGCCCTTATGATCGTTGAGAGAGAGCACGGCGCCAGCCCAGTAATGCTGATATTTGCGAGACATGAGTGCGACGGTGGCGCAGGCGTGGCCCCATGCCGCGATGACGCGTGAATCGCTGCAGGGCTCGCCGCGCACCTTGAACGCAGGCGGCTCAGGTATTGCAGCGCTCTCGGGAAACCCGCTTTCGTAGGTGGCGCCCGTCGCGTCCAGGTCGTAGCTAAAATCGATGGCGTCGGCGTTGTGATCGGGCATGTCTCATCTCCTGTGGTCGAGGCCACGTAGGCATCCCGCCGGGCTGAGACTAGGGAACTGGGCGCCTGGTTGCGCCTGGTTCAGTCGATTTCGGCTCGTCAGGTAGTGCCCGCCAGCCGGAAGCCCTTACCGTCCCAGATTACGATCTGGGGTTTGAGAAACCGGTTCCGCCGGCCGATCCCCGCGAGCCCGTCCGGGAAGACAGCGCCCTCTTCGCCGCCATCTCTTCCAACCAATTCGGGGATCCCAATCCTGTCGTAGCTTCGCTCCTGCGTCGAGGAGCAGCGCAAGTGCCGCTATCGCTTGAATATGTCCATAAAGCTTATCGTGCCGCTGAACAGGGCATGGGCGACCAGCTGCGACCGGCTGACAGCGTCATAATTGGCGCGGGCTTGCTTCACATATTGATGCACGGTCTCCGGGCTGATCCCGAGGATCGTTGCGATCTCCGAATCCGACTTTCCGCGAGCGACCCAGATCAGGCAGTCGCGCTCGCGATCGGAGAAACGAGCTGGGTCAGCGAGCCTTTTCTCGTCGCGTTTTACCAATCGCCTGGCAGCCTCAAAGGCGAACGCACCGACCAACTGCGCCACGGCAAGGTGCTCCGCCTTCAAGGGCTTTCCCCGAGCCGTCGCGAACGAGCAGGAGCCGTTGACCTCGCCGGGCACATGCGCCGGGACGGTGAAGCCGTTCCCAAGGCCTTGTCTTGCGGCGGCGTCGAGCACGGCCCGGTCCATGCGGGTGAGCGGGATCATGTTCGGCAGCTGGGACCAGGCGAATCCCACCGCGGTCATCTGGCACGCCCGGTGGACCGGATCGGTCCGCCCGAGCTGCTTCCGGTCGTAGTAGCGCTCCCATTCATCGGGATAATTGTGGATGCGGATCGCCGGTTCGGAGGAGTTGCGCAGGTCCACATGATGGCTGAGCGCGAAGTGGGCGAACCCCAGCTCCTTCGCGATATCCGCGAGGATCGTCCGCAGCTCAGCCTGGCTGCTGGCGGAGTTCACGTCATCGACGAATGAACCAACCCGTTCGAACATGCCGAACCGCTGCGTTCCGCACGGTCACTTAGGACGCCTCCAAGCGCGCCGGTCTACGTGCCGCCCTCATAAGGCCGCGCCCCGGGATCTCACTCCGCAACGTGGCCGCCACTGGCCGCGTCCGCACTCGCCAAACAGATCGGCGAGCTCGTCCACTGTGCGACTATGACAGCAGATGGCATGGTCGCGCAATTCCCCCAATTGGGGGAATTGCTTAGCGATGTACGTGGTGACACGAGAGGAGAGGGAGCTTCCGCAACGCGGCTCGGCAGGAGCCGGTCAGATTTCGGAGACCCCCCATGAAAGATGCAGTCAGCCGGCTTTCGCCGGCGGAGACAATCACAGCCGCGATCGTGGAGCGGCTCGAGGCGGGCGCTCGTCCGTGGGTTCAGCCCTGGACCGGCGCTTCGGTCTCGCGGCCACTGCGCGCCTGCGGTACGCCTTATCAGGGCATCAACGTCCTCTGGCTCTGGATGGCGGCCGGAGCCGCAGGCCATTCTTCACCCATCTGGATGACCTATCGCCAGTCGCAAGTGCTTGGGGGTCAGGTGCGGAAAGGCGAACGCGGAACCGTCGCCATCTTCTACCGCGCCTATCAGGCTGAAGAGGCAGGCGAGGTCGGTGAACCCGCAGGCCAACGGACGCGCCGCGTCCTCAAGAGCTTCACCGTGTTCAACGCCTGCCAGATTGGCGGGCTCCCGGACAGGTTCTTCCCGGAGCCGCGGCCGCTCCCGGCTCCGACGGAGCGCGACAGCGCCCTCGATCGCTTCTTTGCAGCGGTTCCCGCGAGGATCCGCAACTGGGGAGCGGAGGCCTTCTACTCCCCCGTGATCGATCAGGTGACGATGCCTGAACGCGGTCTCTTCAGAGACCTGGACCACTACCGTGCGACGCTCGCACACGAGCTGTCGCGCTGGACAGGGCACGAGAGTCGGCTCGCGCGCCACATGGGCGGCCCGTTCGGCGGCGAGGCTTATGCGATGGAGGAACTGGTGGCGGAGCTTTCCTCAGCGATCCTCGGCGCGGAGCTTGGGCTGCCGGTGGATCATCTCGACCATCACGCCAGCTACCTCGCTTCGTGGCTCAAAGTGCTGAAGGCCGACAGCAGAGCCATCCTCACGGTCGCGGCCAAGGCCGAGGAGGCGGCGTCGCTGCTCTTGCGGCTTGGACGACGACGAGAGGTCTCCGGCGGCGCCGCTGGCACCGCCCTGGCTGATCATCCCGAGGCTATCGCAGCTTGAGCGAGAGCGCTCCTGGACGGGGTCGGCGACGTAGAGTGTGCAATCCCGCCGCCTCATAGGCGTGGCCGGGTTCGGCGCGGGAGAGGCCCTGCCCCGGGCGGCGGTGGACCGCAACCCGCTTCGCCCGCGGCCCGTGTTGGCGTGCCGCTTCTCAGGCACGCCTGCCCGCGCCGGCCGCGGCTCCGGGGTGTCCCGCCGCTGCGCGGCGGTGCGGTCCACCGCCTCGTGCCGGGGCTTCGGGCTCCCGGCGCCGATCCCCGGCGCGATCCAGAAGGAGCCTGCCATGCATACCACCCTTGCCGCCCAGCTCGCCGCTTTGGAGCTCGGCCACCTCAACATCGCCGCGCTCGATCCGGCACCGTGCAGCGATCCTGTCGATGCCGATGCGGTCGAGCAGACGCTCGTCGCAGTCTGGTCCGACCTGTTCGCGCTCTTCCCAGACACCGCGCTCGAGGACGACGCCGAGGAGCTTGGCTGGGCGTTCGTCAACCTGTTCCACCGTGCCGCGCTGAAGCGATCCGGCCAGATCGACCGCGCCACCGACGAGGTTCGCTGTCTCATCGCGTCTGGAGACGGCTCCGAGGTGCACACCTCTCAGCTTGAAAACGAGATTACTCGGGCCCAGTCGGCCGAAGCTGCAATGCTGGCGCTGGAGGGTCTCCGCGAGACCGCGGCCCACCTCTACCTCAACGAGACCGGCCGCTCCTGGCGCCCCGCCGGCGGCTCCCGTGCCAATCACGGCGCGGCACTGACATCGGCCGTTGTCGACGGCCGTCAGTTCCTCAAGGCGCGGGCGGAGAGCCGCCGCAGGGCGCATATGCCGGAGGGCACGCCCGTGGTCTTTGCGGGCGGCCGCCTCTCATTCCCCACCGACGAGCAGGCGAAGACGTTCGCGGGCAACGTCTGGGACACGCTCGACAAGGTGCGCGAGCATGTCGCCGATCTGGTCCTCGTCCATGGCGGCGACACCAAGGGCGTGGACCGGCTCGCCGCCTCGTGGGCCGAGCGGCGCAAGGTGCCGCAGCTGACATTCTCGCTGGATCGGCGTCTCGGACAGCGCGCCGGATTCCGACGCAACGAGCAGATGCTGTCGCTCAATCCTCGCTACGTGGTCGCGTTTGCCGGCAGCGGTGTCGTTGAGCGGCTCGTCATCCAGGCGAAGGAGCAGGGCCTGCGCGTCGTCGATCGCCGCGGGCCTCTCGGCACCCATCCGAAGCGGGCGGCCCGTGAGGCAGCGGCGGCCTAGGCGCCGCGGACCGGACTGGCTGCGGCCGGTCCGGTCCCTCCAAGGCCATCAGAGGAGAGGGTGCGGCATGGCCGGCGGAGGCGCGGGCACGTCGTGCGGACGCGGCCGGCCTCCGTTTACTGACGAGGAATGCCGCCATGTCCGACACTCCCGATCCCGATCTCCTGCGCCGGCTCGAGGAGGCCGTCAGCAACCTACCCAGGCTGCAGCGGGAGATCTTCATGGCCCACCGCCTGGACAATATGTCTTACGGCGAGATCGGCCGCCGCACCGGCCTGACCGTCCGACAGGTAGAGCGTCACATGGCGAGGGCGATTTACAAGCTGGCGAAGCAGCTGGATCGTCGCAAGCTCAGCTGGTGGGAGCGATGGTTCTGAGCGACCACTCGCCAGCGCAGCTCAGACCTTTTAGGATCGATCCCGATGCGAACCGATCTCGACCACCTGCCACCGGCAAAGCAGCGCGAACTGGAGCGCGTGGTGCAGATTCTGTTTGAGGAGTTCGGCGAGGCGACCGCGATTTCGACCAGCGACTGGAAGAAAAGCGGCCGTATCCTCAAGGTCATTCTCTATGGCTCGTACGCACGCGGCGGCTGGATCGACGAGCCGCACACCGCCAAGGGCTATCAGTCCGACTATGACCTGTTGATCATCGTCAACGACGATCGGCTGACGGACCGCATCGAATATTGGGCGAAGGCCGAGGACCGGTTGATCCGCGAATTGAGCATCACGAAGACGCTTCGCACCCCGGTGAACTTCATCGTCCACAGCCTGCACGAGGTGAATGACGGTCTCGCTCACGGACGATATTTCTTCATGGACGTTAAAGCCGAGGGCATCGCGCTCTACCAGAGCGACGACAGCGAGCTGCACACGCCCAAGCCGAAGACGCCGGAGCAGGCGCTGGCGATGGCGAAGGAATATTTCGAGGAGTGGTTGCCGGGCGCGAATAGCTTCTATCGAAGCTACCGGCATTCGCTCGACGATGGATCGCCGAAGAACGCGGCCTTCCAACTCCATCAGGCCACGGAGCAGCTATACCACTGCGTCCTTCTCGTCGTGACCTTCTACACACCGCACGTGCACAATCTGGCTTTCCTGCGCACGCAGGCCGAGCGGCTCGATCGCCGACTGGTCCATGTCTGGCCCTCCGATACGCGGCAGGAGCGCGCGAAGTTCGCCAAGCTCAAGGATGCCTATGTGAAGGCGCGCTATTCGAAGCACTACCGCATCAGCGAGGAGGAGTTGACTTGGCTCGGCGCCCGGGTCGGGGAGCTCGGCCAAGTCGTGCACGCCATCTGCAGCGAGCGGATCGCACAGCTTGAGGCTGAGACAAGCTCGACGGAATAGCCGCTGAGGCACGGCTTTAGGAGCTGATCCACACTCCGCGACAGCCATCCGAGAACCTGATTGGTCTTCGTCAGGTCACGCGTTCCCTGTCGCTCGGACCGCACCCATCTCCTTCTTCAGCCCTTCTGGCGCGGCTGCGACGGAGCGCAACCCGCGGCCCTTCGGCCCGTGTTGCCCTTCGGGCTGCCCGCGCCGGCCTCGGGCCGGGGTTTCCCTTCGGCTTCGCCTTCGGTGCGCGCCGCCGCATTCGCCGCGCCCTTCTCGGGGCTGTCGACGGGGCGGTCCCGCCGGCAGGAACAGGAGACTTCAGTCATGACCAACATCGTTCTTCTCGTCGGTAATCTGGGCGCTGACCCCGAGCTCCGCTCGGCCAATAGCGGCACCGACATCGCGATCTTCAACCTCGGTACCAGCCGTCCCAAGCGCGACAGCGAGGGCAGGACCTACAAGGATACGAGCGGCTTCACCGCCAAGGATACCGAGTGGCACCGCGTCACCTGCTTCAATGGGCTCGGCCGGATCGTCGCCCAGCATGTCACCAAAGGCATGCTCGTCTCGGTCCGCGGGAGGCTCCACTACACCAAGTGGACCGATCGTGAAGGGATCGAGCGCTACGGCTCCGAGGTCATCGCCGACGACGTCCAGTTCCTCAGCCGGCCGCGTTCGGCCGCCGGCGAGGGAGCCGACAATCAGCAGGACATCGACGAGGAAGTGCCGTTCTGAGCTTCGGGACGGACGCCCCGGCGGCTTCGGTCGCCGGGGCTTTTCTTATGTCTGTTGCCAAAGAGGAAAGGGGGCGGGGGTGGGGCATTTCTCGTGAGAGGCCCAGTGTGGCGGGCGCCGCACCGGCTGATAAAGGATGCGCGGTCCCCCCAATTTGCTGCGCAAATCGGCTCCCCCGCGCCCCGCTTCGCGGCGCCTTCGGCGTCCCTGACAGCCGCCGCGCCGCCCGCAGGGCTGGCTTCGTCTTCGATTGGAAGACGACGCAAAGGAGGCGGCAATGAACATGATGACGACGATCGAGCGGCGGCACGGCGACGTGCGGATGGATGCGATCAGGGCCGAGTTCGGGGCGGTGATCGCGGAGCGAATCCTGGAGGCCGAAGCGGCGGACTTTCTGTGGGAAGCTCGGGTTCGGGAGCGCTATCTGGGGCAGCATTTCAACATCATTTGTGACGAAGAAGATGCGTCCCAGGACATCTCGCGGATTGCGTTTCTGAGCCTTTTCGACGGAGATTGGTACGCTGGAATCGGCCTCGTGAACGGCGAAGGCGCAGCGGTTGATCTGCTCTGGAAGCAGCAGTGCGAGAGCTTTTTCGAGGCCGAATCGGCATTAGTTTGCGCGCGTTGAGGCGGGATTTGCAACAGCGGGAGCGGCGCGGTGGCGTCGCTTCCGCTTTCTTTTGCTCGATTCGCGGGGGTTTCTGGTCGCCGCTCTGGGTAAGGTGCCGGGACGTCCTGGAACTGGGCAGGCTGGGAGGCAGGAGGGAGGCAGTGATGGCAAGATAAAGCGGATTTCCGCTCGTCGCAGAAAAGCCGCTATGTGATTGTCTGCACATCGTTTTTTCGGGAGACGGTTTGTCTCTGCGCTTGGCCGGTGCAGAGACAAAGGCGAATGTCCGGCGCACGAAACGGCGGCGTTCCGCCGTTCGTTGGAGAGACACTTTAGCTGCGTTTCCGCCAGGCGCATATCCTTAGCGATGGAGGACGAGAACAAGTTCGAGCCTCGGCTCGGTCGCACGCGCAAGAGCAAAAACCGCAAGGTCGCGAAGCGCGGGTTGCAGTCGCTGTTGATCGCAAGGATTGCGCGGGGCGGCGGCGATGTGCGCCGTCTGGGCAAGCCCGCCTCGGCGCGTGCGACCGCGCGGTTCAACAGCCGAGGTCGCGGCGCGACGATCTCACTGCGGAGAAGCTCGGGCTGGACGATCGATCCGGTCTCGAAAATGCGCGTGCGATCCCGGCGCGTGATGGTGAAGGCACGGGTCGTGAAGTTGTCCGGCGCGAAGACGATCTCGGCCGCGGGCGCGCATGCGCGCTATCTGCAGCGTGACGGCGTTACGCGCGAGGGCGAACAGGGAAGGTTCTACTCGACCTTCAGCGACGATGCGGACGGCAAGGCCTTCCTGGAGCGAGGCAAGGGGGACCGGCACCAGTTCCGGTTCATCGTCTCGCCGGAGGATGGGCCGGACTTCGACACGCTGCGCACGTTCACGCGTGAGTTGATGGCGAAGATGGAGCAGGATCTTGGCACGACGCTCGATTGGGTCGCGGTCGACCATTACGACACCGGCCATCCCCATACACATGTGCTGCTGCGCGGCGTCACCGAGGATGGGAAGACGCTCAACATTGCGGGCAACTATATCGCTCACGGGATACGCGAGCGCGCGTCGGAGATTATGACCCACCGGCTCGGGCCGCAGAGCGAGCTGGAGGTGCGCCAGCAGCTGGCGCGGGAGGTCGATGCCGAGCGGCTGACGAAGCTGGACCGGGATATCCTTGCGCGTGCGGAGGAGCATGTTGCCGATTTCGGCCAGCGGGCGGCTTGGGATGGCCACGGCGCCTATCAGCAACTGCTCGTCGCGCGCGTCCGGCAGCTCGAGCGGATGGAGCTGGCGGAGCGCGAGGGGCCGCTCGCCTGGCGGCTGGCGCCGGAGCTGGAGGCGACGCTCGATGATCTTGGCCGGCGGGGCGACATCATCCGGACCATTCACCGCGCGATGACCGAGGCGAAGCTGGATCGCCGGCCCGAGCTCTATGTGATCGACCGGGCGGATGAAGGGACGGGGCCGGTGGCTGGGAAGGTCGTGCATCGCGGCGCTCTCGGCGACCATCACGACCGGCGCTTCCTCATCGTCGACGGGATGGACGGGCGCACCCATTATGCGGAGATCGGCGCGAGCACCGAGCCCGCGCCGATCAGCAGCCTGGTCCGGCTCGACGCGGCGCGGGCGGAGCTCAAGGCGGCGGACCGGACGATCGTCGAGGTCGCGCGGGCGAATGGCGGGGTCTATGATGTCGAGCTTCATCTCGCCCACGACCGCTCGGCGAGCGAGGCGTTTGCGCGCGCCCATGTCCGGCGCCTGGAGGCGTTGCGCCGCGCCGGTGCGGGCGTGGTGCGCGAGGCGGACGGCAGCTGGCGGATCCCATATGACTATACTGACAAGGCGCTTGCCTACGAGCAGGCCGCGACCCGCGCAGCGCCGGTTCGCGTGCAGCTGCTGGCGATGCTGGATCTCGAGCAGCAGGCCGTCCTGCAGGCGCCGACCTGGCTGGACGGGCAGCTGAGAGTGCGGCCTGCGCTCGAGGTGACGGACCACGGTTATGGTCGCGAGGTACGGGGCGCGTTGGCGCAGCGGCAGCAATGGCTGATCTCGCAAGGCCTGGCGGCCGTGCGTGGCGATCAGGTCGAATATCGCCCCGACATGGAGGAAGTGCTGCGTCAGCGGGAGGTCAGGGCGGCGGGGGCGAGGATAAGCCGGCAGCTCGGGCTCGCCTTCGCCGAACCGACGGAAGGCGAAGAGGTCTACGGCATTCTACGCCGGCGGGTCGACATGTCATCAGGAAGCTTTGCCCTGGTCGAGAACTCCCGGGAATTCTCGCTCGTGCCCTGGCGGCCGGTGCTGGAGAAGCAGCTGGGCCAGGAGATCGCGGGGACCATGCGAAGCTCGGGCGCGATCGACTGGACGATCGGCCGCCAACGGCCCGGGCTAGAAATCGGGATGTGAGGCGCTAGTCGCGCCGGACAGGCGCTTCGTGCGTCGGAAAGTAACTCCGGCCCTACGCGGGCGAGACGTACGATGGAGTAACTTTCCGGAGACGCCGGCGATGAAGACCGACAAGATTCGACATCAGTTGTTCCTGCCGAAGGCGCTCAGCGATCGCGTCGGACGCATCGCCGACGGCACGGGCCGCGCGCGCTCTGAGATCCTGGTCGAGGCACTGGAAGCATTCCTGAATCAGCGCAATCCGGGCGCGAGAGACGAAGCCTTCGCGGCGCGTCTTGCGCGGTTCGAACGTCACCTCGAGGCCGTCCGCCGGCACCAGGGGCTGCAATGGGAGGTGCTCGCCCGCAACATGCGTCACCAGATGATGACGGCGGCCGCCTTGCCGCGCGTGGACCCGGCGACGGAAGCGATGGCGGCAAAGGCGTTCGAGGCCGTGATCGACGAAATGGCCGAGCGGCTGGCGGGGAAAGAAGCGCCGCCTACGGCGGACGAGGGCATCGCCAAGGTGAGGCGATTTCATTGAGGCCGATCCGCGGGTCTGGTATGGCGGACTCGCGCCCATCAAGGTCATTCACTGTGCCACGGCCGATCCCCGAAAACAGCCGATCGATCGCTACGTCTCGTGAGCACCTAGAGGTCGGACAGACTTGAAGGGCTAACGCTAACTTCGTATACGAAGCTGGTCAGGGTCGCCGAGCAATCGGTCCAATATACGAACCGCTTGCGGTGAGAGCCGCAATAGCTGACTCCCGAACAACGGAGAGCCGCTGACTCGAAAGCGCATTTTTTGCGCTGACGGGTCTCGGCTATGCGGTTCAAGTCGGTCCCGTCCTTTCTTTGCGAACCGCAGAAAGGGACGTTCCAATGTCAAATGTCGTCGCATTTCCCGGAAAACCGCTATTTGCCCGTTGCGACAAGGGAAAAGCTTTTCGTGTTGTTATTAAGGTGCTCGATGACGACGATCCGTGCCGCGTTCGCTGGTACAGCCAGTACGATATCGAAAAGGCATCCGGCTATCGCGCGCTCGACGGTTACACCGATGCATCGGTCCTCGCGGACAGGCGACACCGCTTCAAGATTAAGAAGCGCAAGAAACTCCGCGCCTTTCTCCAAGGCACAGCGCCCCTCGTCGAAGAGGGCCGCATCGCGCTGTGGATCGATGGGGTTCGGATCCGCCCACATATCGAGCGGGCGGCCTAGGTCATAAACTCATAAATGGGATTCCCTTTTGGGCGGTGTCGTGATTCAAGCTCCTTGAAGGGAGCCGCTGATGAGCACGCGTCGCTATGAGCTG
>Ga0136617_10001765_pt1 | contig 19240 bp, 20 predicted proteins | sample AntDrymUQ3222106_2_FD_129672 | JGI IMG/M metagenome (GOLD analysis project Ga0136617, IMG submission 129672) | Polar desert sand microbial communities from Dry Valleys, Antarctica - metaG UQ322 (21.06) | ecosystem: Environmental > Terrestrial > Soil > Desert | place: Antarctica: Dry Valley... | reverse complement strand
TGCCGCGCAGTCCGGGATGCGCGCGAAGCACGTCGACCAGCTGACCCAGCGCGGAGTCCGCCTGGCGCATGGCACCTCCGTGGTTCCGGGGCGTCGGTTCGCCGTGTCCGATAGTAGGCGTCCCTCCACTATGTGATCTACCATCGCACGGTGCCCGACGCGAGGTTCCTGGACCTGCCCGCCCGGCAGGCCAAGCCGCGCACCACCGGCTTGACGCACGTGCTGGACCCCGGAACGGGGCCCGCCGCGGCGGCCGACATCCTCGGGGCCGGCGCGGCGCACATCGACATCTGGAAGGTCGGCTGGGGCACCGCGTACGTCGACCGGTCCCTCGACGCGAAGCTCGCGCTGCTGGCGGAGCACTCGGTCACGGCCTGCCTCGGTGGCACGCTGCTGGAGATCGCGTGGGCCCAGGGCAAGGCGCGGGACTGCCTCGCGTGGGCCGCCGCGGCGGGCTTCGGCCAGGTCGAGGTCTCCCGCGGCACCGTCGACATGACGCTGCAGCAGAAGCGCGAGCTCATCGGCCTCGCCGCACGGGACTTCGTCGTGCTCTCGGAGGTGGGCTCCAAGGCTCCGGGGGAGCAGCTCGCTGCCCGGCACTGGCCCGCCGAGGCCGTGTCCGACCTCGACGCAGGGGCGGCACTGGTCGTCACCGAGGGCAGGCAGAGCGGCACCGTCGGCACGTTCGACGCCGCCGGCCGCGTACGGCCCGACGTGGTCGAGGCCGTGGTGTCCGCCGTGGGATTCGAGCGCGTCGTGTTCGAGGCGCCGCGCACCGCGCAGCAGGCGTGGTTCGTCCGCCGGTTCGGTCCGCAGGTGAACCTCGGCAACGTCGGGCTCGCCGACGTGCTGTCGGTGGAGACGCTGCGGCTGGGGTTGCGCTCCGACACGGCGGTCGTCGCGCGCCAGGAGGGCGCGACCGGATCGGAGCCGGCGTGATCCGGTGCGGTCCGAACCTGGTGCCGGGGCGTTACCGAGGGGTGTCGGTGGCCGCGTTGCCGTCCGAGGTCGCGCTGACGGAGGGTTCCCTGCGGGCGCACCTCCTCGGCCGGGAGGCCTACCGGCGCACCCGGTTCGTGGTGGCGCGCTCCGGCGAGGCGACCGCCCTCCTGCACGTCGTCCGGGAGTCGGACACCGAACTGTTCTCCCGGATCGTCGAGGTGACGCTGCTCGCAGGGCCGGACGACTGCGCTTACCTGCACTCCCCGGATGTCGACACCGCCATCCCGTCCGCGCTCGCCGCCGCCGCGGTACAGCGAGCGCCCGGCGCGCACGCCGTCGTGGTACAGGGGCGCTACGCGCATGTGAACTTCATCATCGACCCCCGCCCGCTGCGGATCGTGATCCGCGAGGTCATCCCACCCGAGCCCGCGAAGCTGTTCGACCAGGCGCGCCGGATCCTGGCGATCACGGAGGACCTGCCGCCCATCGAGTTGGTGAGCGAGCTGACGGACCTCGCGGACCTCGCCGCGCGCAACCCGGCGGAGCACTACCTGCTGCCCTGCAGGGGGTCCGGCGGTGAGGTGCCGGGAGCGGGGGTGTCCTACCTCGACGAACATCCGCCGAAGCGTGACTGGACGCTGCTCGGCTGCACCCGGTCGCAACAGATCCACGCGTGGTTCTACGGCAGCGAGCCGCCCACTGTGGACTTCTGCCCGAAGCGGGCCCCCGGCCCCCGCCCCGCGGTGCTGCTCACCAAGTGCTGCCTGCAGGAGGAGCACACCGAGCAGGGACCCGGCTGGGTCAGCGTGCCGTGGGGGTCCTCGCTCGAGCACGTCCGCGCGGCACTCGGCGCACTGGCCGCGCAGCAGGAGCCGGCGTGGGCACCCGCCTGAGCTCCTCGACGGTCTACGCCCACCTGTGGGGCACCCCGGAGCTGGACGCCGTGTTCGACGAGCGGGCGATGCTGCAGTCCTGGCTGGACATCCTCGCGGCGCTGGCCCGCGCACAGGCGCGCCTCGGGATCGTGCCCGCCACCGCGGCCGAGGCGATCACCCGCGCCGCCAGGATGGACGCGCTGGACCTCGACTTCGTGGCCGAGCAGACGAGGCTCACCTCGCACTCGACGCTGGGGCTGATCCGAGGACTGCTGCGGGTGCTCCCCGAGCACGCGCGGGAGCACGTCTACGTCGGCGCCACCGTGCAGGACGTCACCGACACGTGGTTCGCGGTGGTGCTGCGCGAGGTGGGCGCAGTGACGTGGCGGGACCTGCGCGCGCTGGAGACGGAGCTGCTCGACATCGCCGCGGCGCACCGCGACACCGTCATGGCGGGGCGCACGCACGGCCAGCCCGGTGCGCCGATCACGTTCGGGTTCAAGGCTGCCTCGTGGGCGGACGAGGTGCGCCGTCATCTCGATCGTCTGGCGGTGGGGCGGGAGCGCTGGTTGGTCGGGCAGCTGGGGGGCGCGGTGGGGGCGCTCGCGTTCTTCGGGGCGGACGGCCCCGAGCTGCGCAGGCTCTTCTGCGCCGAGGTCGGACTCGCGGATCCCGGCATCTCCTGGCTCACCTCCCGCGACCGCGTCGCCGAGTTCGGCGGCCTGCTCGCGATGGTGTGCTGCACCCTCGCGCGGATCGGCACCGAGGTGTACGAGCTGGCCCGGCCCGAGATCGGCGAGCTCGCCGAGGCGGCCCCGCCCGGCGCGGTCAGCAGCATCACCATGCCGCACAAGCGCAACCCCGAGGGCAGCGAACACCTCGACACCCTCGCGCGACTCGCCCGGTCGTCGGCGGGGGTGCTCCTCGAGGGGATGGTCGCGGCACACGAGCGGGACGGCAGGGCGTGGAAGGCCGAGTGGATCGCCCTGCCAGAGGTCTGCCAGCTGACCGGTGTGGCCCTGCAGCTCGCCCTGCGGCTCGTTCGCGGCCTCGAGGTCGACACGGCCGCCATGGCCGCGAACGTGGCGCGCTACGGCGGTGGGTTGACCTCGGAGCGGGTGCTCGCCGGCCTGTCCGCCCGGCTCGGGAAGCACCGTGCCCAGCAGGTGCTGCACGAGGTGCTCCGCGAGTCGGGGGAGGACCTCGTCGCGGGCCTCGTCGCCCGTGGGGTGGCGCACGAGGAGCAGATTTGGTCGTGGACCCAGGGCCCGGCGGTGGACGCGGCCGCGGCGATGGTGGACACGGTGCTCGAGCGCGCCCGTGCTGCGAGGGCCGCCGAGCCGGAGGTGTGGGGGTGAGGCTGCCGCCGCGGTTCCCCCTCGCGGTGCTGCCGACGCCGCTGGTCCGCGCGCATCGGCTGGAAGCGGCGTTGCGCTGCGGCCCGGTGCTGCTCAAGCGCGACGACCTCGCCGGGTTCGCCGCGGCGGGCAACAAGACCAGACCGCTGGAATACCTCGTCGGTGCCGCGCTCGCCGAGGGCGCCGACGTCCTGGTCACCGGTGGCGGCCCGGGTTCGAACTTCTGCCCCGCCGCGGCGCTCGCCGCCCGCGCCGCCGGGCTCGACTGCGAGCTCGTGGTGTGGGGCGACGTCGCAGGTTCGGCGAACCTGGCGCTCGCCGCCGCGGCGGGGGCCCGGCTGCAACCCACGGGTGAGGCGGATCGTGAGGCCGTCGACACCCTCGTCGACTCGCGCGCCGCCGAGCTCACCGCGCAGGGCCGCCGGCCCTACGCCGTGCCGCGCGGCGGCTCCACCGGGGCGGGGGCGGCGGGGTTCGCGGTGGCGGCGGTGGAGCTGGCCGACCAGCTGGGCGCCCCGCCCGCGCTGATCGTGCTCGCCGTCGGGTCCGGCGGCAGCGTCGCCGGGCTGGTGACCGGGCTGGCCGCAGTGGGGCTGGCGTGGCCCGTGCTCGGGGTGTCGGTGAGCCGCCCGCTGTTGGAGATCACCGACCGGGTCACCGAGCTGGCGGGGGAGTGCGCGGCGCTGCTCGCCGCGCCGGTCCCGCCACCGCCCGAGCTGGTGGACGCGCGCGGCGCCGGGTTCGGCGTCGCCTTGCCCCAGGAGCGCGGCTGCGCGCGCCTCGCGCTGCACACGGAGGGCATGCTGCTCGACGACACCTACGGCGCGGAGGCCTTCACCGTCCTGGTCGACCGGGTGCGGGCGGACCAGGGCGGTCCTGTCGTGTACTGGCACACCGGCGGGCTGATCCCCGCTATTGCAACACTGACGGAGGCCGGATGACCCCGCGCCGCACCCGGGAGGGTGGGCCGCCGCAGGACGGTCCCGCCCCCGAGCTGATCGACTCCGGCTTCGCGCTGGAGAACGCCGACGCGCCCTTCCTGCACCGCGGGCTGAACCTCGCCGACATCACGCACGTGCTGGACCTCGCACGCCGCGGCATCGTCGCGCCCGACGCGCAGCGCGCGCTGCTCGCGCTGCTCCTCGAGGTGCACGAGATCGCGCCCGAGGACTTCCCTTACGACCCCGCCCACGGCGAGGCCTACAACTCCCGCGAGCACTACTTCGTGTCCCGGATCGGCGACGTGGCGGGGTGGCTGCACGCCGGGCGTCCGCGGCGGGAGGCGACGCGGATCGCGCTGCGGCTGCACCTGCGCCGCCAGCTCGTGGCGCTCGTCACCGAGGCGGTCGCGTTCGCGCGGGAGACCTGTGACCGCGCGGAGGAGCACGCGGAGACCCTGCTGCCCGACCAGACCTACCTGCAGCAGGCGCAGCCCTCGACGTTCGGGCACTACCTGCTGTCCTTCGTGTACTCCTGCGTCCGGGACGCGCGGCGGCTGCTCGACGAGCTGGACTGGGTGGACTGCAGCCCCGGCGGTGCGGGCTGCGTCAACGGCACCCGGCTGCTCGAGGACCGCGCGTTCATCGCCGCCTCGCTCGGGTTCGACGGCGTCATCGTGCACACCCGCGACGCGATGTGGCAGGTGGACGGCCTGATCCACGTGCTGGCCACCGCGGCGAGCCTGCTGTCGAACTTCTCGAAGCTCGCCGAGGACCTGGAGATCTTCTCCTCCAGCGAGTTCGACTTCGTGGACCTCGCCGATGCCTATACCCGGTCCAGCATCCTCATGCCCAACAAGCGGAACCCCTACGCGCTGGCGATCGTGCGGGGCGCCTCGGGTGTGATCATCGGACGGCTGAGCGGCTTCCTCGCCGTCACGAAGAGCCCGTCGGCGCGCAGCGACAACCTGATCTTCGCCTACGGCGAGGTGCCGAGGGCGCTCGACCTGACGGTGCGCATCACCCGGCTGATCACCGGCGTCGTGCGCACGCTGCGCGTCAACGCAGACCGGATGGCCGAGGAGCTCGCGCGGGGCTACACCCAGGCCACCGACCTCGCCGAGCACCTGGTGCAGACCTGCGGGGTCGACTACCGCACCGCGTACGTCGTGGTCGGGCACACGGTCCGGGCGGCCAGCCGGGAGGGGGTTCCGGGCATCGGGATCACCGGGGAGATGATCGACCGCGCGGCGGTGGAGCACACCGGCCGGTCGTGGAGCCTGGCGGAAGTCGACCTGTCCGCGGTGCTGGATCCGTGGCAGATCGTGCTGTCCCGAGGAGCGCAGGGTGGTGCCGCACCGTCCGCGCTGGCCGCGATGGTGTCGTCGCTCCGCGCGGAGCTCGACGAGCTGGACGCCACTGCGACGGACCGTCTCGGTCATTTCGACGGCGTGGAGCAGGCTCTGCTCGACACGGCGCGTGCGGTCGTGACAGAGGAGGAGTGATGGACGCGCAACTGGTTCTCCCCGACGAGGTCGGGGTCGTCAATGTCGGGCTGCCGATGTTCGCCGACGCGGTCCGCGCGCAGGGCCGCCCGGTGCAGCAGGTGGAGTGGCGGGTCCCCGCCGAGGGCGATGCGGCGCTGGTGGCGGCCCTCACCCGGCTGTACGGCCGCGCCGCCGCGGAGATCGACACCGCCAACGCGGAGGTGCTGCGCCGCCTCGACGAGGGGGTGCCGTCGCTCATCGGGGTGTCCCGCGCGGAAGACGTCGTCCCCGGTGTCGAGGGCAGGACGCTGCTGCACTGCGGCCCGGCGATCGAGTGGCCGCGGGTGTGCGACCCGCTGCAGCGCTCGATGCGCGCCGCGGTGGTGGCGGAGGGCTGGGCGGCCGACACCGAGGAGGCGCAGCGGCTGCTCGCGGCGGGCGACGTGGTCCTCGAACCGGCCAACGCCCACGACATGGTCGTCCCCATGGCCAGCGCGATCGGGCCCTCCGCGCCGGTGTGGGTGGTGCACTGCCCGCAGGGCGACACCCGCGCGTACGCCCCGATCAACCAGGGGCCCGGGGAGGTGCCCTGGTTCGGTCGCGACACAGACAAGGCGATCGAGCGCCTCGTGTTCCTCCGCGACGTCGTGGGTCCGGCCCTCGCCCAGGTGCTCGAGCACGCCGGGCCGCTCGACGTGTTCTCCCTCGCCGCCCAGGGCGTCTCGATGGGCGACGACCTGCACATGCGCACGCAGGCGACGACGAACCTGCTGATCCGCACCTGGCTGCCGCACCTCGCCGAGCTGGAGGGGCCGGGCCGCGGCGAGCTCGCCCGCTTCCTCTCGGGCAACCACCTCTTCTACCTCACCCTCGCGATGGCCGCGGCGCGGTCGCTCACCGCGTGGGCGGGACAGGTGCCCGGGTCGAGCATCGTCACCACGATGAGCCGCAACGGCACCGATTTCGGCATCCGGCTGGCAGGTTCCGACACCTGGCACGTCACGGACGCGCCGCCGGTCACCGACGCCCTCTACAACTCCGGCTACGGCCCCGACGACGCCGCGCCCGACATCGGCGACAGCGCCGTGCTCGAGCTGACCGGTCTCGGCGGCCCCGCCGCGGGTGGCTCGCCCGCCGTCGCGGCGTTCCTCGGCGGCACCATGGCCGATGCCGCGGAGGCCACCGACCGGTTCCGGCAGATCTGTGCCGGACGCAGCAGCCGGTTCACGCTGCCTCCCATGGGGTTCGCGGGCACCCCGCTCGGCGTCGACGTGCGCCGGGTGGTGGAGCTCGGCGTCCGCCCGCAGGTCACCACCGGCATCCTGCACGCGAGCGACGGCAGCGGGCAGGTCGGAGCCGGGGTGGCCACGGCGCCGCTGGAGTGCTTCACCGCGGCCCTGCGGGAGCTCGACGAGGCCACGTCGGGGTGACCACGCTCGACGTCGGGGCGGGGGCGCGGGAGGTCCTCGCCCGACCCGCGCGGGGACGCGTGGTCTCGGTGCACCGCGTCGCGGCGTACCTGCGCTTCCCGACCGGACTGCTGGCGCTGACCACCGGACGTGCCCCGCGGGGGCCGCTGCACCTGCGCGTGGCGGTGCTCCCCGCGCTCGCACCCGGCGACCGCGTGCACACCGACGGCGCCGTGCTCGCCGGCGCGCGGTGGGCGGTGGACCTCGCGGCGCCGACCTGGGTGGGTGCACTGCCCGCCGCCGATCGCCGTGGCGGCGCATCGCCGGCGGCGCCCGGAGACCCGGTGCGCGACCTGGCGGCGCTGGCCGCGGTGGTGGGCGGCCGGGGGCCGGGTCTCACCCCGTCCGGCGACGACCTGCTCGCCGGCGCGCTGCTTGCGGTGCGGGCGGCGCGCGGCGGCGCCGGTCTGGCCGCCGTGGCGGCCTCGGTGTCCACGACGGAGGTGGCCGAGGCCTTCCTGCACTGGGCGGCGCGGGGACAGAGCATCGAACCCGCCCACGGCTGGCTCGCCGCCACGGCGGACGGGGACACCGGGCGAGCCGCACACGCCCGTGCCCGCCTGCTCGGCGTCGGTGCCAGCTCGGGCGCCGCCCTGCTGCGGGGGATGCAGCTGGGTCTCGCCGGGCTGCCCCGGCTTCACGCAGGCGGCACGTAGATCCAGACCGCCCGGGCGGCGCCGCGACCCGGGTTGGACCAGCGGTGTGGACGGTCGGTGGGGTAGTGCAGCGCATCGCCCCTGCGCAGGGTGTAGTGCTCGCCGGCGACCTCGAACGACAGGGTGCCGGTCAGCACCAGCACCAGGTCCTCGCCGGGGCGCTGGCGTGCCACCCCCGTGGCACCCGCGGCGATCGTGGCCATCGCCCCGGCTGCGGTGAACCGCTCGTCGGAGCCGGTGATGCGGGTGAGCTCGACGCCGTCCGCCAGGGTGCGCACCGAGCTCCGCGCGGACGCCGGGGTGTGGACCGCGACGGGTTCCGGCCGGCCACCGGCTACCGTCTCGACGAAGTGGGCGATCGGCCGGTCGAGCGCGGTCGCGAGCTTGAGCAGAGTAGTGATCGTCGGCACCATCTCGCCGCGCTCGACCTTGTGGATCGCGGCGGCCGAGACGTCGGAGCGCTGCGCGAGCTGGTGGAGCGACAGGCCGAGTTGCTGGCGCAACCCCCGCACCTTCGGCCCGATCGAACTGACGATCGTCTCCCATGCCGAACCCCGCCCGGCAGTCCCGTCGTGGCTGGCGGGGATGCCGGTGTCAGCTAACGGGCTCGCCATGAGTGGGCTCCTTGACAGCGTGATCGCGCTTAGTATAGTGAATCTTCGTCACATATGGTGGACGGACCGAATGCGTTCTCCTATGTCGGATTCTCGGCCTCCCGCGCGAAGAGGGGTTCAGCGTTGCCTCGCAGAACGGTGATCGTGGGTGGAGGGGCGGCTGGCCTCGGCTCCGCGGGCGGGGTGAAGGCGGCCGATCCGGACGCCGACGTCGTCGTGTACACCCAGTACGAGGACGTCGCCTACAGCCCCTGCGGCATCCCCTACGTGCACGGCGGGGAGATCGACGACTTCCAGAAGCTGTTCCTCGCGGGCAAGCAGGCCTACGTCGACGCCGGGATCGACGTGCGCTACAACACCGAGGTCACGGCCATCGACAAGGCGCGCGCGAGCATCACCGTCGCCGGCGAGGGCGAGGGCGAGGGCGAGGTCCGGTACGACCAGCTCATCATCGCCACCGGGTTCGACTACGCAGACCCGGGCGTGCCCGGCGGCGACCTCGACGGCCTCTACTACGTCAAGAACATCCGCGAGGCCATGGAGTGGGACAAGGTCCTCGACACCGTGAAGCAGGCCGTGGTTGTCGAGGCCTCGCCGCTCGGGCTGGAGATGGTCACCTCGCTGGCCCACCGCGGGATCGAGACGCACCTGATCGACCCGAACCCGTGGGCGCTGGCCGAGATGGCGGACCCGGACATCATGGCCCCGGTCGAGGAGTCCTGGCGCGAGATGGGGGTGACCCTGCACTTCAACACCTCCCTCGAGGCCTTCCTCGGCGAGGGCAAGCTCCGTGCGGTGAAGACCTCCGCGGGCGAGCTGCCAGCCGACCTCGCGGTCGTGTGCACCCACAAGACGCCGAACAACGCGCTCGCCGCAGCCGCGGGTCTCAAGATCGGCTCCACCGGCGGGATCATCGTCGACGAGCGGATGGCGACGTCGGCCGACGGCGTCTTCGCCGCGGGCGACTGCACGGAGATCCCCCACGGCTTCACCGGCGTCCCGCTGCAAGGCCTCACCGGCAGCCATGCGTACGCGCAGGGCAAGGTGGCGGGGACGAACGCAGGCGGCGGGTCGCGGGCCTACCGGGCGGTGTACGTGCCGTGGGGCACGGTCGCGGGGAAGTGGGTCATCGGCGGCGCGTCGTTCGGCGAGACCACCGCCACCGCGCTGGGCATCCCGCACGTCGTCGCGCAGGCGGACGGCATCTCGCGGGCCCGGTACTACCCCGGCGTGCACAAGATCAAGGTCAAGCTGATCGCCGAGCCGGGGACGCTGCGCCTGATCGGGGCGCAGATGGTCGGCGGTGGCGAGGGGATCAAGGAGCGCGCCGACTTCCTCGCGATGGCCGTGAAGTTCGGTTTCACCCTGCACGACCTCTCGACCATGGAGAACGTCTACTCGCCACCGATCGGTGCGCTGAACGAGCCGATCGTGGTCGCGGCCACGAACGGCGTGAACGCGCTCGCGAAGACGAAGCGGGGCTGATGATGTCCTTCTCCGGGTGGCTGCGCTCGAACTCCCAGCATTACCTGCTCATCGCCGCGCACGAGCAGGTCGCGAAGCGCCACGGCACCGCTGGGCCCCGTGCCCCGCGAGGGCTCACCGATCTCTTCTGGCTGCGGATCTTCGCACCAGTGTACCGCGCGCTGCCCTGGCCGCTGCGCCACCGGGTGCTCAAGGCGATGCCGGGCAGCCACCGCAAGACCTGGGCGCCGCCACCCCGAACCCGGGGGCCGGCCGTCTAGTCGTACGTCACGCACGCAATTTCGTACCCAGGACACGACACAGAAATGGAGGCTCGCGGTGGCACAGATCGTGGGTGAGCGGGTTAGCAAGGGCGATGCGATTGTCGACTACGACGACAAGGTCTTCGAGGACATCAAGGCCGAGCCCGGTGAGAAGGCATTCATCCTGATGCACAGCGTGCCCTTCGAGGGCTCGGTCGGGCTGGTGAACATGCTCACCTGTACCCGCATCAACCGGAAGGGCTTCGACACCCACCTCGTCCTGTACGGACCCGGCTCGCTGATGGCCTCGGCCACCCGCGGGTACCCGACCGTGGGTGACGAGGCGTTCCCCGGCGCCATGTCCTACAACAAGCAGTTGCAGACCTTCATGGACGAGGGCGGCCACGTCTACGCGTGCCGGTTCTCCGCAGCGATGCTCTACGGCATGCGGGAGATCGACATGATGGAGGGCGTGAAGCCCATCAACCCCTTGGACGTGCTGGACTCCGTGCTCACCGCCCGGCGGGCGAATGCGCTGATCATGCAGACCTGGACGCTCTGAACGGTTGTCCGACACCGGTGGGGCGGAAGGAGCACGGTCGCGATCCTTCCGCCCCACCGGTGTCCGGTCCATGATGGACCACTCGAGGAGGTGAGGGACGGATGGACGGGATCGCCGACATGGGTGGTTCGCAGGGCTGGGGTGGTGCCTCGGTGCCCACAGCGGACGAGCCGCCGTTCGCCGAGCCGTGGGAGGGTCGGGCGTTCGCGCTGACCCTGCTCACGATGGGGCGGATCTCCGGGCAGAACCTCGACGCCTTCCGCCACGCGCTGGAGCGGCTGTCCCCCGATGACTACATGGAGGACGGTTACTACGGGCGCTGGCTCAACGCAGCGGAGCTGATGCTGCTCGACAGTGTCATCCTCGCGCCCGGTGCCGTCAACGCCCGCGTGCACCGGAACCAGGGAGAGCAGGTGGAGGAGCCCGCCGCCCCCGAGCCGAGGAAGCCCGACTACAAGGCCACCGCGGCTGGGTCCCTGCGCACGGTGGAGGCGGAGCCCCGGTTCGCCGTCGGCGACCGGGTCCGGGCCAAGGACATCAGTCCCGAGGGGCACACCCGGCTGGTGGGATACCTGCGCGGCCGCCGCGGCGTGATCCGGCGGATCCTGCCCGCCGCGTTGCTGCCCGACAGCCACGCGCACTTCCGCGGTGAGGACGCCCAGCACGTCTACTCGGTCGGCTTCGACTCCCAGGAGGTCTGGGGCCCCGACGCGGAGCCGTTCCGGCTCAGTGCCGACCTGTTCGAGAGCTATCTGGAGGCCGACTCGTGACGACGAGCGCACCGAACTCCGACCGCCTGTCGCCTGCGCTGCGCACCGAGGCGCTCGAGCAGCTCCTGACGGAGCGCGGGCTGGTCGACCCGGCGGTGATGGACAAGTTCATCTCCACCTACGAGAACGACGTGGGCCCGCTCAACGGCGCCAAGGTCGTCGCGAAGGCGTGGACCGACCCGGAGTACAAGCAGCGGTTGCTCGACGAGGGCACCGCGGCGATCAAGGAGCTGGGTTTCAGCGGCCCGCAGGGCGAGCACATCGTGGTGTTGGAGAACACCGCGGCGGTGCACAACGTGGTGGTGTGCACGCTGTGTTCCTGCTACCCGTGGCCGGTCCTGGGCCTGCCCCCGAGCTGGTACAAGGACCCCGCCTACCGGTCGCGGATGGTTCGCGAGCCGCGCATCGTGCTCGCCGAGATGGGTCTTGAGCTCGGCGAGGACGTCGACGTGGCGGTGTGGGACTCCAGCTCGGAGGTGCGCTACCTGGTGCTCCCCGAGCGCCCCGCGGGAACCGAGGACCACGCCGAGTCCGACCTGGCCGCGCTCGTGACCCGCGACGCGATGGTGGGTGTCGCGAAGGTCGGGACGTGAGCTCGCTCCTCGACATCGAGGGCCCCGCGGCGCCGCCGCGCGACAACGGCGAGCTCGTCTTCGCCGAGCCGTGGGAGAGTCGGGCGTTCGGGCTCGCGGTGACCCTGCACGACCGTGGGACCTTCTCGTGGGACGAGTTCCGCGAGCATCTCGTCGCGCGGATCGCGGAGTGGGAGCAGAGGCACCCGCCAGGGGAGTGCTTCAGCTACTACCGCTGCTGGCTGGCGGCGCTCGAGTCCGTCGTCGTGGCCGGCGGGACGGTGGGCGCGACGGAGGTCGCCGACCGCGTCACCGCACTCGCCGCCCGCCCGGTCGGCCATGACCACGCCGGTCACGATCACGACCACTGACGGGCGGCCCTGAGCCTGACGCCGGCGGATTGCCACATGGAGCCATGTGGCAGTCCGAGCCCGCCCCAGCGGCGGGGAATCAGGGCAGGACGTGCGGGGATCGTGTCCTGATCTCGCGGTAGATCTCCCGGTGCCGCTCGGCGCTGGCCGCCCAGGTGAAGCGGTCGACGACCGCGTTCCCGCCCGAGCGCAACCGGGCGCGCAGCGCGGGGTCGGTCACCATCCGGCGCATCGCGCGGGCCAGCGCTGCACTGTCCGCGACCGCGGGCAGCAGGGCGTCGTGCTCGTCGGTGAGGTACTCGCCGAACACCGGCAGGTCGCTGGCGATCACGGGCAGACCCATGCTCATCGCCTCGAGCACCACCAGCCCCCACCCCTCCTTCACCGAGGGGAACGCGAGCGCGTCCGCCGCGGCGTACCACCCCGCGAGCTCCGCGTCGTCGACGGTACCGAGCTGGACCACGTCCGTCCCCAGCTCCAGCCCGAGCGACGGCAACGACGCGAGCGCCGCGTCGCGGTAGGCGGTGTAGTCCTGGAACGAGTGCCCGCCGACCATGGCGAGCATCGGCGGGCGGTCCATCGTGGCGGCGAGCTCGCCGAGCGCGTCGAACAGGTACACGCTGCCCTTGCGCGGCTCAACCCCACCGACGGCGAGGAACACGAACCGGTCCTGCGCTCCGATCCGCGCCCGCAGCTCCGCGCGGGCGGCCGCGGAGACCGGCGGGAACCGCTTCGTGTCCACCCCGTTGGGGACGACCTGCGCGGTGACGCCGTAGTCGTCGTGCAGGATCCCGCGCCACTGCTCGCTCACCACGAGCACCCGGTCGGGCTCGTGGATCGCGCGCTCCTGGCACGTGATCAGCGCCGGGGTGGTGAAGTCGTCGACGTGGTGCACCGTCCGCACGACCGTCACCGGTGCTCCGGCGTCCCGCACGGTGAGGGCGGCGCGGGCGGAGATGCAGTCCTGCGGGTGCAGGATGTCGAAGTCGCCGGCGAGCTCGGCGAGGCCCTCGGTGAGCGCGTCGATCGCGGCGAAGACCCGCTCGTCGAGCGTGCCGGCTCGCTCCCGCACGGGGATCACGGTGTGCGGCACCGCGACCGGGCGGAAGAAACCCACCGCGGGGTTCCCCAGGGTGATCACGTGGACCGGGTAGCCCTGCCGGTGCAGCTCCTCACCGAGGCACAGCGTGTGGACGACACCGCCCCGGGGCTTGGTGGAGTAGGTCAGCAACGCGACGCCGCGCGATGTCACTGCAGCGCGGTCTCGGCGAGCTCCGGGCGGCGCTGCGCGATCGCCGACGCTGCCAGCGACGCCCGCGCCGCCGTCTCGGTGACCAGGCAGCCGGCATCGGTGAACGCGCGACGCTGGGCGTCGAAGCCCTGGGGGTCGCCCTCCGTGCCCAGCACGTAAGTGATGATCTTCGGTCCCCCGTGGGCGGTGATCTCCGCGCACACCGGGGCCAGCTCGGCGGCAGGGTCGTCGTGCGCGCCGTAGCCGAGCACGACGTCGAGGATGATCGCGGCCACGTCGGGGTCCGCGCCTTGCTCGCGCAAGAGCTCGATGCGCGCCTCGGGGTCGATCATCGGGTGGGGCCGGCCCTTCGTGTACTCCTCCTCGCCGAGGTCGAGGCACACGTGGCTGCCGTCGGGGGCGGGCACCTCGAGGGCGTGGTCGAGCGGGGTGTTGGAGTACACGTCCCCGAGCACCCTGGCGAGGATCACCAGGGACTCATAGCAGAGCGTGCCGCCCGAGAAGAGCCCCCGGACGAGCGTGCGCCGCTCCGGCAGGTCCGCCGCGGCACGCTCCACCTCCTCGCGCAGCCCGGCGGCGGGATCGGGGGCACGGCGGCCCACCGCCTCGAGCGCCGCGAGGACACCGGTCTCCAGCGTGCCGGTGAGCGTCACCCCGGTGGGCACGGCGATCGACCCCTCCTCCAGCCCGATCAGCGCGGCCACCACCCGGGTTCCGGCGGCGAGCTTGAGCACCTCTCTTGCGACCTCGGCGTCCGGTGGCTTGGAGACGAGCAGCACCACCTCGGTGGCCTGGTCGGTGGCCAGGGCGGTCAGCGCCGAGCGGGCCATCACGCCGTCCACCTCGGCCGAGAGGTCCCTGCCACCGAGGCCGATGACGTGCGACACGCCGACCCCCCACCGGTCCAGCAGGCTCATCGCCTCCTGGGCGCCCGTGCCCGCCGCGGCGATGACCCCCACCGGGCCCGGTGTCGTGACGTTGGCGAACCCCAGGCAAGTCCCGCCGAGCATGGCCGTGCCGGCGCCGGGACCCATGACGAACCGGCCGAGCTGCTGCGCGCGCCGCTTGAGCTCGATCTCCGCCTCGAGGGGCACGTTGTCGCTGAACAGCAGCACGTGCAGGCCCTCGGTCAGCGCCTGGTGCGCGGCGAGTGCGGCGTAGTCACCCGGCACCGACACCACGGCGACGGAGCTGTCCGGGGCACGGCCCACCGCCTCGCGCAGCGTCCTCGCCGGCTGCTCCTCGGTCGCACCGCCGGAGGCGCGCTCGCTGAACATGGCCTGTTCACCGGCCGAGGTGGCCTCGTCCACCACCTCGTCGGACGCCCCGCGGACCGCGATGAACAGGTCGTTCGCCCCCGCGCCGTCCCACTGCCCCGCGTCGAAGCCCTCACCGCTCAGCGTGTCGAGGTTGGCCTCGGTCGCCATCGCGGCCGAGGCCCACTTCACGCCCTCGACCTGGCGCATCGCGCGGGTGCCGGACAGCTGAACGACCGAGTCGAGGTAGGTGTCCCGGAACAGCGTCACCCTGCTCGTCATGAACTCGCTCCGATGCCGGTCGGCGACGATACGGCGACGATACGGGTGCCCGTCTCCGACTCATCGTGGACGGTGCCGTCGAGCGAGGGTGCGACCCGCTGCGCGTTCGTGATCACAGCGGTTCGTCCCCCCGCCCGCACGAACTCGATGGCAGCGCTGACCTTCGGTCCCATGCTCCCGGGTGGGAACTGGCCGTCCTCCAGGTGTGCCTGCGCCTCGTCGACGGTCATCTCCGTGACCGACCGCTGCGCTGCGCTGTCGAAGTCCAGCGCCACCTTGTCGATGTCGGTGACCAGGACCAGCGCCTCGGCATCGAGGGCGGTGGCCACCAGCCGCGCGGTGAGGTCCTTGTCGATGACGCCATCCACCCCGCGGTAGCCCGGGCCGTCCGCCACGACGGGCACGCCGCCGCCGCCCGCCGCGACCACGATCATCTCCCGGTCGACCAGCGCCCGGATCGCGTTCACCTCGACGATCCGCAGCGGCTTCGGGGACGCGACGATCTGCCGCCAGCCCCGGCCGGAGTCCGCGACGATGTCCCAGCCCCGTTCGGCGGCGAGACGCTTCGCGTCGTCCTCGGTGAAGAACGGCCCGATCGGTTTGCTGGGGCGGTCAAAGGCGGGGTCGTCGGCGGCGACCACGACGTGGGTCACCATCGACACCACGCCGGGCGGCGGCTGCGCGACCACCTCGTGCAGCGCGAGCACGAGCAGGGTGCCGAGCTGGCCCTGCGTCATGGCGCCCTGCACGAACAGCGGCAGTGTGGGGACCTCGTCCTCCGCCTCGTGCTGCTGGATCGCGAGGTTCCCGACCTGCGGGCCGTTGCCGTGGACCACGACGACCACCCACCCCGCCTCGCGGAGCTCGCAGATGGCGGTGGCCATCGCACGTGCGTTGGCGGCCTGCTCCCCGTGCGTGCCGGCCTGCCCGGCGCGGGTGATGGCATTGCCGCCGAGGGCGACCACGGCGATCCTGCGCATGGCGCGGCTCCAGGGGTGTCCGAGACCTCGGCGTCGGTTCCACTATAGTGAACACCCACGGCCGGAGCCAGATGTCGATCTCGAGAGCGGTGCGCGGTGGGTGGTGCGGCGGCAGGAGGCGACGCGGTCCCCGCCGCGCAGGCCCGGTGGCGCACGGCCGAGGACAAGCTGTACCCGATGGTCATGGTCGACCCCGATCGCTTCCAGCACGTGCTCGAGGCGGTTCGGGCCCTCGTCGACGAGCTGCGCCGGTACGCCCACTCGATGCAGGACCTACTCGACGTCGAGGCCGCACCGGCGAGCCTGCTCGCCGTGCTGCCGCCCGAGCTGGCGCCGATGCTGCCCGAGGAGCTCATGGTGCAGGCAGCCTGCGGGCTGCGAGGGCGTGAGTTGGCGGCTGCGCTGGAGCGGGAACGCCGCACCGCGGTGATCGCCGAGGCCAGGGCGGCCGGCAGGACGTGGGTGGTCATCGAGGGTCCGCAGCGCGTCGAGGACCTCGTCGGCAGCCGGCAGACCGCCCTGTACCTGCCGACCGGCCGCACGTTGATCGCCACCGTCGAGCCCTTCTCCGGCGACGAACCGTTTCACCTGGAAGAGGTGGCGATGGCCGTCGCGGCGGAGCGGGCTGACGGCCCACCGACCCCGGGGCGGAGCCGCTCCTTCGCGCAGCGAGCGGCCTGGCTCGCCGAACATGACCGATGGCGCAGAGAGATCGAGTCCTCTTGACAACTGCGTGCGCGGGAGTCTCCTATGGGATACGGAATTCCCTCTGTGTGGATCCTCCTCGAGGCGGGTGTGATGCATGAACGGTGAGCCGGGCGCACAGGGCGGGGCGGTGGTCGGGACCGCACCGGGAGGCGGTGGTCCCGGCGTGGCCCGGCCCGCAGCGGCGACGGTCGCGTCCCTGATCATCGAGCTGCAGAGCGTCGGCCTCCGGGTCGAGGTGCCGGTAGAGACGCGGCTCGGCGGGGCCGGACCCTCGGACTCCGGGATGCTGTGGATCGAGGGCGTGCCGGCGACGGTGCCCACCCAGACCGAGGACGCAAGGCGCTCGCCGTATGTGCTCAAGGCCGAGGACGACGGCCAGGGGATCTACCGGGACGGCGTCAAGCTCGCCTCGGTGGCCAGCAGCCGCCGGCCGCGGTTCTACGACCTCGAGACCGATGAGGGCGTGCCGTACTGGAAGATCGCGCTGCTGCACCTGGACTCGCTCGCCAGCACGGTGCTGCAGACCTGCAACTACTGGGGCAACTCCGACCAGTGCCGGTTCTGCGGGATCGGGCTCTCGCTGGACGCCGGGCGGACCATCGCCAGGAAGACCCCCGCGCAGCTTGCCGAGGTGGCCATCGCCGCGCGTGATCTCGACGGCGCCGTGGACGCCACCCTCACGACCGGCAGCACCCGCGCGCCCGACCGCGGTGCCCGCTACGTCGCGCAGTGCGGGCAGGCGGTGAAGGAGGCGTCCGGGCTGCCCGTCGAGGTCCAGTTCGAGCCGCCGCACGACCTCGCGGTGCTCGACGAGGTGCACGGCATGGGCGTCGATGCGGTCGGCATCCACATCGAGTCGTTCGATCCGCGGGTCCTCGCGCACGTCGCGCCGGGCAAGTACCGCACCGGCATCGACACCTACTTCCGGACGTGGGAACGCGCCGTGGAGCTCTTCGGCGAGGGACGGGTCTCCACCTACGTGATCCTCGGGATGGGGGAGGACCCGGAGCTCACCATCCGGGAGTGCCGGCGGGCCGTGGACCTCGGCGTGTACCCGTTCGTCGTGCCGCTGCGCCCGGTGGCGGGCAGCCTCATGGAAGACGTGTCCCCGCCGACCACCGAGTACACGGAGCGAGTCTACCGCAAGGTCGCGGGCTACCTCGCCGACCGTGGTCTCAGTGCGGACACCGCCGTCGCGGGCTGCGCGCGCTGCCAGGCGTGCTCTGGTCTGAACTCCGTACAGTCCGGGCTGGCCGGCCAACCGCTGCTGCAAATCGGGTCCCGGCCGAGCAGCGGGTCGTGACACGACCCGGGTCCGCGAGATGGTGATTCCTGCGGTGTCCTGCCGGCTGGTCGCCGCTGTGGACGAGCTCGCCGAGCACCATCACATCCGTCACGCGGTGTTCGTGGCCGAGCAGCGGATGTTCGCGGACTCCGACCTGGACGACCGCGACCGTGACGGCACCGCCCTGCACGTGCTGGGTCTCGTCGGGGCGCAACCGGCGGGCACCGTCCGGCTGTACCCGCTCGGCGAGGGGCGATGGCAGGGTGACCGGCTGGCCGTGCTGCCCGAGTTCCGCACCAGCGGGCTCGGCGCCCCACTGGTCCGGTTCGCGGTCGAGACGGCGGGTGGCCTCGGGGGCCGGCGGATGGTCGCGCACATCCAGCCGCCGAACGAGCCCTTCTTCCAGCACCTGGGGTGGACCCGGCGCGGCGGCGTCGAGCAGTACGTCGGCCACCCCCACCTGCTGATGGAGATCCCCCTCGTGAGCGGGTAACGGTGTTCTGGCGCCGCTACGCGCGCACGGGCGTCAGTCACCGACCCGCAGCTCGCGGGTGATCAGCATCCGCTGCACCTCCGAAGTGCCCTCGTCGATCTTGATGATCCGCGTGGTAATACGTGACAGTGCCGGCCCAGCGTGGCGCCGGTGCTCGACCGGCTGTCCTCGCCACTTCCTGTTGTGCCAGGCCATCCCCCGATGTCGGGCGACGGTCCTGTGGTGCTCGCCGCGAGCCCTCGGGAAGAGGCTGGGCCCCGCGGCCCCACTCAAACATCAACACGGTGTGCCGTTGGTGGCGGCGCGTCCAGCACAGTCAGCAAGAAGATCACCACCGAGCAGGGGCGGTGGAGGCGCTGCGCATCACGAACTCCCCGCGCTGGATCTTCGACCGACCGCCGACTGACCCCACGTCGGCGTCGGGTGCACCAGGTGGGGAACCGGCCGATGACGACCAGGCAACGAGCGACCCGTCGCAGGAGGGTAGCCGTCGGCGCGGAGTGTGCGTCAGTCCAGTGTCAGGGTGGCGATCGGGCTGGGCTCGGCCGACAGCGGGATCGAGTAGCGCTGGACGAGGTAGGACGCGATGTCGTGGAACAGCGGCGCCGCGCTGGTGTCGCCCGGTGGGGCGTCGAGCACGATC
>Ga0136617_10001764_pt1 | contig 19248 bp, 18 predicted proteins | sample AntDrymUQ3222106_2_FD_129672 | JGI IMG/M metagenome (GOLD analysis project Ga0136617, IMG submission 129672) | Polar desert sand microbial communities from Dry Valleys, Antarctica - metaG UQ322 (21.06) | ecosystem: Environmental > Terrestrial > Soil > Desert | place: Antarctica: Dry Valley... | reverse complement strand
TCGCCGTCACCCCGCCCCAGGGCGGTACGACGGCGCGGATCGCGGGGTCGGTGAGCATCGCGCTCAGCTCTGCTGCCCGCTGCGACCGGGGGGCGCTGACGTGACGGGTGCCGTCCATGCACTCCCCCACGACCACCTCGTAGCCGCGCTCACGCAACCAGGCCACGCAGAAGTCGACGCGCTCCCGCCCCGCCCCGGAGGCTCCCGAGGAGGGCGAGGTCACGCCGATCGTGTCGCCGGGACGCAACGGGGCGGGGAAGCGAGGCTGCACGCCGACATCCTCGCCGATGCGGGTCAGCTACGGCGCGCGACCTCCTCGGTGATCGCCGCGATGCCGGCCTCGACCTCGGCGAACGAGGTCGACAGGGGTGACAGCCCGATCCGGAGCCCGCCGGGGTCGCGGTAGTCGGGGATCACGTCGCGACGCCACAGCTCCGCGACCACCTGCTGCATGGCCGGGTGGCGGAGCGTGACGTGACCGCCGCGCTGCTGGGGGTCGCGCGGCGAGGCGAGCCCGACCCCCAGCGGCGCGAGGTGCGCGTCGGCCAGCTCGACGGCGTACGACGTCAGCGCGACGGACTTGTGACGAACGGCGTCGATGCCGACCTCGCCCAGCAGCCCGAGCATGTCCCGCACCGGGAGCATGCCCAGGATCGGCGGCGTGCCGGAGAGGAACCGACGTACGCCCGCGACGGGGGTGTAGGTGGGACCCATCAGGAACGGGTCGGTCGCCCCCATCCAGCCCTGGACCGGCTGCGTGAGCTCGTCGTGGTGGCGGGCGGCGACGTAGACGTAGGCCGGGGCGCCGGGGCCGCCGTTGAGGTACTTGTAGGTGCAGCCGACGGCCAGGTCGGCCCCCCAGGCGTCGAGCTCGACCGGGACCACGCCTCCGGAGTGCGAGAGGTCCCACAACACGAGGGCGCCGGCCTGCTGCGCGACCCGCGTGATCGCGGCGGCGTCGGCGCGCCAGCCCGAGCGGTAGGAGACGTGGCTCAGCGAGACCAACGCCGTACGCTCACCGACGACCTCGTCGACCTGCTCCGGCGCGACGCCGGCGGCCGGGTCGGTGTCGATCCAGCGCAGGGTGAGGCCGCACTCGCGCGCCACCCCGTCGGCGACGTAGCGGTCGGTCGGGAACTCGTCGCGGTGCAGCACGATCTCGGTCCGACCAGGACGCGCGGCCACCGCTGCCCGCATCGCCTTGTAGAGCAGCACCGTGGTCGAGTCACCGACTGCGACCTGGCCTGCCGCGGCACCGAGCGCGATCCGGCCGAGCTCGTCGCCCAGCGTCAGCGGAAGATCGAACCACTCCTCGTCCCAGCCACGGATCAGGCGACCCCCCCACGGGCCGGTGACGAACGACGACAGCCCCTGCCCGGTCTTCCGGAGCGGGCGGCCCAGGGAGTTGCCGTCGAAGTAGACCAGGTCGGTGTCGACCCCGATGAAGCACTCACGGTGGGCCGCGAGCGGGTCGGCCAGGTCCAGAGGGGTGGGATCCACGAGTTCCTGTCTACCGGACCCGGGCCTGCTCCCCCCAACGGGTGAGGTCCCGATACCGGCCTAGACCTAGCGTGCGAGATGGCACCGCCGACTCGGGTGGGTGCCAGCGGTGCCTCGCGGACCGCCCCACAATGGGGAGGGAACCCAATGGTCAATCTCAGGAACAGGCATGTTGCGGGACCGGTGGCGCTGCTCGTCACCCTGGCCGTGACGATCGTGGCCGCACTCGTCTACGGCGGCGCGGCGACCAGCGCCGCACCGTCGCGCGCGGCCGCGGAGGCCGCCTCGCGCCCGGTGGCGGAGAGTCCGAAGGGAGAGCTGCGTTCGCGCATCGTCGGCTCCACGGCCAACGGGCGTGACGTCTCCGGCAAGTTCGTGCCGCTGAAGTTCACCAAGCGCAACGGCAAGGTGTTCGTCCGCGGCCTGCTGCAGGGCGTCGTCCACAACGAGAACGGCTCGAAGCGCACGTTCGGCGTCATGCGCACCATGCGTGTGCAGTCGATCAACGGCACCCCGATCCGTACGGGCTCGGCGGCACGGGCCCTGGGTGGTCGGTCCTGCGACGTCCTCAGGCTGGTGCTCGGTCCGCTCGACCTCGACCTGCTCGGGCTGCAGATCGACCTGAACCGGGTGGTCCTGAACATCGTGGCCCAGTCGGGAGCGGGCAACCTGCTCGGCAACCTGCTGTGCGCCGTCGCCGGCCTGCTCGACGGCGGGCTCAACGGCCTGCTGGGCAGGATCGTCAACCTTCTCAACCGGATCCTGGGTCGGTTGGGCCTCGGCCTCTGACCCGGTGACCCCGCGCCGGGGCCCGTTCCCTCGACGGGCCCGGCGCGGGTCAGCCGCAGACCGCTCCGTGGGCGGCGGACTGCACGACCTTCGCGTACTTGCCGAGCACGCCGCGGGTGTACTTGGGTGGCAGCGGCTCCCACCCCTCGCGCCGTGAGGCGAGCTCCTCGGCGGTGACGTCGAGGTCGAGGGTCCGGTGGGCGACGTCGAGGGTGATCGGGTCGCCGTCGCGTACGAACGCGATCGGCCCGGCGCCGGCGGCCTCGGGGGCGATGTGCCCCACGCACAGGCCGGTCGTCCCGCCGGAGAACCGGCCATCGGTGACCAGCAGTACGTCCGCTCCGAGCCCGGCGCCCTTGATCGCTCCCGTGATCGCCAGCATCTCCCGCATACCCGGGCCCCCTTGGGGGCCTTCGTAGCGGATCACGACCACGTCGCCGGCCCGGATGACTCCCTCGGTGAGGGCGTCCAGGGCCGCCCGCTCGCCGTCGAAGACGCGCGCAGTGCCGGTGAAGGTCGAGTCGTCGAAGCCGGCGCTCTTGACCACGGCACCCTCGGGAGCCAGCGAGCCCTTGAGGATGGTGAGCCCGCCCGTGCGGTGGATGGGCTGGTCCAGCGGGCGCACGATGCGCCCGTCGAGCGCCGGCGGGTCGATCTCCGCGAGGTTCTCCGCCAGGGTCCTGCCGGTCACCGTCAGGGCGTCGCCGTGCATCAGTCCCGCGTCCAGCAGCGCCTTCATCACGACGGGGATCCCGCCGACGCGGTCGAAGTCGACCCACACGTAGCGGCCGAACGGTTTCATGTCCGCGAGGTGCGGCACCCGCTCCCCGATCCGGGTGAAGTCGTCGAGGGTGAGCTCGACCTCGGCCTCGCGGGCGATGGCGAGCAGGTGGAGGACGGCGTTGGTCGAGCCCCCCAGGGCCATGGCGACGGCGATGGCGTTCTCGAACGCCTCGCGGGTCAGGATCTGGCGGGCGGTGATGCCGCGGCGCAGCAGCTCGACGACGGCCTCGCCCGAGCGGTGGGCGATGCCGTCGCGGCGGCGGTCGACCGCCGGTGGCGTGGACGACCCGGGCAGCGCCATGCCGAGCGCCTCGGCGATGCTCGCCATCGTGTTGGCGGTGTAGGCCCCGCCGCAGGCGCCCTCGCCGGGGCAGATCGCCCGCTCGACCTTGTCGACCTGCTCGCGGGAGATCTTGCCGGCCAGACAGGCTCCGACGGCCTCGAAGGCGTCGATGATCGTGACGTCCTCGCCATCGACCTTGCCGGGCAGGATCGTGCCGGCGTACAGGAAGACGCTCGCGAGGTCGAGGCGGGCGGCCGCCATCAGCATGCCCGGCAACGACTTGTCGCAGCCGGCGAGCAGGACCGAGCCGTCGAGCCGCTCGGCCATCATGACGGTCTCGACCGAGTCGGCGATCACCTCGCGGGAGACCAGCGAGAAGTGCATCCCCTCGTGGCCCATGGCGATGCCGTCGGAGACCGAGATGGTGCCGAACTCCATCGGGTAGCCGCCGGCGGCGTGGACGCCGTTCTTGGCCGACTGGGCCAGCCGCTGCAACGACAGGTTGCAGGGCGTGATCTCGTTCCAGCTGGACGCGACGCCGATCTGGGGCTTCTCCCAGTCGTCGTCCCCCATGCCCACTGCCCGGAGCATGCCGCGGGCGGCGGCCCTCTCCAGGCCGTCGGTGACGTCACGCGAACGAGGCTTGAGGTCGACGGGCGGGTTGGCAGAGTGGGTCATGGCTCCGAGGCTATCCGCCGTTCAGCCCTGCTCGGCGACGGCCTTGAGGCGTGAGAGACCTTTCTCGAAGTCGTTGCCCAGCAGCTTGTCCATGGTGACGACCTTGGCGAAGACGGCGGCCACCCCCCTGTTGTCCCCGGTCATCGTCCAGGTCACTCGGGTCGCGGCGCCCGTGGGCTCGAAGCGGAACGCCACCGGGTTGTCGGCCTTCCACGGCTTCTCGAAGACCAACCGTACGTCGATCTGCTCGGGCGTCGAGCCGACGATCTCCATCGAGCCACGACCAGCCTTCCGGTTGCCGGACCAGGCGTAGCGGGCGCCGACACCGCGGTCGGGGCCGGAGTAGGTGCGCCGCAGATCCGGGTCGACGTCTTCCCACGGCGACCACCTGGCCCACACGTGGAAGTCGTCCACCAGGGCGTGGCAGGTGGCGGGGTCGCGGTCGACGTCGACGGACCGGGTGACGGTGTAGGTGCCCACCCGGAAACTCTATCCCTGCGGGCGGCCGGTCTCCTCGCGCAGCGTGTCCTCGATGATCTGCTGGTCAGACGGCGGGGCGAAGCGGGCCGAGACCAACGCGTTGTCCTGGGTCTGCTGCATCCCGCGCACACCGTCCTCGACCACGTACTGCGCCCGCGTGAAGACCTCCGCCCCGGGTTGCGTGACGGAGCGGACGCAGCGGTAGTCGACGGTCATCTCGCTGGGTGTGATCGTCGTGCTGACATAGCCACGCAGGTTGGTCCAGAACCGCAGGTTCGGGTTGTAGGCCGCCCAGGGGTGCTGGCCGTCGGCCTTGTCGTAGCCGTCGCCGCCCGTGGTGATCGAGCTGGTGATGAACTCCGAGGCGACCGTGCCGGACTCGGGGTCGTCCTGGTCGCGGTAGACCTCCGAGGCCCAGTGGGCGTGGACGTCGCCGGTCAGCACGACCGGGTTGCGGACACCCCCCTCCTCCAGGCCGGCGATCATCCGCTGCCGGGAGGCGTCGTAGCCGTCCCAGGCGTCCATCGACACCTGCTCGACGGCCGGGTCCGGGTTGGCGTCGCGGCGACCGAAGAACACCTGCTGACCGAGCACGTCCCACGTCGCCGCCGACTCACGGAACCCGTCGAGCAGCCAGCGCTCCTGCTCCCAGCCCGGGAGGCTCCGGCCCGGGGCGAAGGCGTCGGGGCAGTCCTGGTAGCCGTCGCCGCACGCCTGGTCGTCTCGGTACTGGCGGGTGTCGAGCATGTGGAAGGTGGCCAGGCTTCCCCAGGACACCCGGCGGTAGAGCTGGAGGTCGATGCCGCGCGGGACCGAGCGCCGCCGGAGCGGCATGTTCTCGTAGTACGACTGGTAGGCGTCGGCGCGGCGCTGCCGGAAGGTGGACTGCTCGGCCGGCTTCTCCGACAGTTCGCCGGCGTAGTTGTTGTCGAGCTCGTGGTCGTCCCACACCGGCAGCCACGGCGCCACGCCGTGGGCGGCCTGCAGGTCGGGATCGGTCTTGTACTGCGCGTAGCGCCGCCGGTAGTCGGCGAGCGAGACGGTCTCGCCACCGAGGTGCGAGCGCTCACCGTTGTTGGCGGGGCCCTCGTACTGGTAGTCGCCCAGGTGCAGCACCAGGTCGGGTCGTTCCTCGGCCAGGTGCCGGTAGGCGGTGAAGTGGCCGTGCTGATAGCTGGAGCACGACACGAACGCCATGGCGAGCGAGGCCACAGACGCTCCCGCGGCCGGCGTGGTGAGGCTGCGCCCGGCCTGCGAGCGCCAGCGGCCCTGCCGGAAGCGGTACCAGTACTCGCGGCCCGGCTGCAGCCCGGTGACCTCGACGTGCACGCTGTGGGCCCGCTCGGGGCGGGCGGTCGCGACGCCGGCACGGACGACGTCGGTGAACGCCTCGTCGGTGGCCACCTGCCACGGCACGCGGTAGTCGCTCGCGGGCATCCCGCCGAGGCCGGTGTCGAGGAGCGGATCGGGCGCGAGCCGGGTCCAGATCACGAACCCGTCGGGAGCGGGGTCGCCGCTGGCGACCCCCAGCGTGAACGGGTCGCGACGGAGCGGCGGCGCGGCGGCGGTGGGTCGGGCGCCGACGAGCACGCCGGCGGGCACGAGGGCGGTGACGGCACCGCCACGCAGCAAGGTCCTCCGAGTCGAATCCATGGCGGCAGCCCAGCCGACACCGACGACCTCCCGTCGACGACCCAGCGACGCCCCGGTGAACCGCTGTCGGCGGGGAGGCGTCAGGCCAGCACAGCGGCCCGGACCACCAGCACGTCGGGGAGGCCGGAGGTCACCTCGTGCCAGGAGTCGCCTTCGTCGGCCGAGGCCCACACGGCGCCGTTGCGGCCACCGAAGTAGAGGCCGGCGGGGTCGTGGGAGTCGGTGCACATGGCGTCGCGCATCACGGCCGCGAAGTAGTCGTCGGGGAGGTCGCCGTCACCGAGCTCGCCCCAGGACCGGCCCGCGTCGGTCGTACGCCAGACGCGGGCGCGGCCGTCGACCGGCCAGCGCGCGCCGGCGTCGCTGATCGGGAAGGTGTAGGCGGTGGCACTCTCCCGCGGGTGGGTGACCATCGCGAAGCCGAACTCGCTCGGGAGACCCGGGGCGATGTCCTGCCAGGTGACGCCGCCGTCGTCCGAGCGATAGACGCCGCCGTGGTTCTGGAGGAACAGCCGATCCGGGTCGCCCGGGTCGCGGGCGACCTTGTGGACGCATTGGCCGAACTCGGGGAAGAAGCGCTCGCCCGGCATGAACTCCGCCTTGACCCCCGTGTTGGAGGGCGCCCAGGACTCTCCGCCGTCGGAGGACCGGTAGACGCCGCCGGTCGAGATCGCGGCGACCACCTCGTCGCCGTCGGTGGGGTGCGGGAGGATGGTGTGGAAGGCCTGACCGCCGAAGCCTGCATCCCACTCGGTGCGGTGGGGGTGGTCCCACAGCCCGCGCACGAGCTCGAAGGTCTCGCCGCCGTCGGTCGACCGGAAGATCGCTCCCGGCTCGGTGCCGGCCCAGAGGACGCCGTCGCCGACACCCGGCACGATCTGCCAGACCCGGGCGAGCGCCGCACCAGTGTCGTCGGGGAAGCGGATCGCGCCGTTGGGGGTCTCCTCCCACGTCGCACCGAGGTCGTCGGACCTGCGCACCTGGGGCCCGAACCAGCTCGACGAGCACCCCGCGAGCAGTCGCCGACCGCCGCCACGGGTGTCGAGATGGACGGAGTAGACCTCCTCCATCGGGAAGTGGGGACCGGTCACCTCCCACTCGCCACGGGTGGCGTCCGAGGTGGCGAGCCACAGCCCCTTGCGGGTGCCGATCATCAACAGGGTGGACGACATCGGGACTCCTTTGAGTCTGGGGATCATTGCTGGGTGCGGTTGCGGAAGGCACGCAGCGACAGCGGCGCGAGGACCGCGGTGAGCGCGAGGGTCCACACCAGGGTCGCCAGCACCGGGTGCTGCAAGGGGAGCGCCGCGTCGGGCGCGGCCGCGGGCGTGTTGCCCCACAGCTCGCGGATCGCCTGGACGAGTGAGGAGATGGGGTTCCACTCGGCGATGGCGCGCAGCACGCTCCCCATCCGCTCGGTCGGCGCGAAGGCGTTGGAGAGGAAGGTGAGCGGGAAGATCGTCGTGAACATGACGCCGTTGACGGCCTCGACGGACCGCATCATGGAGCCCACCAGGATGCCGAGCCAGATCATGGCGAACCCCCACAGCACGAGCAGGGCGTACGCCGCCAGCGCGTCGAGGAGCGAGCCGCGGATCCGCCAGCCCACGATCAGCCCGGTCAACGACATCACCAGGATGCCGATCATCGAGTGGATCAGGCTGGAGATGCTGCGCCCGACGAGCACGGCCGCCGGGTGGATCGGCAACGAGCGCATCCGGTCGACGATGCCCTTGTCGATGTCGGCGGTCAGCCCGAGGGCGACGATGAAGGAGGAGAAGGCGATCGTCTGGGCCATGATCCCGCCGAGCAGCCACTCCTTGTAGCCCGCGGGGGAGTCGGCGGCGATGGAACCGCCGAAGACGAAGGCGAAGAGCAGCACGAACATCACCGGCTGGATGGTGACGTCCATCAGCATCTCCGGCATCCGCCGGATGTGGATCAGGTTGCGCCGCGTGATGACCAGTGCCTGGCCCAACAGGCTGGTAGGCCGGATCTCGGGCCGTTCGAGCGTGGGGTGATCGGTGACGGTGGGAGTGGTGGTGTCGGTCATGCCGGAACCTCCTCGTCGATGGTGGGCTCCTCGGCGCGGTGGCCGGTGAGGTGGAGGAAGACGTCGTCGAGGCTGGGTCGCTGCAGCCCGAGGTCGTCGAGGTCGATCCCGCTGCCGTCGAAGATCGTGGCAACCCGGGTGACGTCGGCCAGCCCGTCGGGGGGGGCGGTGAGGGTGCGCGTCGGCTCGTCGACGTGGACCTCCGGCACGGCCGGGCGCAACAGCGCCTCGGCCCGGGGGAGGTCCTCGGGCCGCGAGACGGTGACCACGAGTGATGCTCGTCCCGAGGCGTCCTTGAGCTGCAGCGGCGTCCCGTGGGCGATCACGGTGCCGCGGTCGATCACCACGATGTCGTCGGCCAGCTGGTCTGCCTCCTCGAGGTACTGGGTCGTGAGCAACAGCGTGGTGCCGTCGCGCACCAGGCCACGGAGCACGTCCCACAGCTCGACCCGGCTGCGTGGGTCGAGGCCGGTCGTCGGCTCGTCCAGGAAGAGCACGGGTGGTGTCGCGATCAGGCTCACGGCCAGGTCGAGGCGGCGGCGCATGCCCCCGGAGTAGGTCTTGATGATCCGGCCGGCCGCTTCGGTCAGAGAGAACCGCTCGAGCAGGTCGTCGGACTGCCGCCGGATGGTGGCTCGGTCGAGGCCGTAGAGGCTGCCGATGAGCCAGAGGTTCTCCCGACCAGTCAGCAGCTCGTCGACGGTCGCCGACTGCCCGGTGAGACCCATCGCCCGGCGTACGGCGTCGGGCTCACGGATCACGTCGTGGCCCGCGACCCGCGCGGTCCCGGAGGTCGGTGTGGTCAGCGTCGTCATCATCCGCACCGTGGTGGTCTTCCCGGCGCCGTTGGGCCCCAACAGACCCAGGACGGCCCCGCGTGGGACCGCGAAGCTGACGTCGTCGACCGCGACCGTCTCCCCGAAGTGCTTGACGAGCCCGTCGGCCTCGATGGCCGGACTGCTGCTCATGGTGCTCCCTTCCCCAGCTGATCATCTTCCCTGCCTGGTCCAGAACGCTAGCCCCACCCACTGACAGGGGTCACCTGGATTAGGGTCGCGCTCCACGTCCTAGATTGACCGGGTGGCGTCTCGATTCTCACCGGTCTGGCTGGTGCTGATCGGGATTCTCTCCGTGCAGCTCGGCGCTGCCGTCGCGAAGGACCTCTTCGGGGAGATCTCCCCGACGGGGATGGTGTGGCTGCGGCTGGTCACCAGCTCCCTGGTGCTGGGCCTGCTCGCCCGCCCGGCCTGGCGGGGCCGCACCCGGGCCGACTGGGCCGTCGTGGTGGGCTTCGGGGTCTCGCTCGGGGTCATGAACTGGGCGATCTACCAGGCATTCGCCCGGATCCCGCTCGGCGTCGCGGTCACGATCGAGTTCGTCGGGCCGCTGACGATCGCCGTCCTCGGGTCCCGTCGCCCGCGCGACCTGCTGTGGGTCGGGCTCGCCGCCGGTGGCGTGCTGCTGCTCGGGCTGCAGCCGGGCGACGTGACCCTCACGGGCGCCGGCTTCGCCCTGCTCGCCGGGGCGGCGTGGGCGGCGTACATCCTGCTGAGCGCACGCACCGGCGCGCGCTGGCCCGGCCTCGACGGACTCGCGGTCGCCAGCGTCGTGGCGACGCTGTTGCTGGCCCCTGCCGCGGTCACCAGCGCGGGCGGGACGCTTCTGGATCCGCGGATCCTGCTGATCGGCGCCGCGGTGGGGCTGCTCAGCTCGGTCGTCCCCTACAGCTGCGAGATGGTGGCGCTGCGCCGGCTCCGGCCGGCCGTCTTCTCCATCCTGATGAGCCTCGAGCCGGCCGCGGCCGCGCTGGCGGCGATCGTCGTGCTCGAGGAGTTCCTGACGTCCACGCAGTGGCTCGCGATGGCCTGCGTGGTGGCGGCGTCGGTCGGCGCCACTCGGTCGGGGCGGGCGCTCGCCGAGCCCGTGCCTGACTGAGCCCCGACCATCGTTCACACCGACGTCACACGCGGTTGACGCGCTGGCAAGACACACCTCCTAGCGTCGGGCGTGTCCACGTCACCCGAGCCTCGGGACCCGCCATGCACCTCCCGCTCGTCGACCACTGGGTCGACTCCTGGGCCACCACCTCCCAGCAGCGCGCCCGCCGCAACGCCATGGTCGCGGCGACGACGCTGACCCAGCGACGGGCGGAGGCGCGCGAGGTGGCGGACTACCTCGCCTCGCGGGCCGCGCAGTCGAGGCTCGTCCGCGAGTCTGCGGGTTTGTGACGGTTGCTTGCGCCACAAAGCCGCGGTTTCCCCGGCCGACCGGGGAAACCGATCGACGACGCGCGCATCCCAGCTGGGCCGTTCCGGCACAATCGGGCCCATGGCCACCTCTACCGGATCCCGTACCGAGTCGGGGACCACCCACGCGCGGCTCGTCTTCGCCGACGTCCTCTCCGACGACGGCACCCGGCTCCGGGTCTGGACCAACGACCCGGAGGGGGTCGCCGAGGGACCCACGGTGGTGCTGTGCAACAGCCTCGACACCAACGCCTGGGCCTGGCCCGCCCTGCTCGAAGCAGACTGCGGGGTCCGGGTGGTCAGCTGGAACCACCGCGGGACGGGCGGCTCCGAGCGCCCCGCCGACCCCAACCGCGTGGGGATCGAGGAGTTCGTGGACGACGCGCTCTCGGTCATGGACCACTTCGGGTCGACCGGGCCGTGCTGATGGGGTGGTCGATGGGGGTCAACACGATGTTCGAGCTGGCCTCGCGCCACCCCGAGCGCGTTCACGGCCTGTTCGCCGTCGCCGGGGTGCCGGGCGGCACGTTCGCGACCATGCTCGGCCCCCTCCGGCTGCCGCACGTGGTCGCCGAGACGATCGCGGTCAGCGCCGCGCGGCTGCTCCACCACGGCGGTCGGGCGCTGACGCCGATCGCGCGCCGGCTGCCCGTCCACCCGTGGACGATCTCGGCCCTCACGCGGACCGGTTTCATGTTCCCGGTGCCCGACCGCAAGCGCGCTGCGGTCGCCGTACAGGAGTTCCTGCAGACTCCAGTCGACTGGTACTTCCACCTCGCGCTGCGCACCTCCGGCCAAGCCCGGGTGCGGCTCGGCCAGGTCACGGTCCCGGCCTGCTTCGTCGCCGGGCGCTGGGACATCCTCAGTGGTGCCCGCGACATGCGCACCGCAGCCGAGCGCATGGACGACGCGACGTACGTCGAGCTGAACGCCTCCCACTTCGTCCAGATGGAGCAGCCCGAGCAGGTGCACGAGCTGCTCCTCGAGTTCCTGGAGCGGGTCGGCTGATGCGCCCCACCCTCGCGACCCCCCTGTTGGCCACGGCGCTGCTCGTGTCCTTGACTGCCTGCTCCGGCGGCGCGGACGGCCCCGGACCGCCGACCGTCACCGCCCCCGCCGGGGAGGAGTCCCCGAGCGACCAGGGCTCCCCGTCGGAGGGGAGCAGCATCGGGCGCGACCAGCCGGTCGCCGTCGTCGACACCGTGGCCACCGGACTGGAGGCCCCCTGGGGACTGGGCTTCCTGCCCGACGGCCGCGCGGTGGTGACCGAGCGCGACACCCGTCAGGTGCTGCTCGTCGACCCCGGGGGCGGCGAGCCGCAGCAGGTCGGCGTGCTCGGCGACCCCGTGGCGGAGGGCGACGCCGGCGAGGGCGGTCTGCTCGGCGTCGCGGTCTCGCCCGACTTCGACGAGGACCGGTACCTCTACTTCTACCTCAGCACCGCCGAGGACAACCGGATCGTCCGGGCGCCGCTGGACCGCCAGGACGGGCTCGGGACCCCCGAGGTGCTCCTCGACGGGATCCCGACCGGCTTCATCCACGACGGAGGACGGCTCCGCTTCGGGCCCGACGGCCTCCTCTACGCCTCCACGGGCGAGACCGGCACGCCCGAGCTCGCCCAGGACCGCTCCTCGCTCGCCGGCAAGATCCTGCGGATCACCCCTGACGGCGAGCCCGCACCCGGCAACCCCGACCCCGACTCACCCGTCTGGAGCTGGGGCCACCGCAACGTGCAGGGCCTGGCCTTCGACGACGACGGCAACCTGTGGGCGAGCGAGTTCGGCCAGTCGACGTACGACGAGCTCAACCTGATCCGTAAGGGCGCCAACTACGGCTGGCCGAGCGTAGAGGGGCGCGGCGACGAGGAGGGGCTGGTCAACCCGCGGGTCGTCTGGGACACCTCCCAGGCCTCGCCGTCGGGCCTGGCGTACGCCGAGGGCCACCTGTGGCTCGGCGCGCTGCAGGGCACCCGGCTGTGGCGGGTCGACGTCGCCGACGGCGAGGCGAGCGACCCGACCCCGTTCTTCGTCGGCGACTACGGCCGCCTGCGCACCGTCGAGCTGGCACCGGACGGCCGGCTGTGGGTCACGACGTCCAACCGGGACGGGCGGGGCTCCCCCGCCCCCGAGGACGACCGGATCCTCGTCGTACGTCCCGGCAGCAGCTGAGAGCGTTTCAGCGCGCGACGACCGCCCGCCGTGCGGCCCGGCGCAGCGTCGTCAGCACGGCGGGCCCGAGCAGCACGATCGCCACCGCGTTGGTGATCGCACGCACGGTGTCCCAGCCGCCGGTCGAGGTGAGCAGCGTGTAGAGCAGGAAGCGGTGCAGGTTGTCCAGCAGCGGCGCGCCGGGAACGAACGACAGCGACCCCTCGTAGCCGGGCACCGCGATGCCCAGGACGAACGGCCAGCCGGAGAGGTTCATCAGCAGCCCGAAGCCGTACGCCGCGACGATGCCGTAGCCGGCCAGCATCGCGATCTCGGCCCTGCCCGACGCCCGCCGCGGCAGCAGTCCCGCGCCCATGCCGACCCAGGCCGACACGATCATCTGGAACGGCAGCCACGGCCCGACGCCGGCGGTGAGCAGAGCCGAGGCGAACAGCGACGTGCATCCCAGCACGAAGCCGAACCCCGGCCCGAAGACCCGCCCCGCGAGGATCAGCAGGAAGAAGGTCAGCTCCACTCCGGCCAGCCCTGGCGAGAGCGCGCGCAGCACGGCGACGACCGCGCTCAGCACGCCCAGCACCGCGAGCACCCGCGGGTCGAGCCCGCCCTCGCTGACCTCGGCGAGCACCACGGCGATCACGAGCGGCAGCAGCGCGAGGAAGAGGAACGGCGGGTCGACCCGCTCCCCCGGCGTCACCTGCAGCAGCAGCGGCCAGCACAGCATCATCAGGCCGGTCAGCGAGGCCACCCCGAGCACCAGCCCGGAGCGCAGCGTCAGCCGGACCGCACCCGGCCGGCTCACCGGACCTGACCCCGCACGTCGCCGACCGTCAGCCACGGCGCCCCGAGCACCTTGGTCACCTGGGGGGCGAAGCCGGGCGACTGGGCCACGACCTCGCGCACCGGCCCCTGCGAGACCAGCTCACCCTCGGCCATCACCACCAGGTCGTCGGCGGCCTGGGCCACGAACTCCACGTCGTGCGTCGCCACCAGCACGGCCACGCCGCCGCCGGCTCCGTCGGCCAGCCCGCGCAGGATCGCCGCGAGCTCTGCCTTGCCGGGGTAGTCGAGCCCGCGCGTCGGCTCGTCGAGCAGCAGTACGCCGGGGCGCCCGACCAGCACCAGAGCCAGCGCGAGGGCCAGCCGCTGCCCCTCGGAGAGGTCGCGCGGGTGGGTGTCGTCGGCGATGCCGGGCACCAGCCGGTCGAGCAGCAGCCGGCAGTCGCCGGAGCCCCCGTCGCCGGCGGCGCACTCGTCCGCGACCGTCTCGAGGTAGAGCAGGTCGGCCGGCGTCTGCGGCACCAGCCCGACCAGCTCGCGGCGACCGCGCGGGTCGGCGGCCGCCGGGTCCCGTCCGGACACGGCCAGCCGCCCGGCGTACCGCTCGCGACCGTGGAGCGCCCACAGCAGGCTGGACTTGCCGCAGCCATTGCGTCCCATCAGCGCGGTGATGCGACCCGCGGTCAGCGACAGGTCGACCTCGCGGACGGCCACAGTGGTGCCGTGGCGGACCGTCAGCCCGCGTGCCACCAGCCGCTCCTGCCCCGCTGTGCGGGGGGAGTGCTGCGGAGGGGCGGGCAGGTCGAGCTCGCGCGCCCGGCGACGCGCGTCGCGGACCGCCAGCGGCAGCGGTGACCAGCCGGCCAGGCGCCCCAGCTCCACCAGCGGGGGTACGACGGGCGAGGCGGCGAGCACGCTCGCGGGGTCGCCCACGACGATTCCGCCGTCGCCGGTCAGCAGGCAGATCCGGTCGGCGAAGGGCACGACCCGCTCCAGCCGGTGCTCGGCCATCAGCACGGTGAGCCCGACGTCGTGGACCAGCCGGGTCAGCGTCGCGAGCACGTCCTCCGCGGCGGTGGGGTCGAGCGCCGACGTCGGCTCGTCGAGCACGAGCAGCCGCGGGTGCATGGTCAGCACCGAGCCGATCGCGACCCGCTGCTGCTGACCGCCGGAGAGGGTGCGCAGGTCGCGCCCGCGCAGCTCGGCGATGCCGAGCAGGTCGAGGGTCTCCTCCACCCGCCGGCGCATGGTGTCGCCCGACAGGCCGAGCTGCTCCATCCCGTACGCGAGCTCCTCCTCGACCGTGTCGGTCACGAACCCGGCCGCGGGGTCCTGCCCGACGTGGCCGACCAGGTGGGCGCGCTCGCGCGGCGGCCGCGAGGTCACGTCCTCGCCGTCGAGCACCACCCGGCCCTGCAGCCGGCCGCCGGTGAAGCGCGGCACCAGCCCGGTCAGCACGCCCAGCAGCGTCGACTTGCCGACGCCGGTGCGGCCGGAGACGACGACCAGCTCGGCCTCGTCGAGCTCGAGGTGGACGCGGTCCAGCACCACCCGGTCCTCGTAGCCGAAGCAGATCCCCTGCAGCGCGATCATGCGTGCCCCTGAAGCGGGGAGCCCTGCCTCGGGGAGCCCTGCCTCGGAGAGCACAGCGCGGCTGCGAGCCCGACCGCAACGGCGACCAGGCCGACCAGGCTCAGCTGCGGCACGGTGTCCAGGGCCGGGTAGGCGATGGCGAGCTGCTCCTGGTTGACCCACCAGCCACCCGCCCCCACCACCAGGCCGCCGGCGACCACGGCCAGCTCGGGCCAGCGCCACCGGTCGGGGCGGTAGCGGGTGTGCTGCACCCGGGCCCCGGCGCTCACGAAACCGAGCCCCGCCACGACCAGTCCGGCGAGCAGCATCGGCAGGGCGAGCCAGCGGGGAGCGGTGACGTCGAGCAGGGCGTAGGTGCCGACGGAGACGCCGACGAGCCCGGACAACATCAGCGCACCCGTGAGCCGCCGCCGAGCTCGGCTCGCGTCGCCCGGTCGGCCGTAGCCGCGTACGTCCATCCCGGCCGCCATCGCCAGCGACCGGTCGAGGGCGTCCTCGAGCACGGGCACGAGCAGTCGGCGCAGCCCCCGGACACGGCCCGACTCCCCTGCACGCAGTGACTGGGCCGCGCGCACCCGCCGCAGGCTGTCGGCGAACTGCGGCAGCATCGTCACGGCGACGACCAGGGCGGTGCCGACCTCGTAGAGCGCGGGCGGCACCGAGCGCAGCAGCCGCTTGGGGTTGGCCAGCGCGTTGGCGGCCCCGACGCAGATCACGATCGTGGCCAGCCGCAGGCCGTCGTAGAACCCCGCGAGCAGCGACTCCAGCGTGATCGGGCCCAGCAGCACGATGCCTGCGGCGAAGTCGGGCAGCGTGATCCCGGGCAGGTCGACCAGCACCGTGCCCCCGCCTGTGCCCAGCAGCAGCCGGAAGCCGACCCGGACCACGACGATCACGACCCCGAGCAGGACGTAGAGCCGGAACGAGTCCGCCCACGGCTGGTCGGAGCGACGCACCGTCACCACCACGGAGGCCACCCCCACCAGCAGCAGCAGCAGCAGCGGGTTGGTCGTCAGGGACGCGGCGACGGCGAGCCCCAGGGCCCACACCCACCACGCGACGGGGTGCAGGTCCCGGGGCAGCCGTGCCGCGCTCCTCACGGGGCGTCAGCCGGTGTTGGACGCGCGCCGCCGGAGGTACGCCGCCACACCCGCGACCGCGAAGAGACCCCCGATCGCGGCCGGTGCGACCCAGGTGGGGAGCCCGTCGTCCTGGGTTGCCACGGGCTCGCTGGTGACCGCCTCGCCCTCCGGCGCCTCGGTCGACGGGCTCGCGCTCTCGGAGGGCTCGTCGTCGCGACCCTGCTGCTTCTTCTGCTCCTTCTTCGCGTCCCGATCGTCGGCTTCCTCGCCGGCCTGTCGGTCCCGGTCGCCGCCCGTCCCGCCGTCCCGATCGCCGCCCTCACGGTCGCGATTGCCGTCCCCACCGCGCGGGCCCCGGCTCCCGGCCGGGGTGGTCGGCGGGTCCCCGCCGTCATCGGTCCCGTCCGGCGACTCGGTCACACCACCGCTGCGCGGTTGTGCGTCGTTCGTGCCGGAGCCTGTCGTACTCCCGCCGGACCCGGACCCGCCGCCGGCGCCGGAGGGCGGGGGGCTGGGCTCGTCGGGCGGCTCTTGCGGGGGTATGGCCGGAGCCGCCCCGGGGTAGTCGTAGTCGCCCCCGTTCTGCCACGCCCACGCCACGGAGCCGCCGTCCGGCACGTTGAGGCTGTCCACGCCCTCCTGGGAGAACACCCAGCCTCCGTCGCCGTCGGACCAGAAGAGCCCCCAGAAGGCGTTCCTCGAGGGCATGTTGACGCAGGCGTCCTCCGCCCGCAGTCCGTCGACCTTGCAGACCGCGCCGGGCTGCCGCTGCACCCGTGTCAACGTGTGGCCGGCCGCCGTGAAGAGGCGCGCCGCCGAGTCAGCACCGCCATCGCTGACGCACCCGGTGTCGATGCCGCTGCCACCCGTACGGCTGAAGTCCACCACGACCGTGACCCCCTCGGCAGAGGCGCACGCAGAGGCTTGCGCCGGAGGGGCCACGAGCAGGCTGCTGGCGGCCACCATCGCTGCAGCCGCCCCGCAGCGGAGCAGCGGCCGGATCACCGGCACGCTCGGGGACGCAGGTAGGCGAGCCCCGGGGTGGCCTGCGAGGTGGCACGGCGCCACTGGTCGCGCTCCGTGCTCCCGATGCCGTCCTGGCCCTCTCGGTAGCCGGCGCGGTCATAGGCGATCGCGCCCTTCTCGCGGGCCAGCGGCGTGCCGGCCACGTCTCCGCGTACCTGCAGCTTGCGCACGTACGTCGCCGCCCGGGCGGCCGGACGACAGGCACCGGCGTCGCCGAGGGCCCACGCCGCCAGCCCGGTGCTGTTGCTGTTGCTCGCCTCGGTGGCGACACCGCCACCGAAGCTGCCGTTGTCACCCTGCGTGGCCTTCAGCCAGCCGACCGCCTCCGTGATCGAGGTACGCACGGGCGACGTCTTGCCGGGCGTGTTCTCGAGCAGGATCACGGCCAGAGCGGTGACGTCGGTGTCCGGGGCGCTGAGTGACGCGCCACCGGAGTCGCAGTCCTGCGCGGGGGCGTCCTTGGCCGCGAAGTTGAGCCGGAAGAAGCCGTCGGCGCACTGCTGGGCGAGCAGGAACCGACGCGCGTCCCCGGCACGATCCGAGTCGGCGCGCGCCAGGCCGTTGGCCGCGAACGCCTGGCCGATGGTGTTGGCGAAGTCCGAGGACCCGCGGTCCTCGAGCCGTCCGGCGTACGCCTCGTCGGTGCTGACGAGACCCTGCAGACGGCGCACCAGGTTGACGCCACCGAAGCGCCGCGGGTTGCGATCGGCCTGCTGGGCGACGACCACGGCCTTCGCCACCGAGCCGGCGTAGACGTCGTCCGGCGCCTCGAAGTCCTTGCCGGTGGTCCAGCTGTCGACGTGGCCGTCGAGCCCGCCGGCGATCTGGCGAACCCGACCGGTCCTGCCCAGCGCGTCGAGTGCCAGGGCGACGTCGGCAGTCAGCCCGTAGTCGGTGAAGTCGAACTGGCGGTTGTAGACGAGGTCTTTCCGGTTGAGCTGGCCGTTCAGCCAGCCGGCGCTGGCGTCGTCAGGCGCGGCATGGACAGGGGTGGCGAACAGCGTGGTGGCGACGGCGCCGGTGGCCAGGGCGGCGACCGCGCGCAGGAGGTGAGACATGGGTGTTTCCTTCCCGCTGCACACAGCGGGAGGTCGCACGGACCACCCGCTGCTTTCCGCGACAGCGTGTGTTCAGGACGCTCGCAGCGGGTGCTCCGGCTCGTGCCCCGAGGGACACCTACGGTTGCGGGTCAGCGCCGGACTTCGACCGGCTTCCCCCACCTGCGGACGTGATGATGAGTAGGTGACGGCTCACCCTACTACCGCCGAGTCAGGTGAGGCGCTCCAGGATCAGCTCCCGGACCCGGCCGGCGTCGGCCTGCCCGCGCATCTGCTTCATGACCGCGCCGATCAGCGCACCCGCCGCAGCGTGCTTGCCGTCGCGGATCTTGTCGGCGACGTCGGGGTTGGCGGCGATCGCGTCGTCGACGGCCGCGCCCAACGCCGAGTCGTCGGACACGATCTCCAGCCCCCGCGCCTGCACGATCTGCTCCGGGGTGCCCTCGCCCGCCAGCAGCCCGTCGAATACCTGGCGGGCCAGCTTGTCGTTGAGCCGCCCGGCGTCGACCAGGCCCTGGACGGCGGCCACGTCGGCGGGCGTGACCCCGAGCGAGGCGACATCCGTGCCGCGCTCGTTGGCGCGGCGGGCCAGCTCCGAGAGCCACCACTTGCGGGCCGCCTGCGGTGACGCTCCGGCGGAGATGGTCTCCTCGACCAGGCCGAGTGCGCCCGCGCCGACCGTGTCACGCATTTCGAGGTCGGAGAAGCCCCACGCGGCCTGCAGCCGGGCCCGCCGCTTCTCCGGCGCCTCGGGCAGGCCCGCGCGCAGCTGCTCGACCCACTCCCGCGACGGCGCCATGGGCACCAGGTCGGGCTCGGGGAAGTAGCGGTAGTCCTCGGCGTCGGACTTCTCGCGGCCACTGGTCGTGACGCCGGTGTCCTCGTGCCAGTGGCGGGTCTCCTGCAGGATGCTCCGGCCGCCCCCCGACGGACCCGTGAGCACCGCGGCGTGCCGCTGCATCTCGAAGCGCACCGCCTGCTCGACGGAGCGGAAGGAGTTGACGTTCTTGGTCTCGGTGCGGGTGCCGAGCACGCCGGAGCCCCGGGGCGCCAGCGAGAGGTTGACGTCGGCGCGCAGG
>Ga0136617_10001763_pt1 | contig 19249 bp, 13 predicted proteins | sample AntDrymUQ3222106_2_FD_129672 | JGI IMG/M metagenome (GOLD analysis project Ga0136617, IMG submission 129672) | Polar desert sand microbial communities from Dry Valleys, Antarctica - metaG UQ322 (21.06) | ecosystem: Environmental > Terrestrial > Soil > Desert | place: Antarctica: Dry Valley... | reverse complement strand
TGTGTCGTTCGTTGACGGCGTCCTAGTCGTCAACAAACCCGCGGGGCCCACTTCGCACGACATCGTCGCGGTCATGCGCCGGGCCCTCCTTCGCGCTCCGCGCGTCGGCGGGCAGGCCGGTAAGCCGAAGGTCGGGCATACCGGCACGCTGGACCCGCTCGCTTCCGGTGTCCTGCCGCTCGTGCTTGGCAAGGCCACGCGCCTGGCGCAGTTTCTGTCCTCCGCGGAAAAGGAATATGAGGCGGACATCGAGCTGGGCATCAGCACCACCACGCTGGATCGGGGGGGTGAAGTTATAGATCGCGCGCGCACGCGCGATCCTGCCTCGTTGACACGCGCAATCATCGACGCGGTCATACAGGAGTTCCGTGGCACGTATCTCCAGCAGCCCCCGGCCTACTCGGCCAAGAAAATTGATGGCGATCGCGCCTACGACCTGGCGCGCAGAAACGCACCCGTCCGGCTTCAACCGGTGCAGGTGACCGCCTGGTCACTGGAGCTCATCGAATGGCGTGAAAGCCGGCTACGGCTGAGAATCGCGTGTTCGGCCGGGTATTACGTTCGATCGCTCGCGGAGGCCATTGGGGAGCGCCTCGGCACCGGCGCGCATCTGGCCGGCCTCGTACGGACGCGCAGCGGCGATTTCACGATGAGTGACGCCGTGGGACTCGATGTGCTGGATCAACGCCCATGGGAGGCAGCCGCGCGCGTCGTGCCTCTGGCGTCTTTGCTGCCCGGGCTTCCGTCAATCAGGCTCACGGCCGAAGGCGCCGCGCTGGCGGCGCGCGGCGGCTTCGTCGGGGCCTCGCATCTCGAGGACGGCCGCCCCGTGCCCCTAGGTGGCCGCGTCAAACTGCTCCATCCGGATGGTCGCCTTGTGGCAATTGCCGAACCACGCCCAGGAGGGGTCGCGGGGCTTTTGCATCCCGGCATCGTACTGGAATAAACTATGTCGTTTGGGGCTAACACATTGCGGCGGACTGGGGAGCATTGCTCTGCTGGGCCGCTCGCGGAGGTAAACAACTCTTGGCATTGAACAAAGACCGGAAGACCGAGCTCATTTCTTCTTACCGCACCCACGAATCCGACACCGGCTCACCTGAAGTTCAGGTGGCTATCCTGAGCGAACGCATCGGCTATCTCACGGACCACTTCAAGACCCACGCGAAAGACCATCATTCGCGCCGCGGCCTGTTGAAGCTCGTGGGCCAGCGTCGACGCCTGCTGGACTACCTCAAGGGCAAGGATTCCGAGCGGTACTCGGAGTTGATCAAGCGCTTGGGCATCCGCAAGTAAATAATTGGAGAGTGGCGAGATAGGCGATTGAGCGATGTGTTTGGGCAATCGAGCATGACCAAATCAACATCGCCAGATGGCCTGCCCAATCCTATCGCTCAATCGCCTATCGCCCAATCTCCAATGAATTCCGAGGCACACATGTACAGACGCGAAGTTGAAATCAACGGCACTCCTCTTTCCTTCGAAACGGGCAAGCTCGCCAAACAGGCGGACGGTTCGGTTCTCGTGCGCATGGGAGACTCAGTGGTCCTCGTCACGGCCTGCGCGTCACCGAATCCGCGCGAGGGCATTGACTTTCTTCCGCTGACCGTCGACTACAAGGAATACACCTACGCATCGGGACGGATCCCCGGCGGGTTCTTCAAGCGCGAAGGCAAGCCGTCGGAAAAGGAAGTGCTGACGAGCCGCGTCATCGACCGGCCCATCCGTCCGCTGTTCCCCGCCGGCTGGCGCAACGAGTCGCAGATTATCGCGCTGGTGCTATCGGCCGACGCCAACTACGACCCGGATGTGCTCGCCCTCAGCGGCGCGTCGGCAGCCCTTGCCCTTTCGAGCGTCCCGTTCCAGAAGACGATCGCCGGCGTGCGCGTTGGGAAAATTGACGGGCAATACATCATCAACCCGACCTACGAGCAGCGCAAGAAGAGCACGCTGGACCTCGTGCTCGCCGGCAGCAAAGACGGCATCGTGATGGTCGAGGCCGGCGCGAAAGAAGTGACCGAAGAGGAAGTCGTGCAGGCGCTCGACGCGGGCCATGCGGCCATCAAGCGCATCGTGGAGACCATCGACGCGCTGGCGAAGGAGGCGGGCAAGCCGAAGCGCGATGTGCCGAAGAAGGAACGCGACGCCTCTTTCTACCGCGAAGTCGAAGAGAAGGTCATGATTCCGCTTGCCGATGCGATGCGGATGCGCGATAAGCTCGCGAATTACGGCACCGTCGATCAAGTGTTGAGCGAGCTCGTCGGATCGATTCCCGACGGCGAAGTTCAGCGCAAAGTCGAAGCGAAGGCCATCTTCAAGGAATTGAAGGAAAAGGTGCTGCGCGACGAAGTGCTCGAGAAGCGGGTGCGGCTGGACGGGCGCAAGTTCGACGAGATCCGGCCCATCTGGTCGGAAGTCGGCGTGCTTCCCCGCACCCACGGGTCGGCGGTGTTCACACGCGGCGAGACACAGGCCCTCGTCACCGTCACGCTCGGGACGTCCGACGATCAGCAGAAAATCGAAACAGTTGAAGGCGAGACGTATCGCCGGTTCATGCTGCACTACAACTTCCCGCCGTTCTCGGTGGGCGAAGTGCAGTTCCTGCGGGGGCCAGGCCGCCGCGAAGTCGGTCACGGCGCGCTCGCCGAGCGCGCGCTGTCTCCCGTGCTTCCCCCCGAAGAGTCGTTCCCCTACACGATTCGTGTTGTGTCGGACATTCTCGAATCGAACGGTTCGTCGTCTATGGCATCGGTGTGCGGAGGCACCCTGTCCATGATGGATGCGGGCGTGCCGCTGCGCGCGCCCGTCGCGGGCGTCGCGATGGGCCTCATCATGGACGAGAAGACCGGCAAGTACGCCGTGCTCTCGGACATTGCCGGCGCCGAGGATCACTACGGCGACATGGACTTCAAGGTGACCGGCACGGCCAAGGGCATCACCGCGCTGCAAATGGATATCAAGGTCACGGGCATCACCGCGCAGATCATGCGCGAGGCGCTCGACCAGGCGAACCGGGGGCGTATGCACATCCTCGCCGAGATGCAGAAGACGCTCACGGGCCCGCGCGGCAGTATCTCCACCTACGCACCGCGCATCATCACGATCAAGATTCCTGTGGACAAGATTCGCGACGTCATCGGACCAGGCGGCAAGATGATCCGGAGCATCATCGAGCGCACGGGCGTGAAGATCGACGTCGAGGACGACGGCAGCGTGAATGTGGCGTCCGCGGACGAAGCGGCGGCGCAGAAGGCCATCGGCATCATTCAGGAACTGACGGCCACTGCGGAGCTGAACAAGACCTACATGGGCAAGGTGCAGCGGATCACCGATTTCGGCGCGTTCGTCGAAATCATGCCCGGCACCGACGGCCTGCTGCACGTCTCGGAGATCGCAAACCATCGGGTGAAGGACGTCCGCGACGAGTTGAAGGAAGGCGAACAGGTGCTCGTGAAGGTCATCAACATCGACCCGACCGGCAAGATTCGCCTGAGCCGCAAGGCCTTGCTGCAGGACGAAGGCGCCACCGCCGGGGCCCCGGGCTCGGGAGCGCCCGCCCGCAAAAGCGAGTAAACTACGGTGGTGAGTGGGGACATCCCCACTCACGAATCGCTCGATCTCCAAACCGCCAGCCCCCCAGCAAGGAGACAATATGACGCCTTCATTTCGCGGGTCGGCGCTCGTACTCACGCTGGCGGTGTTCGGACTCCTGGCCGAGGCTCAGGAAGGCGGCGAGCGGAAATTCACCATATCCGCTCACAAGTATTCCTTCAGCCCCGGCCGCATCGAGGTCCTGCAGGACGATCTTGTGCGCGTCACCTTCTCCACGAACGACATTCCCCACAGCTTCACCATCGACAAGTACCGGATCGCGAAGCGCGTCGAACCGGGCAGGCCGATCGTGTTCGAGTTCCGCGCGGATCAGCCAGGCCGGTTTCCGATCTACTGCAATCTGACGGCAGATGAGCGGTGCAAGGAAATGGTGGGGGAGCTCATCGTAAATAAGAAGTAGGAAGTAAGAAGTAGGAAGCAGTGGAATGTTGTTGGATTGCTCGACGTGCGATTGGAATCGTCGCTCGTCACTCAACCATCTGCCAACATTCCACCAATCTTCCAATCCTGCTATCTACCAATTCTGGGCCATTCGGAGCCGTTCCTTCATCGGCGGGTGCGAGTAGAAGAAAGCCTGCACGAGAGGTGACGGATCCTTCTCAGCCAGGTTCTGCTGCCCCAGCCTTCGCATCGCCGAAATGAACGCAGGTGGATTGCTCGTCATGCGCAGCGCGTACGCATCGGCGCGACGCTCGTGCGAGCGCGAGATCGAGTTCATGAGGGGCTTGACGGCGAGTCCCAGGGCGCCGGCCGTCAGCAGCAGGATCGGAATGCCCGCGGGATCGGCGGCACCGTCGAGCCCGAAGAACGGCCCGGCGCGTTGCAGCGCCAGGTGCGCGGCGAACAATCCCACGAACGTCAGGGCGATGTCGTACGCGACTGACGTCCAGATGTCCTTGTGCACGTGATGCGCAAGCTCGTGGGCGAGGATCACCTCGATCTCCTCGTCTGAGTAGTCGGCGAGGAGCGTGTCGGACAGCAGAATCCGGCGCGTGCGCCCCATTCCGGTCAGCGCGGCATTCGCTTTCTTCGTGCGATCGCTCAAGGTCCATTCGTACACGCCGATGATGCCGGCGCCGGCTTTCGAGGCGAGCGCCGTCAGGCGGGCGCGAAGCTCCGCCTTTTCCAGCGGCTTGAACGTGTAGAAGAGCGGCAGCAGAACGACCGGCGCGATCGTGACGAGGAAGATGATGACAAGCGAGTAGCCCACACCGGCGACAATCCACCATTGACCGGGCCAGTGGCGCAGGGCGAAGTACACCAACGTCGCGGCCACTTCGGCAAACACGACGCCGACGAGCACCGCCTTGAAGTGATCTATCGTCCAATGTGTCACCGTCTCGGTCGCCAGCCCATAACGGCGCTCGAGCAGAAACCCGCGATAGACGCTGAAGGGAAGCATCGCGACCTCGATGACGACCGTAAGAATCAGGACGTAGACAAGGACGATCAGCGCGGGGTCGCTACCGGTGACGCTCGACGACCACCCTCGCAGGCCGGCCGAGCCGCCAGAGAAGATCAGGACGCAAAGCAGGACGACAGTCCAAACCGTCGCGAGCACCCCGGCACGCCGGCCAAGACGGTGGTAGCGAGTAGCCTTGTCCTCGTTCACGCGGCGTCACTTTCCCAAGATGGTAATGCGGCCATTCGTGACTCGGACATCAATCTCGGGACCGCCTCCGTTGAGGACGCTTTCGAGGTTGCGGATGCGCCGGCCCGACGCTTCCTGCGCGGACAGGCCGGTGACGCTAATGCCGCCGTTCACCGCGCGGGCGTTGAGCGTCGCCTTTGTCTCCTTCGGGATCTCGAGTTCGACCCTGCCGTTCGTGCTTTCCAGCCGGACGCGGGCGGTCACCTCCGCCATCTTCGCTGAAACGCCGCCGTTCACCGAAGCAGCATCGACGGAGCCTCGCAGACCGGTCAGCTCGAGACGCCCGTTCATCACCATCGCTTTGACGTGTCCGCGCAGCCCGTCGGCTTTGAGCGTGCCGTTGTTGCCTGTCATCTCGACGCGCGCGTTCTGGGGAACGGTGACCTTGTAGCTCACTTCTAGACCACCGTTGCGCTGAGACCGGATGGTCGTGAGCTTGATGTGCTCGGGGGTCACGGACTCCTCAATCCTGGCTTCGCTGAGAATCTCTTTGGCTCGCGTATCAGTCATGGCTCGCCCCTCCATAACAGCAACCAGCTCGACAGTGCCATCGGCGCCGGCGGTTACTTCGATCGGGCCGTTCGCGTTGATGATTTCGACAGTGCCGCCGGCCGCAAGAGGGTACTTCTGATTCAGCTCCCGTGTCGCCCGGCCATGAAGCTGATTGAAGGAGACGTCGCCGTCCTTGATCGTGACGTCGCACCCGCCCAGGGCGCTGAGGACACAGACGCCAACCAGAAGGGACAAGGGGCGGAGCGAAAGGGGCACGGGGCGAGGGGCAAGTGGCGAATAACGCATGTGGTACCTGACGAGCGACGGGGCCGGAATGTTTCCTCGCCGGAGGCCTGAACCCGCCGCCCGTAGCCGCTGAGCGTCAGTTCATCTCGATTGAAATCAGCTTTGACACGCCCGGCTCCTCCATCGTGACCCCGTACAGCCGATCCGCGATTTCCATGGTCTTGCGGCTGTGCGTGATGATGATGAACTGCGTGTGCTCCTGCATTCCCTGCAGCATCTCGACAAATCGGCCGATGTTCGCATCGTCCAGCGGGGCGTCAATCTCGTCCAGGACACAGAACGGGCTCGGCTTGTACTTGAAGATCGCGAACATCAGGGCGATCGCCGTCAGAGCCTTTTCGCCGCCGGAGAGCAGCTGCACGCTTTGAAGCCGCTTGCCCGGGGGCGAGGCGACGACTTCAATGCCGCTTTCGAGCATGTCGTGCTCATCGAGCAGCGCAATGGTGGCATGACCGCCGCCGAACAGCGTGCTGAACGTGCCCTGGAAGTTATCCCTGATCGCGTTGAACGCCTCGCGGAACCGATGCTTGCTCGTTTCGTCGATCTTCTTGATCGTGTCGCCGGTTGCCGTGATGGAGTCCGTGAGGTCCTTACGCTGCGTTGTGAGGAACGTGTGCCGCGTCTGGAGCTCCTCGAATTGATCGATGGCCATCATGTTGACGGGGCCGAGTCGATCGATCTTCTGACGAAGACGCCCGATGTGCTCCTCCGGTGACGCTGATGCCGCCATGGCAGGCTCCGGTGTGGTCTCTTCACCTTCCTCGGCCTCATCCTCCCCGACACGGTCGGCTTCTGCGGCACCCTCTACATCGATGCCACCACCCGCCTGAAGGCGCGCACTACTTTGTTCCGCGACAACCACCTCGAGCGTTATCTGAAGCGTATCCACGCATGACTGCGCGAGGTGCGCGAGGTGACTCTCCTCCGTTGCCCGGGCGACATCGAGCTCACTGAGCTCGGCATGGACAGCCTCGAGTGCCTTCCGCGCCTCACGCGTGCCCGCCTCGATGCGGTCGGCTTGCTGACGCAGCTCCGTCAGCGCCTCTTCGGCAGTGCGCACGTCGCCGCGCAGCGCGTCGAGCCGCATTCCGTCGCGGTCCAGTGTCTGAAGGCATTCCTCAACCAGGCTCTTCAGGCTCGCGCTTTTCTTCTCGATGTCGCCAACACTCGACTGAGCCGCGCGCACACGCGATTCGAGCTCTGCATTGTTCTCTTCGATCCGCGCCACGTCCGCGTTAAGCGCCGCCGTGCGCTCGACAAGCGCCGCGTACGCCGCCTTCGCGTCGGCGGCCCGGCGCGCGAGCGTCTGCAGCGCTTCGCGAGCATCTCCCAGACGGCGCTGCGCGTGACACAGTTTGCCGTCGGCCGAGCGCTGCTCATCTTCGAGCCGCGCGATCGACTCCCGCGCCTCGCGCTGACGGGCGTCGAGTCCCCGGCGCTGCTCTTCGGCGCCGCGGCGCTCGATCTCGAGGAGCTCGGCCTTCTTCTGAACCTTCTGCAGATCGTCCGCCGATCGCTGCAGCTGCAGCTCGAGCGAGAGAATAGCTTTCTCCTCGCGATGAAGATCGGCGTAGATGGCAGACACCGCCGTGGCAACCTGAGTAGTCCGGGTTTCGAGGGCCGCCACTTCGGACACTGACTGATCGCGCTCCGCTTCTTCGCCGGTAATGCGATCGCGCAGCTCCTTGATCTCGCGCTTGATGCCGAGAATGGCGCGGCCTTCGTCCTTGCTGCCGCCGGACAACTGTGAGCGTCCCTGCACCACTTCGCCCGTGAGCGTCGCAATGGACGCCGAAGTCGTGTGGGCCGCGCTCAGCGCGGTGTCGAGATCGTCGGCGATAAAACCTTCGGGAATGGCAGCGTCGATGGCTGCGGCGTGTGCGCCGGTGATGGTGAGCAGCTCACGAATGGAGATCAGCCCGGCGGGGGCGGCGGCCAACCTCGAGGGTGGCATCACGCCTTGTCCTGCGCCGTCCAGCACGATGAAACCGCAGCGGCCCACGTTCTCCTGCCCAATGAGGTCGAGACCTGCCTGCGCCTGCTCGTGTGTAGGAACGATGACGTACTGAAGCAGATCGCCCAGACAGGCTTCTACGGCGCGCTCGTATTTGGGCTGGACCTCCAGATAGTCAGCGACGGACCCCTGCTGGCCGACGTGCCCGTTCGCCTGCGCCAACACCATCCGCGCCGCTTCGGTGTACCCCGCCCTCGCCTTTTCGAGCTCGGTCAATGACGCCAGACGCGCTGAAAGGCCGGCGAGCTCGCGCTCCCGCACCTGCAGGTTGTTCGCCTTCCACTCGAGTTCGATGCGCGCGGTCGCCAGCTCGCTTTCACGGGCCGTTTTCGAATGCAGCGAGGCCTCGGCAGCGTCCTTCGCCCGGCGCAACGCGTCGGCCGTAGCCGCGCGGTCGCCTTCGAGCCGCTCCTTTTCCATGCGGACTTCGGCGTCCTCGACGCTCAGCTTCGCCAGCTCCTGGGAGATGCGCTGCGCAGCTTCCTCGGCGTGCTGAATGGCATGGCGCAGCGTCGTCGCCACGTTCAATGCGGAGAACACTTCAGATCGCGCTGCTTCGACGTCGCCTTCCAGTCCCTCGATCCGATGGTGCTCCTCCCCGTACTCGCTCTCGATGCGCTTCAGCTCAGCCGCAGCGTCCTGCTGATCCTGCTGCGCCTTTGCGGCGCCCTCCTGGCGCTCCACGAGGATGAGGCGGCCCGGCTCGCGGCGGGCCTCCAGGGCGGCGAGCTCCGCCCGGATCTCTTCGCCTCGCACGCCCAGTGCGGCGATCTGCTGCCTGTTGAAGTCGATCTGCTGCTGGAGACGGTTGATGTCGAGCTCGCACGCGTGCACGATCTCACGCGCGGTCGTCGCCCGCGTGTCGGCGTCGACGAGCGCGATGCGAACGCGGCTGAAGTCCGATTCCGCAGCGCCGACGGCGGCCGATGCGGCGGTCTCGCGCAGATGCGCATCTTCCAGACGCACGCGAAGCGCCTGGATCTTGTCGGCCTGCTCCTGGTAGCGGCCGGCAAACAGCACCTTTTCCCAGTGCCGCAGCTCATCGCGCAGCCGCTTGTACCGCCGGGCCTTCGCCGACTGACGCTTCAGCGAACCGAACTGCTTTTCGAGCTCGAAGATGATGTCTTCCAGGCGCGTCAGATTGAGCTGCGCGGCCTCGAGTTTCAGCTCCGCTGCACGCCGGCGCGCCTTGTACTTGGTGATACCGGCCGCTTCCTCAATCAACTGGCGGCGATCGGTGGGTCTCGTGCTGAGGATCATCCCGATCTTGCCCTGCTCGATGATCGCGTAGGCCTTCGCGCCAAGCCCCGTGTCCATCAGGAACTCGTGCACGTCACGCAGCCGGCAAATCTCGCCATCGATGAGGTATTCGCTCTCGCCGGACCGATACAGGCGCCGGGTCACCTCGACGGTTCGGGCAATGGAGGGCTTGTCGTCGTCCAGCACACCGTCGCCGTTCAAGCCGAGAGGCAACTCCGCGGTCGCGGGTGTCGACAGCACGTCGCTCAAACGCAGGCGCACCTCGGCAGCGCCCGTTGGCTTCCGCGCGTCGCTGCCGTTGAAGATGATGTCCTCCATGCGGTCGCCGCGGAGGCTCTTCGCACTCTGTTCGCCGAGCACCCACGTGATGGCATCGGCCACGTTGCTCTTCCCGCACCCATTGGGGCCGACGATGGCGGTTACGCCGCGATCGAAGGACAGGTGCGAGCGATCCGAGAAGGACTTGAAGCCGGAAATCTCGAGTTGTGAAAGGCGCATAGTTAGCCCGGGACACACGACGGCCGAGAACCGTCGAAGTGTACCAAGCCCCAAATGTTGGGGCAAGGACAAACTGGAGCCCTAACTGTGGTAGGGACGCTGCCCTAAGGCCGCGTGCGGGCTTGCGTGCTCCTGCCTGGAGTGCGGAGCAATTTTTCCGCCTCGGGAAAGAGCGTCAGGGCGTATTGGGCCTGCGGATCTTTTTCGAGGAGGTGCCGGCGGGCAGTCGCCACGTCGAACAGCGCGACGTCGATCTCGTAACGAATCATCGCCCGGATGAACTCGATGTCGGCGTTGAATCCGGCCTCGTCAAACTGACTGGGGTCTCGCAATTGAGACTTCACGAAGGCCTTGAAGTCCTGCAGCATCGCATCATCTACGGCGAATTCGCGCACGATCGTCCGGCGCGCCTTAAGGTCTGTAGCGGTGCCGAAGCGGGTGTCGCCTTCGCGATCAAAGCGTTGCGCGTAGTTGCCGAACATCGTGGGATACAACCGCCTCACGAACTTGCCCGGGTTGAATCCTTCCACCGGTCCAGCCATGCGATGATCCGGCTCGATGCCGCCGCCGCTATATACCTTCCGGCCGAGACGCAGCGTGTATTTCAGATCCGCCGCCGAATGCTGCACGTTCGCGTCCTGATCGCGCGTGGTATACGAGAGGTACTCGTCAAAACTTTCGTCCCACGGGCGCTGAATCAACCGCCCGGCCGGGGTGAAGTAATGGGCCGTGGTGAGCGCGAGCCCCGCGCCCTCGCTGACACGGTAAATCGACTGGACGAGCGCTTTACCCCACGTCGTCTCGCCGACGACCAGGCCGCGATCGTGATCCTGGATGGCCCCGGTCACGATTTCAGAGGCGCTCGCACTGCGGCGGTTCGCCAGCGCAATCAACGGAAGGTCGGTGTAGTCACTGCTTTCCACGCCATGGTAGTTCTGCTCCGAATTCGATATGCGTCCACGTGTATAAACGATCAGGTCCCCTTTTTTCAGGAACCTGTTTGACACCTTGATCGCCTGGTCGAGCGGGCCGCCGGGATTCTCACGAATGTCGAGCACCAGCCGCTTCATGCCCTGTTTGGTCAAGTCGCGGAGCGCCGCACCAAGCTCCCGGTCGGTGGTCTCTGAAAAGTCGCGCAGCTGGATGTAGCCGGTGCCCTCGGCGATCATGAACGCCGCGTGCACGCTGGGAATGCGGATCTCGTCTCGCAGGACTTCGACATCAATCAGCTTCTCGTAGCCAGTCCGCCTGATCGACACGTGCACAGGAGTGCCGCGTGGCCCGCGCAGCTTCAACACGGCCTGCTCGCTCGTCCAGCCCTTCGCGTCCTCGCCGTTGATGATGGCGATCACATCGCCGCGTCGAATGCCTTTTTTGTAGGCGGGCGATCCTTCGAACAACGACATGACGGTAATGTCGCCGTCGACCACGTTGATGCTGATGCCGAGCCCGTAATAGTGGCCTTCCTGCCGCTCACGTAACTGGGCGTACGCCTTCGGATCCATGAAGCTCGAATGCGGATCGAGCGTCTGGAGCATGCCGGTAATCGCGCTGTACACAACGCGATCCGACTCGACCGGCTCGACATACTTCTGCTCAATCTGTTTGAGAGCCGCGGTGAAGACGTTGATGCGTTCGGGCAGGCCATCCTGGGTGGCCAGCACGTGGCCCCCGAAGAACCCGCCAACCAGCGCCGAAAGGACGATGGCAAACGCCGCCATAGAGACCGAGCGATAGGTACGCATACTGGCGTAAAATGTTACTACGAAAGAAGGTATAATCTAAGACTCGAAACTAAGGAGTCAGCAATTATGTTTGGGCCCATTGGCATGCCGGAGATGATCGTTATTGCGGTCATCGCGCTCATCATCTTCGGACCACGAAAGCTCCCGGAACTGGGCAAATCGCTCGGTAAGAGCATTGCCGAGTTCAAACGGGCCTCGAACGAGCTCAAGAACACGCTCGAAGAGGAAATCCGGACCGAGGAGCTGCACGACGCGCGGAAATCGGCCCAGATTCCGCCTACCGCTTCGACGCCGTCTGTGGCGCCCGCGTCGCCGGACGGCCTCCCCCAGGAGAGCACGACGGCCCCGCGCGTCGATGCCGGCGCGTAACACCAGGGATGCCGGTCGTTCCCTTTCCTGATCCGCAGAGCTCCAAGGGCTCTTCCGCCCGAGACGTGGCCGACAGCTGGTTCGACGACGACCCTGACGCTGGCGGCAGCGGCAAGATGTCGTTTCTGGAGCACCTCGACGAGCTCCGGAAGCGGATCGTGCGCGCGCTTCTCGCCCTGTGCGGGGGCGTGGCCATAGCGGCATTCTTCATCGACGAGCTGTACGCGTTCGTGATGCTGCCGCTGCGGAATATGCTCCGGCCGGGTGAGACGATGATCTACACCTACCCGACCGAAGCGTTCATGCTGTACATCCGCATCGCGCTGATCGCCGGGCTGTTGATCGCCGCGCCGCTCATCTTCTGGCAGGTGTGGCTCTTCGTGGCGCCCGCGCTGTATTCAAAAGAGCGCCGATACGCCATTCCCTTTGTCGTCCTGTCGAGCATCGGCTTCCTCAGCGGTGCGGCGTTCTCGCATTACGTCGCCTTCCCGCTCATGTGGCGATTCTTCGCGAGCTTCTCGAACGATCTCGTCTCCTTCATGCCGCGCATTGAAGACGCCTTCAGCGTGTACATGCGGATGCTGCTGGGAATGGCGCTGGTCTTTCAGATGCCCGCGCTCGTGTTCTTTCTGGCGCGCATGGGCGTGGTAACCGCGCGGTGGATGATCCGCCAGTTCAAATATGCGATCCTGGTGATTGTGATCGTCGCGGCGATCATCACGCCAAGCTCCGACGTCGCCAGCCAGTTGATCGTCGCGGGTCCGATGGTGGTGCTCTACATATTGAGCATCGGCATCGCGTGGTTGTTCGGCAAGAAGCGTGTCGTCGAGTAGCGAGATCTCCTATCCCCCAATCTCCAATCGTGAGCGCGCAGTTAAGACCGCGCTCACGACTTCCTCGGGCTTGATCTTCACGACTTCTTTCGTGCGGCGGTCCCGCAACTCGACAATGCCCTCTTTCAAACCCTTTGCGCCGACCGTGAGGCGCAGCGGCATGCCCAGCAGGTCGGCGTCCTTGAACTTCACACCGGGACTGAGTCCGTCGCGATCGTCGTGAAGCACTTCGACACCGGCGGCTTCGAGATCGGCTTCGGCCTTGTTCGCGACAGCCGCAATGTCTGGTTTGTTGGAATCAAGACTCACGAGCTGCACGTGGTACGGCGCAACCGCCCAGGGCCAGATGATGCCGTCGGCGTCGAAGTTCTGCTCGATCACGGCGGCGACGGTTCGAGTGACACCGATGCCGTAACATCCCATGACCATCGGGCGTTCGGCGCCGGCCTCGTCGAGAAACACGCACTTCATCGACTCTGAGTACTTCGTGCCGAGCTTGAACACCTGCCCCACTTCGATGCCACGAAAAGCCTCGTAGCGGCCCTTTCCGCAACGGCTACAGGCATCGCCCTCGCGCGCCATCCGCAGGTCGTGGAACCCGCCGAATTGCTTCAGGTCACGGGCCGGCTTGAACCCGAAATGGTGGTAGCCCTCCTTGTTGGCGCCGCACGTCAGGTTGTAGGCTCCCTCGAGGCTCTTGTCCGCGTACATCGGCAGATCCAGCTCGACCGGGCCGATGAAGCCGGATTTCGTTCCTGCCCGCCGCTCCGCCTCTTCAAGGGGGACGAGATCCAGCGAATCGGCTCCGATGAGGTTCTTCATCTTCACAGTGTTCGGCTCGTGATCGCTCCGCAAGACCAGACCGACTTCCCAGGTCGTGGCACCGCGGGTCGCGCGATAAAGATAGAACTTCGAGGCGTGATCGAGCGGCAGCCCGTCGTGCTCCGCGTCCTTGAAGGCCTTCGCCTGCTCTTCCATCTGCACGATGCCCGGGGTGTGAAAATGCGCCGGCTGAAGATCCCTCACGGGCTCGGACGTATACGCGAACGGCAGTGTCGGCGCTTCCGTCTTCTCCGCATTCGACGTGTACTCGCACACGGTACAACTGAGGATTGCGTCCTCGCCGCTGCCGGCGAGCACGTGGAATTCGTGCGTGAAGCTGCCGCCGATCGCGCCGCTATCGGCCTCGACCGGCCGGAATTTGACCCCGAGGCGGCGAAAGATCCGTTTGTACGCCTCGAACATGCGCCAATACTCTCTGTCCGCATCGGCATCGTCCGTGTGGAACGAGTAGCCGTCCTTCATGATGAACTCGCGGCCACGCATCAGGCCGAAGCGCGGGCGGATCTCATCGCGAAACTTCGTCTGAATCTGAAACAGGTTGATCGGCAGCTGCTTGTAGCTCTTCACGTTCTTCCGCACGATGTCGGTGACGACTTCCTCGTGTGTCGGCCCAAGACAGAAATCGGCGCCTTTGCGATCTTTCAGGCGCAGCAGTTCCCTTCCGTAGAACTGCCAACGCCCGCTTTCCTCCCAGAGCTCGCCCGGGTGGACCGTCGGCATCAGCAGCTCCTGCGCGCCGTCGCGGACGAGTTCTTCGCGGACGATATGCTCGAACTTTCTGATGCTGCGCAGCGCCAGCGGCAGGTAGTCGTATATGCCGGCCGCCACTTTCTGGATCATGCCGCTCCTCATCATCAGCTGGTGACTGACGACGTCGGCATCGCGCGGCGCTTCGCGGTAAGTCTGAAGAAGGAGCTTTGACTGTCTCATTATTTACGGACCTGGCCGGCACACATCGCTGACGTGGATCTTCCATTGTAGATCGTCGTGGGCCGGGAAATCGGTTCTGAAGTGGCCGCCGCGGCTTTCCTCGCGCCGCAGCGCGGCCTTCGCGATCAGCGACGCGACAGTGATGATGCTCGCGCGGCGCCAGCCTTCGCGATCGAGCAGCTTCCCGTTAGCCAGGTGATCATCGAGCGCGGATTCCTGGCCACGCAGCTGACTCACCGCCTCACTGAGACCCGCGCGATCGCGGAAGAGCGCGACGCACTTCCACATCAGCGCCCGAATCTCTGCCTCGTCCATCTCACGCGCGGCAGGCCCCGGCCGATCAGACGGGCCGTCGCGAAAGACAGGTGGGGGTATGTCGGGGGGCAGGTCGGGCCCGGCCATGGCGCGGCCGGCACACGCCCCAAACACGAGCCCCTCGAGCAGCGAGTTGCTGGCCAGGCGATTGGCGCCATGGACCCGTGTGCATGCGACCTCACCCGCGGCAAACAGGCCGGGAACCGAAGTACGGCCGCTCAGGTCCGTTTCCACTCCGCCCATCACATAGTGGGCGGCGGGACCGACGGGTATCAGGTCGCGCGCCAGGTCGAATCCAGCTTTGAGACATGTTGCGGCAATCGTCGGAAACCTGCGGTGAATTTCGTCGGGGTCGAGATGCCGCAGACTCAAAAATATCGGGCCGCCGGTGGAATCCGCTTCGCGCACGATGCTGCGCGACACGATGTCGCGCGGCGCGAGATCGGCGGCCGGGTGATACCGGGACATGAATGCCCGGCCCGACGCATCGACGAGTTGCGCACCCTCGCCGCGCAGCGCCTCGGACAGCAGAAATCGCGGCGCGTTCTCGGCATCGAGCACCGTCGGATGAAACTGCACGAACTCCATGTCGGCGATCCGCGCACCCGCGTGGAACGCGAGTGCCACGCCATCGCCGCTCGCCACCGCAGGGTTCGTTGTCTCCTTGAACACCTGGCCGGCTCCTCCTGTGGCAAGCAGCGTTGCCTGTCCCAGGGCGCGGCCCGGCTGGCCCCCATCGCCGATGAACCGCACCCCGACGCAGCGGCCGCCGTCGATAATCAGGCTCACCGCAAGTGTGTTCCGGAGGACGCGAATACGCGCGCTCGACGAGGCGCGCTCCCACAGCACGCGGCCGATCTCGCGTCCGGTCGCATCGCTCGCGTGCAGCACGCGGCGCACGCTGTGCGCGCCTTCCGCCGCAAGCGCAGGATTGCCGCGGCTGTCGCGGTCGAACTTCGCGCCCCAGTCAATCAGCTCGCGTGTGTATCGCGGGCCTTCGTCGCATAAGACGCGGACCGCACGCTCGTCGCACAGGCCGTCGCCGGCGGCTATCGTGTCGGTCGCGTGCAGCTCGGGAGAATCGTCAGCGCCGATCGCTGCGGCGATACCACCCTGGGCATACTCCGTGTTGCTCTCGGTGGGATCCGCTTTCGTGATGATGACGATATCTCCAAAGCGCGCCAACTCAACCGCGGCGCGGAGGCCGGCGATGCCGCTGCCCACGATTATGAAGTCGCCGCGTACATCCACGGCGGTATACTAACGCAACCAATTTCGTGATTGGGTGATAGGTGATTGGTGATAGGGGCGATTGGGTGAGCGGGGCAACTGGTGCTCGGCCAATGAGTGATCGGGCGATTGGTGATAGGCAATTGGTGATAGTAATTAGGTGACTGGATGCTCCGCGTTGACGTCAAGGCTGCCTCGCACGAATACCCCATTTACATCGAACAAGGGTTGACGGCGCAGTTAGGCAGGCTGATCGAGCAATCGCCGAGGCCGGCCTCGCGGCAATTCTTCATCTCCAGCCCTCTCGTATGGAAGCTGCATGGAAAGGCGATCGCGAAAGCGGTCCCGAAGACTGAGGCGATCCTCCTACCTGATGGCGAGAAGTTCAAGCAGCTGGCGAACGCCGCGCGCGCGTACGAGTCGCTGATCAAGCTCGAGGCCGATCGCGCCGCCGGCATCATCGCGGTCGGCGGAGGCGTGATCGGCGACATGGCGGGGTTCATTGCCGCAACATATCTGCGCGGTATCAAGCTGATTCAGGTTCCGACGACACTTCTCGCGCAGGTCGACAGCGCCATCGGCGGCAAGGTGGGTGTCAATCATCCCCTCGGAAAAAATCTGATCGGGGCCTTCCATCACCCGTCCCTCGTCGCCATCGATCCGACGCTGCTCGAAACGCTGCCGCGGCGCGAATTTCGCGCGGGACTTTACGAGGTAATCAAGTACGGCATGACCTCGAGCCGCGATCTGTTCGACCGGATCGATCGCGACATGGACGCGATTTTCGCGCGAAAAGCGGACGCGCTCGTCCCGGTCATCGGCGAGTCGTGTGCGATCAAGGCCGCGGTCGTCACGCTCGACGAACGGGAGGCAGGACCTCGGCGGATGCTGAACTTCGGCCACACCGCCGGGCACGCGTTCGAGGCTGTCACCAAATACAAGCGATTCCGCCACGGCGAAGCGATCGCTTACGGCATGCTCGTCGCCGCCGAGATCGCCGTGGCGCGCGGGTCCATGCTCGATACGGATCGCGGCGCGCTGGCGAAGATGATCATCAAGCTCGGCCCGCTGCCTCCCGTGGGCGATCTCTCCACACGTGAAGTGCTCGAAGCCGTGAAGCACGACAAGAAAGTCGTGAACGGCACGCTGCACTACGTTCTCTGTACGGGTATCGGGTCGTGGACCACGGTGACCGACGTCGAGGAGGAAGAGCTCGGGAAGGCGCTGCGAAAAATAGGCTTGAAGAAATGAAGACTGCTAGTCCAGGCGGTGTTCCTTCATTTTCACCAGCAGGGTCTTGTAAGGGATCGCCAGAATGTCCGCCGCCCTCCCCGCGTTCGCGCCGGCCTCTTTCAGCGCGAACTCAATTTTTCTTTTTTCTACCTCCGCCTGCGCGCGGCGCATGACGTCGGCAAGCGGACCGGAAAAATCGAATGTCGCCCACGGGCTTGGCACGTCACTCGGCGCCGGCGCATGCGTGGCCAGGCTCAAGTGACGGGCATGAATGGAGTCGGTTTCCGAGAGAATCACCGCGCGCTCCATGCAGTTCTGCAGCTCGCGCACGTTGCCGGGCCAGCGATATTTCTGAAGCTCGTCGATCGCCGATGGGGCCAGCGACGTGGGTTTCTTCAAGTCGCGGCAGAACCGCTCGACAAAGTGACGCGCCAGAATCGGAATGTCCTCAGGCCGATCCCGCAGCGGCGGAATCGTGATGGGAAACACCGAGAGGCGGAAGTAGAGGTCTTCGCGGAACAGACGTGCCGTCACGGCCGCGCGGAGCGCCTTGTTCGTCGCGGCGACGATGCGAACATCGACGTGGAGCGACTGGGTGCCTCCGACGCGTTCGAACCGGCGCTCTTCCAGTGCCCGGAGGATTTTTGCCTGCAAAGCGAGCGGAAGATCACCGATCTCGTCCAGAAACAGGGTGCCGCGGTGCGCAACCTCGAACTTGCCCGGCTTGCGCGCGACCGCGCCGGTGAACGCCCCCTTCTCATGCCCGAAAAGCTCGGTCTCGAGCAAGTTGTCAGGGATCGCCGCGCAGTTGATGGCCACGAAGGGCCCGTCCGACCGCTGGCTGAGCGCGTGAAGCGCGCGTGCGAACAACTCCTTCCCGGTGCCGCTCTCCCCTTCCAGAAGCACGGTGGCGTCGCTTCCTGACGCGCGTTGCAGCGCGAGAATTGCGTGCTTGAGCGCGGGCGACTCGCCGATGATCGTCGGGGCCCCTCGGCGCGATGCGAGCTCCTCCTTGAGGAGGATGTACTCCGTAATCAGCCGGCGGTGCTTCAGCGCGCGATCCACCATCAACAACAGATGGTCGGGATCGACCGGCTTCGCGAGAAAATCGAGCGCCCCTTCCTTCATCGCCGCTACGGCGTCCTGGATGCTGCCGTAGGCAGTCATAACGATGACCGGCAGCTCAGGATCCAGCTCCTTTGCCGCGCGCAGCACACCAAAGCCGTCGCCTTCGGGAAGACGCAGGTCCGTAAGCACGAGCGCGGGCCGTTCGTGCTGCATCGCCTGTAGCGCTTCGCGCTGATCTCTCGCTTCGATGACAGCGTGACCCTGGCCCTCGATGGCCAGCCTGAGCATCGTTCGCAGGGAGTCCTTGTCTTCGACGAGGAGGATGGAAAGGGGCACGACGGGGAACCGATCAGCGAATCCAGCCGGGTGGGACCGACGCACGCCGCGCCTCGTCCTCGATCGACACGATTGCTTTCGATTGCTGGGCGATCTCGGCTTTGACGCGGTCTTGTTCGGCAATCGCGCCAAGCCGCTTCTGCTCGATGGCCGCGCGCTGCACTGGGTCGCTCATATTGACGAACTCGGTAGCCAAGCCGTTGATGTGGCTTTGCAAGGCGTCGAGGAATGCCTGGCTGCGCTCGAGCGCCGTGCGCGCGGCCGTGATTCGGTCGCGCCAGTATTTCTCATCTTTGGCGGCTGCCGGGGCCGTTTCGGCTGGTTTGGCCCCCGGAACCGGCTTGGAAGCAGGCGCTGCCGGCGAGCCCCCCGTGCCGCTGACGGGCTCCGCGGTTGACGCGACAGCGGCCGGAGCCGGCGCATTAGCGCTGCGCCCCAGATCGTCGTTCGTGTAAACCTTCGAGGGCCTTTTTGGCGTCTTGCGCCGCGCTTCTTCAGCGCGCGCGACATCCGC
>Ga0136617_10001762_pt1 | contig 19251 bp, 22 predicted proteins | sample AntDrymUQ3222106_2_FD_129672 | JGI IMG/M metagenome (GOLD analysis project Ga0136617, IMG submission 129672) | Polar desert sand microbial communities from Dry Valleys, Antarctica - metaG UQ322 (21.06) | ecosystem: Environmental > Terrestrial > Soil > Desert | place: Antarctica: Dry Valley... | reverse complement strand
CTGCTGCACGGCCTCGGACCACCCGACCAGCTTGTTGAAGTTGCTCCGTCGCAGCGGCTGGCCAGCGGCCCCGCTAAAGATCCAGGCCTGGTCGCCGACCTCTACATGCGTGGTCAGGTGCTCGCGAAGCTGCTCGGCGACCGGCGCGGGCAGTGACACGGTCCGTAGTCCGGCGGCGGACTTGGGCGGTCCCAGGATCATCTCGCCGGTGGAGCGCTCGCTGAGCGCACCGCGCACCGCGACAGTGCCGCGTTCGAGGTCGACATCAGAGCGGCGGAGGGCGGTGATCTCGCCCCATCGCAGGCTGCCGAAGACGGCCAGCAGCACGAGCATGCGGTACTGGTCCGGCATCCGGTCGGCCAGGTCGAGGACCTGGCTGGCGGAGATGGTCGGCCGCTCGACCGGTGACTCGGTCCCCCCTCCCTTGATGTGGCAGGGGTTCTTTGCGATGAGACCGTCCTCGACCGCCGTGTTGAGCACCGCCCTGAGGAGGCGGTAGGCCTTGGCCGTCATGCTCTGCGACACGCCGTCTGACAGCAGCTCGTGGCGCCATTGCCGAACCTGTTGCGGGTTGAGGTCGATCAGCCTGCTTCGGCCGAGCCGCGGACGGAGGTACCGATCGAACAGCCACCGGTACAAATCGACGGTGCGCGGCCGCAGACCGGGACGCTGCTCGATCCATCGCTGCCCGTACTCCTGGAGCGAGAGCTTGCCCCGCTCGAGGTCGATCCACGTCCCGCTGATCATCGCGGACTCGGTCATCGTCAGCCAGCGACCGGCGTCGCCCTTGGTGGCCAAGGTCTCCGGCGCGTTGCGGCGCTGCCCGTCCGGGCCGGCGAACGAGGCCTGAAACCGCCCGGACGGCAGCCGGCGAACGGAGCCGAATCGGCGGCGCCCGGCGCGCCCTGCCATCAGGCCACCACGTGACCGTTGCGCCAGCGGACGGCAAGCGGGTCCACCGTGCCCGCCTGAACGAACTCCTCGAGCGCGCTCTCCGGGATGCGCACCAGCCGACCGATCCGCACGAACCGGATCCGACGCTCGGCGATCAGCCGGCGCGGGAACCGGACGCTGGTGCCCAGAGCGTCCGCTGCTTCGTAGACGGTGAGAAGTCGCTCCATCGTCCGCTCCCTCCGGGCCGCAGGCTCGCCGCTGCGAGATCCCATTGCGCCGTCTCAGCCGGGGACGTTCCAACCACGTAGCGGGACGTCTCAAGACGTCCTCTCCGCGGCCAAGACGTCCTGACGGTCAAAGGTCCGGGCGCGGAGGGCTTCGCGATGCGGCTCGAGGTCTGCCTCCCAGCCGCCCTCACCGGTCGGGCCGAAACGGCAAGAGCGGAAGAGGACACACCTCTTGCACTTCACGTGCCGGGGTTTCGTCCGTACGAAAGTCGCCTAGGGTCTAGCCATGCCTCAGCAACGGCCCGCGCGGACGTGCCCACGGTGCGGCGACTCCGTCGTCCAGCGCGGCACCGGCCGGCCGGCGATTTGGTGCTCCCAGGCGTGCCGCCGGGCCGCCTACGAGGAGCGCAGAGCGGCGACCGAGGGCGCCGTGGCTGTGCGAGTGGTCGATCGGGTGGAGCTCGTCGAGCACGACCGGAGCGAGTGCGCGGCCCGGGTGACCGGCTCGCCGGCAGCCAGCCGCCGAGTGCTGCAAGCGATGGCAGCACTCGCGCGCGACCGCACCCTGACCGGCCACCCGAAGTGGTCCGGCACGCTCACCGCCGCCGCGGACCGATTGGGCGAGGCGCTGGCGCGGAACCGCAGGATCCAAGCCGGAACAGGGACCGAACCCCGAGTCCGTTCCAGGTCCGGCCCGCCGAGGGTCCTGCGATCCGCACCCGCCGCCGGCGGAACTACTCGTCGCGACGCAGATGTCCGGCGGCACACGGTGCTGTCGAGCGCGACGTCAAGAACCGAGCAGGCGCGTGGCCGCCGCCTCGAGCCAGTCCTGGACCCGCCGACGAGTGGACGGCGGGACTGAGTCCAGCGCCGCGGCAAGCTCGCGCAGCACGACGACGTCCAGGAGACCGGCTTGCAGCAGTGCCATGGCGAACGCGAGGTCCTTCTCTCGCATGGCGACCAGCTTGGAGATCACCAGGTCGTGCTTGTCCAGGCAGACGGCCCTAGCCGGCGCCGAGTCGTCGGGTCGGAACTCCACGACGCGGTCCTGCCAGCCGGCCGGGAGCTTCGCGGTCGTCAGGTCCACGCCTTGCGCGTAGTAGCTGAACTCGGCGTGGAACTGGGACAGCTCGCCGATGGCGCCGTCGACCTGGTCCGCCTTGTCAGCTCCGCTGTGGGGGTCGAGGAAGACCAGGTCGGCCTCGACCGAGATCCACGCTGCCTCCGGCAGCTCATCCTCGGAGTACGAGCCGAGGATGGCCTGGCTCCCCACGACGAGGATGCGTCCATCGCCGGCGATGGTGGCTGCAGCACGCAGAAGGTGAGCGAGCTCGTCGCGCCTCATGTGCTGTTGGGTCGGCTTACGGTCTTAAACGCGCCCAACACCGCTTGACGTCGCTGATCTGTCAGAACGCCGGCGAAGGGGCTGTTCTGCCGCAGCTCGCGAGACCGGGGCGACCGGGAGGTGAGCGCCTCAAGGACGTCCTCGATCGGGCCATCGAGCAGGGCGTCCCACTGCCCTAGCCACACCTTCGCCGAGCCACGGGCCGACCCGGCCAGCATGCGGGCCAAGTTCCTTCGAGCGGTTCGCAGGGTGCCCTCGGGGTCCTGGACCAGCCGGCCCGCAACCGCGTGCGAGAGCCACAGACTCAACAGTTGATCGCGCGTCATGCGCGTGGTCCGGGTGCGGACTGCCTCCACGTCACGACGGGACACCCGCCGGTGCGTGCCCACCGTCACGAATGGCAGGTCCCCGGCGTTGCACAGGTTCACCACGTGCTGGCGCGAGGTGCCCAGCAACCGGGCGGCCTCGCCCGTGGTGAGCAGGTCTTCGCTCTCAGCTCGAGTGAGCTCCTCGGTCAGCGCAGTCCGCATGTCACCAACTGTAATGCCTACCAAACACCAGAAACACAGGTTTGACGACTGTATTTGCGTTACTTGTGTTTCGGTGCGTCAAGGGAGGGCTGGTTCCGGGTGGTCGAGGAAGAACCGTCGGGCGGCGTCATCGTGGACGAGGCCCTGGTCGAGTAGCCATTCAACTGCTCGACGCTTGGCCCGAGCGTCGCGGAAGGCCTGCCACACCGGCACGAGGTCGGGGTACTCCTCGTACAGCTCGTCCTTGAACCGCCGGAAGGCTCCCTTGCCTCGGATGGCACGGCCCAGCCGGCGCCCAGCGCCGGCATCCGTGACCCCCGCGGCGAACTCAGCCATGTCGGCGTACCAAACCGCAGAGGAGAGGGGATCGATTTGCAACAGATCCAGCTGATCGAGGTCAACCGGGTTCGATCCATCGATGCCGGTGTCAGACGTCCAGAGGGAGACCTCTCCGGTGCGAGGGTCGATCAGCCAGACGTGCTCGAAGTCGCCCTGATCCGCTAACGCAGTGGCGATCTCGTCCACTTCGAGCTTGTTCAGATCGAGCACATTTCAGGGTAGGCCTCATTCGCAGCGACGGGCCGCGCAACCTCAGTGTGGGCTCCTTCGCTGCCGTCCAAGCGACCTCGCGCTCTACCCGATGGGTGGCGAGGAGCTGGCATTACTGATCGAAATCGTCGTGACTCCGGGCGTCCTTCAGCGGCACTTCGCGTGCAGCCTCAGCGGCACGCTAACGGCACATCGGTCTGCTGCCTACGACTCCTCGGGCAGGACGCCAACCCAGTGGTTACCGGTCTCGCGAGCCGTCCGCTCGACCCCAACCAGGTAGTCCAAGATCTGCTCGGCCCGAGGCCGAGCCATGCTCAGGACGTTCTGAAAGTCGTGGTCCGGCAGCCCACCGCCGTGGAGCACATAGCTGAGCGCGTGGTAGATGAACACGTCTCGCGTGGCGTGAGGTCTAGCCGCACTCGGTCCGCTTCAAAGTCAGCGATCATTCGCCAAGCAGGCCCACAATCGGCCAGCAAAGGCACGTAGGCCCGTGCGAGTCCTACTCGACCTCGGGCGCCGGGATCTGCACGCGACAGCGGTTAGCTAGCTAGCTCGACCTTGGGTCCACCGAGCACGCCGATGGATCACTACCGCATGGTGGACGATGCAGCGTCCAAGGTGGGGCCGTTGAGCCGCCGAACTGCAACTGCCTCAGCGACTACTTCCGCGATGCATTCCTTCAGGAGCAGAACATGGTGCGTCAGGGGCTCGAAACGAGACGCGTCGTGGCTGGGGTGCGCCCGGTTCTGTCGCTCAAGCTCGCTAATCAGTTCGCTCTCGTGGACCTGCCCAGCCCAGAGCAGACCCTTCAGCCCCTTCGCGTACAGCCGATGCCCACTGATTGCCTCGCGTTAGGGTCGGCTAGGCAAGCGAATCGCGTGCCGGTCCAGACCAAGACGACGCACCGTTGGTCATCGTCATCCGCCTGCGCGTTGAGCGCCAGTGCCGTTTTGCCGGAGTCGTTCGAGAGGAGGATCGCGTCAGGCGCATTTGGCTCCCAGGTGACCCCGAGATCTAAGACCGTTACGTGCTCGACCATGCGGTCAAGTTAGCCGAGGTGTAGCGACCACTCGTCCTCTCATGCCGCCGATCGCGTCATTGAGGCGCTCAGTATCGGCACTTACGCGTCGTCCTCCGCCATATCTTCTGGCACGGGGATGCCAAGCGTCGTCAGTAGCCGAACCGTCTTGATCTCGGCGAAGATGTCGGCGTCGTCCTCTGAGGCGTCATCCGAAGTCACGTCATCGGAGGCAAGAAGCGCCGCGATCTCGGCTCGCTTGGAGTCCTGCTCAGGACCGCTCGCGCCGGGCGTGTGCGATGCCCACCACTCGGCCAGTCCAAGAGATTCGCGCCCGACATGTGTTGGCGTGGAGGCGTCGTCGCTCTCGAAGTAGACGCGAGGCGTCGAGTTCAGGAACGCAACCCCCGTCCCCGATCCGACGGGCGCATACCTGATGGTGGTGAAGTCGCTGTCGTAGATGTCGACCCACAGCCACGGTTCGGGGCCGGAAGGTCCGGCAGCAGGGTCGCCTTCACTCCAAGCCGAGCCGTTGAACTGATAGGTCCCGAAGAAGCCCATGAGGTCGTTCTCCCGTGCTGGTCGGAGGTCGGTCAGGGCGCACATAGTGCCCGGATCAGCTCGGCGGCGTCGGCCACCGAGCGGTGCCTGGAGCTGGCATTACCGATCGCTTCGCGGTCCTCCCGCCGAACATCGCGGCACTTTTCGTTCCGGCTAGAAGACCTGGTGGTAGTCGCCCAGGATGAACTGCTCCGGTGAGAGGCCGTAGTAGTCCACTTCGTAGCCCAGCGTCACCTGCTGGCCCGCTCGGCACATCGTCGCGTAGGCGTTATCACCGCCCGGCCCCGGCTCGCGGAACCGCCACACCCAATAATCGGTGCCCTCCACGCGGGCTGTACGGGCGAAGGTCAGGTCGTCAGCAGTCAGGGCTTCACCGTTGGGAACCTCGTTTGCGAGGTACACAAGTAGTCCCTTGAGCGGGACGGGGCAGGCATCAGGACTGTCCGGCGCGAGGCGGTCGAACTCGACCTGGACGTTCGCCAGGTCGGCGTTGTCGTCCGGCAGCTCTTCAGCGGTCAGCATCGACGCAAGGCTAATGCCGGATCTGCTCGGTTTGTCGAGAGCCGGTCGAGGCGAACATAGCCGTTACTACGCATCGGCCTGGGCGCACTGCGCAGGCGTTGACAGGCCGGATTGGGGCTCGGGACTCAGGCCTCGACTCGTCGCACCCATCGGCGCCCCAGGGCCGTGCACTCCGCGTGCGATAAGGGGCGGCAACAAGGGGGGTCACCGAGGGGTCTGCTGAGCAGTCGAACACGCTCAGACGCCCGTCTCGCGGCGCGCCGCATCAACTTCCCAAGCTGACAGTGCGAGTTCGATTCTCGTCACCCGCTCCAGCCACGCCGCAGCCCCTCAGGTGATCTGCCACGTACTAGTCTTCTTGAACGGTTCCATCTCGGCGCGGGCCCGGTCGGTCCCGCCGCAAAACGAACGACTGCGGCAGGACCGGAAAATCATCGCCGGCTCAGCTCCGGCGGGCGGTGCCTGACGTGACCCACGAAGGAGCGGAACGACGCTGCGCCTGCGAGCGTGCCGCCGCGGCCGGCGCCGAGCCCAGCAGGATCTCCTGGGGGATCTGCCCGGCAGAGCCGACCCAGAACGCGCTGACGTCGAGCACCACATGGGTGGTCCGCACGCTGAAGATGCGCACGGTGTCGAAGTCGCTCAGGCCGCACACCAGCCCGTTCGCGATGGACTGCCCGGCGAGGTAGTTGATGGATGAGGACCCGGGTGGGGCCCCGGTCGGATACAGGCTCGCGTAGCCGACCGTCGTCGGCCTGACGACGGTCAGGTTGAAGAACCCGGCGATGCCGAACCAGACGAAGTCGGCGAGATCGATCTCGATCGACTTGCCGCCGATCAAGCGTCCCTGGGCGTCCAGGGCGGAACCCGGGGCGACGATGCGCGACCTGCCGGCCGTGGACCTGGTGTCCAGTGCGCGCTGCGGCGAGATCGGCACCACCTGGTTGGCCCACGCGTCGGTGTAGACCTCGCCGAGCGTCGCCCCCTCGGTGGTGTCGTGCGTGAAGACCAACGAGCCTGCATCGTTGAGCAGGTCACCACTCTGGGTGGCGGCGAGGTAGGCATCGAAGTTCAGGCTGTCGGCGGCCGGACCCACCCGCACGGCCGCGCCACTGGCACCGTTGGTGAGGGCCAGAGTCGCCGCGGGCGACGTACTCGTCAGTGAGGTCGTCGCCGTGCCCGCGTTGTTGGCCAGACCCTGCTGCACCGCATCGCCCGGAGCCGCGCTGGCACTTGGAGCTGCTGCCGCACCGACCGCGGTCAGGCCGGCGACGCCGGCGAGCAGAGCCGATCCGCTGCGCAGCAACGATCTGCGGTCAACGGCACTGTCGGTCGGCACAGCCGGCACAGGGCGTCCTTCGGTGTGGGTCATTCGTGGTCCCCCGAGTCATGAGCTTTCATGGATCAGGTGCCCGATCCGGGCTCCTGCGTGGGCCGCCCATCGACGGCCCACGCAGAGTGCCCCATCCAGACCGTGGGCGCCCCGATCTTTTACCGATTTGTTGCAGAGTCGTCGCGGGCTGCGTGGGCCAGGTCCGGCTGATCGGTGAACACGCCGTCGACGCCGACCGCGAACACATCCTCGAACTCCGCGAAGACGTTGCCGTAGTCGTTGGGGTTCGCGCCCTGGCGATACTGCGCGGGCAGGAACTGGTTCTCCGCGCGGAAGGTGTAGGGCACGACCGCGAGCCCGGCACGGTGGGCGTCCTCGACCAGGGTGGTCGGCGCGCCCGTGCGACCCGCGCCGTCGCGGGGGAAGATCTGGGACTTGTCCGGCCCGAGGACGTCGGCATAGGACGCCACGTCCCGCAGGCCGGCGGCAGAGGTCATCTGGGCGTAGGTCTCCGGGTCACCGCTGGCGACATGGTCGTAGGGACGCGACGCCGCGCCACCGCTGGTGAGCTGGACCAAGCTGACCTTCACCCGGAACGTGTCGTCGAGCTCGCGCAGGTTGGCCTCCTCGAACGACTGGACGTAGACCGCGCTGCGCCGCGTGTCCAGGCCGTTGCGGCGCAGGGCAGCAACCAGCGGTTCCTCGAGCGAGAGGCCGATCGAGTCGAAGTAGGTCGGGTGCTTGGTCTCCGGCGCGAGGCCGATCTGACGGCCGGTGCGGCGGCTTTCCTGCCTGGCCAGATCGATCACCTGCTGGAGCGTCGGGACCCGGTAGCGGCCGTCGTGGATCGTGTTCTCCTGCCGCACCGAGGGAAGCCGCTCCTTCGCGCGAAGCGTCTGCAGCTCGGCGAGGGTGAAGTCCTCGGTGAACCACCCGGTGACCGCAGTCCCGTCGATCACCTTCGTGGCCCGGCGCTCGGCGAACTCCGCTCGCGTCGACACGTCCGTCGTGCCGGAGATCTCGTTCTCGTGGCGCGCGACGAGCACGCCGTCTTTGGTCGAGACAAGGTCGGGCTCGATCACGTCGGCGCCCATGCGGATCGCGAGGGCGTAGCTCGCGAGCGTGTGCTCGGGCCGGTAGCCCGAGGCGCCGCGGTGCCCGAAGATGAGCGGGCCGGTGACCTGCTTTGCGCCCTTGGCGCTGTGGCCCTTCGTCGCTGTGCGTGGTCCGGCATGGCTCGTGGTGGCCGCGAGCACGAGTGCCAGGACGACCAGTAGGGCCATCGCCGCGATTCGGCGTGGGAGTGCCTGTGGCATCTGGGGTTCCTTCCCCGTCGGTGGATGCCTGCCATCCGAGCAAGACCCGGCTAACGGGATCCGAACCCGCACGCCACATCGGGGTGAACACGAGATGCACCATCTGCGCGAATGCTTGCGAAAGTTACTCATCAGTAGCATCATTATGTTACTGGTGGGTAATGAAGAGCTGGCCGCGAACGCCGCACGGAAGGACCGCTTCGATGGGTCACTACAAGAGCAACCTGCGCGACATCGAGTTCAACCTGTTCGAGGTGTTCAACCGGCAGGCCCTGCTCGGAACGGCACCGTTCGCGGAGGTCGACACCGACACCGCCCGCAGCATCCTCGCCGAGGTGGAGCGGCTGGCTACCCATGAGCTCGCCGACTCACTGATGGATTCCGACCGCAACCCTCCGGTCTTCGACCCGGCTACCGGCACCGTGACCATGCCGGAGAGCTTCAAGAAGTCATTCCAGGCCTACATGGACGCCGAGTGGTGGCGGCTGGACCTGCCCGCCGAGCTCGGCGGGATCGTGGCTCCCCTCAGTCTCAAGTGGGCGGTGGCCGAGCTGGTGCTCGGCGCCAACCCGGCCGTGCACATGTACTCCTCCGGCGCCAGCTTCGCCCACGTCATCTACCGGCTCGGCACCGAGGATCAGCGCAAGGTCGCCGAGCAGATGGTCGAGCACCGGTGGGGGGCCACCATGGTGCTCACCGAGCCCGACGCCGGCTCCGACGTCGGCGCCGGGCGCAGCAAGGCGACCCAGCAGCCCGACGGCACCTGGCACCTCGAAGGCGTCAAGCGCTTCATCACCAGCGCCGAGCACGACATGGCCGACAACATCGTGCACCTCGTCCTTTCCCGTCCCGAGGGCGCCGGCCCCGGGACCAAGGGCCTCAGCCTCTTCATCGTGCCCAAGTTCCACTTCGACTGGGAGACCGGCGCACTCGGCGAGCGCAACGGCGTCCACGTCACCAACGTCGAGCACAAGATGGGCCTGAAGGCATCGACCACCTGCGAGCTGACCTTCGGCGAGCGGGAGCCCGCGATCGGGTGGCTCGTCGGCGAGGTGCACGACGGCATCGCGCAGATGTTCAAGGTCATCGAGTTCGCCCGGATGATGGTCGGCACCAAGGCGATCGCGACGCTGTCGACCGGTTATCTCAACGCGCTCGACTACGCCAAGAGCCGCGAGCAGGGCCCGGACCTGACCAAGATGACCGACAAGACCGCACCCCGCGTCACCATCACCCACCACCCCGACGTGCGCCGCTCGCTGATGATGCAGAAGGCCTACGCCGAGGGGATGCGCGCACTCGTCCTCTACACGGCAACCATCCAGGACGAGGTCGCCGTGGCGGAGGCCACCGGCGCAGAGGACTCGGCACACGACCTCGCCGTACGGCTCAATGATCTTCTGTTGCCGATCGTGAAGGGCTTCGGCTCGGAGAAGTCCTACGAGCTGCTCGGCTCGCAGTCGCTGCAGACGTTCGGCGGGTCGGGCTACCTGCAGGACTACCCGCTGGAGCAGTACATCCGCGATGCCAAGATCGACACCCTCTACGAGGGCACCACTGCGATCCAGGGGATGGACTTCTTCTTCCGCAAGATCGTGCGCGACAAGGGCCAGGCGCTGACCAAGCTGATGACGGAGATCCAGGAGTTCGCGAAGGGCGACGAGGGCAATGGCGCACTGCGCGCCGAGCGCGACCTGCTCGCCAAGGGGCTCGAGGACGTGCAGGGCATCGTCGCGACGATGGTCGGCTCGCTGACCGCCTCCCAGGAGGACGTGACCAACGTCTACAAGGTCGGCCAGAACACCACCCGCCTGCTCCTGGCGTGCGGCGACCTGGTCACCGCGTGGCTGCTGCTGCGCCAGGCGGTCGTCGCCCAGGCCGCGCTGGACGCTGGCCCCGGCGGACGCGACCAGGCGTTCTACCAGGGCAAGGTGGCCGCCGCGTCGTTCTTCGCCCGCCAGACCCTGCCGCTGCTCGCCGCGCACCGGGTGGTCGCCGAGTCGATCGACAACTCCCTGATGGACCTGCCCGAAGCGGCGTTCTAGCCGTACTTCCGACCCGTCCCGGGCGCGTCGGTGCCGGACTTGACCGACCGTGGCGTGGTATGCCTGGCTAGGACCACCCGAATGGGGCCGCATGGCGCGCGGCCCCAGGGGGTAGACCGACCCTGACCGGCCGACAACCGTCCGGCCGCGCAGCCGTCCAAGTGGAGGTTTCCATGGGTATCGGCGTCAGCATCTTCCTGATCGCCGTCGGTGCGATCCTGGCCTTCGCCGTCGAGTATGAAGTCGGCGGCGTGGACATCCAGATCATCGGCTTCATCCTGATGGCCGTAGGTCTGGTCGGCCTCATCATGACCGCGTTCATCTTCGGCCCGCGCAACCGCGGCCGCGGTGGCGACGTGGTCGAGGAGCGCCGGGTCTACGACGACCGCATCTAGACCGCTCGCGCACCGACGCGCTTCACCTGGGGCCGGCGGGCCTGACCGGGCCGCCGGCCTCAGCACGTGATCCAAGGACTCCTCATGCGCACTTCCATCGGCACCGGCGTCGTCCTGATGGCGATCGGCGGCGTGCTCGCCTTCGCCGTCCGCGCCCCGGGCGAGGTCGAGCAGTACATCGACGTGCTCGACCTCGGCCTCATCCTGATCTGGACCGGCCTGCTCATCTTCGCCACTCAGGCCTACCTGTACCGCCCCCGGCGCCCGCGCCCGCCGCGAGTGTCGCGCCGCCATGACCGGCGCGAGGACCCGTGGGGTGGGCAGGACGTGCACCGCCCCGGCTACGCCGGCGAGACCCAGCGGCTCCCGACGGTGCGCGGCCCGCGGGACCGCTGACAGGATTCCCGGTACGCCGGGCAGCCGACCTATCCGGCTGCGTGCAGCACCAACGTGAGCCGTGGCTCGGCTCCGGACACGAGCCGGACGGGGACCCCCCAGTCCTGCTGGTGGACGTGACAGGCCGGGAAGTCCACCGCCGTGTCCTCGTCGCAGGACGCCGCCATCGCTGCCACGTGCAGCACGCCGTCACCCACGTGCTGGTCGAGCACCAGGCGCCGCGTCAGTCCGGCGCCGCGGCCGTCGCCCTCGCGCAGCAACGCCGGCGGGGTCGCGGTGACCACGAGGCGGGTCGCCGGGCCGTCGCGCTCGTCCAGCTTCTGACCCCGCGGCGGGGTGAAGACCACCTCGAGCTGCACCTCACCCGGCGCCACCTCGGTGGTCGGCCTCGAGGTGCGGTGAGCGACCGCGTCGACGACCAACGCCTGGTCGGGCAGCCGCAACCGGGTGACGCGGTGGGCGGCGGACTCGACCACGATCAGGTCGCCGTCGACGACGGCGGCGGCGCTGGGCTCGGCGAGCCCGGTGGCCAGCGTCGTCACCTCGTTGCTGGTGGGGTCGAAGCGGCGGATCGCGCCGTTGTAGGTGTCGGTCACCGCTACCGAGCCGTCCAAAAGGACCGTGAGGCCGAGGGGATGCTGCAGTAAGGCCTTCTCGGCCGGGCCGTCGACGTGACCGAAGTCGAACAGCCCGGTGCCGATCACCGTGCGGACCTCGCCGCCGGTGAGTCTGCGCAACGACGACGTCTCGGCGTCGACGACCCAGAGCACGTCGTCGGCAGGAGCCAGGCCTGAGGGCTGCGCGAACCACGCCTGCGCCGGCTGGCCGTCGAGCAGCCCCTCGTTGGTGGTGCCGGCGTGCACGTGCACTGTGTGGGCAACCGGGTCGAAGGACCACAGCTGATGGATGCCGGCCATCGCGACGACGAGCGTGCCGTCGTGCCACGCGACGTCCCAGGGCGAGGACATCGGGGTGGCGGGCTCGGACCCCGACGGCAGCGGGTCGCCCTGCATCCACTGCCTGCCGGTGCCCGCGACGGTCGTGACCTCGCCGCTCCCCAGGCGCAAACCGCGCAGCACGTGGTTGACCGTGTCGGCGACCATCACGTCGTAGCCGACCTGCGCCGCGATCTCCGCGGGCAGCAGACACATGCCTTGCGGCTCGCTGAACCGAGCGGCGTCCGGCGAGCCGTCGACCAGGCCACGCCGGCCGGAGCCGATCCGCCGCAGGACGGTCTCACCGTCCGCCGCGACCTCGACCAGCGAGTGGTGCCCGGAGTCGGAGACGAGGAAGGTGCCGCCGGGCAGCGGCAGCACCTTGCCGGGGAAGCGCAGCTCGGTCGAAGGCGGCGGGGGAGCGACGTAGGGACCGTGGCCGCGGTGCAGGCTGCCCTTGGCGTCGTGCTCCGCGACGAGGTCGGAAAGCAGCGTGTCGAGGGAGTGGGCGTGGCCCTCGCCGGACATCTGCGCGGCGACATAGCCCTCCGGGTCGACGACCACCAGTGTCGGCCAGGCGCGCACGGCGTACTGCTTCCAGGTGTGCAGATCGGGATCGTCCAGCACCGGGTGGTGCACGTCGTAGCGCTCGACCGCAGCGGCCACGGCGTCGGGGTCGGCCTCGTGCTCGAACTTCGGCGAGTGCACGCCGATGCTGACCAGGACGTCGGCGTACTTCTGCTCGAGCGGGCGTAGCTCGTCCAGGACGTGCAGGCAGTTGATGCAGCAGAACGTCCAGAAGTCGAGCACGACGATCTTGCCGCGCAGGCCGGCCAGTGAGACGTCCGCACCGCCGGTGTTCAGCCAGCCACGCCCGCGCAGCTCCGGGGCCCGCACCCTGGGTCCGCGGCGAGCAGTCGGCACGCAAACCATTCTGCAACATCTACTTGACCGATACAGACGATCGGTTTACTGTATCGGTACAGAGTCCATTCCCGAGCGTGACCGAGGAGGTCCCGTCATGAACAGCCCACTCCGTTTCGGCTGGCCCGAGGAGTTCACCCGCGAGGTCAGGAGCGCCCTCCCGGACGCCCCGGTGGTGCCCGACCGCGCCGCTCGCCCGGCCCGCACCCGTCGTACCCGCATCGCCCTGGCCAACGGCCTGCAGCGGGCGGCCACCGCCGTCGCCCCCGCGGAGTGCAGCCCGGCACGCTGATGGGTCGCGTGACGTTGCAGACCGTGGCGGACCGCGTCGGCGTCAGCCGGATGACGGTCTCCAACGCCTTCTCGCGGCCCGATCAGCTCTCCGCCCCGCTGCGAGGACGCATCCTCGCGGCGGCCGAGGAGCTCGGGTACGTCGGCCCGGACCCGGCTGCGCGGGCGCTCGCCCGCGGCACCACCGGATCGGTCGGCGTGCTGCTGACCGACTCGTTGACGTTCGCGTTCACCGACGAGGTCGCGACCCGCTTCCTCGGCGCGATCACCGCCGAGCTTGCTCCGAGCGGGCTGGCGCTGACCTTGCTGTCGTCGTCGGCTGCGGGCGAGGTCGTGCCGGCGCGTGACGTTCCGATGGATGGTGCGCTGGTCTACTCCTGCGACAGCGACTCGGCTGCGGTGGACTGGCTCAACCGGCGCGGGCTTCCCGTCGTCTACGTGGACCAGACCCCGGTGCCCGGTGCGTCCAGCGTCAACGTGGACGACCGCGGCGGTGCCCGCGCCGCGGCCGAGCACCTGGTCGAGCTGGGCCACCGACGGGTCGCCATCCTCACCAGCGAGAAGGCCGGACCGCACGGTGTCGAGGTGGCGCCCGATCTGCCGAGCTACCACCACGTGTCCCGGCAGCGGATGCTGGGCTGGCTCGACGCGTTGATACCGGCGGGAGTCGAACCGCTCGTGATCCGCGTGCCGCTCAAGTCCGAGGAAGCGGCCTATGCGGCTGCCACGGCGTTGCTGGACCGCCAGCGCCCGCCGACAGCGTTGCTCTGCTTCTCCGACGTCCTCGCCCGAGGAGCCCTGCGCGCCGCCGACGACGCAGGCATGCGTATCCCCGAGGACCTCTCCGTGGTCGGTTTCGACGACAACCCGCTCGGGCGGCGGATGCGCCCGGCGCTCACCACCGTCCGTCAGGACGTCGCCGGGAAGGGACGCGCGGCGACCTCGGCGTTGATCGCCGCGATCGACAGCGCGCGTTCGGGGGAGACGGTGCCGCCGCGCCAGATGCTGCTGCCCACCGAGCTGGTCGTGCGCGACAGCACCGGACCTGCGCCCAGCTAGTCGCCGTCGCGGTCGGCGGGGCCGTCCGCACCTGAAGGGGCCCAGTCGTTGGGCGCCTGATGCGGCTGCACGGTCACGAGCTGCTCGTGGGAGGTCGCCCCGTCGCCGTAGAGCGCCGCCGTCGGGATCGCGAACGGGTTCTTGGCCCGTGGATCGGGTTGCTCGGTCATGACACCAGCATGACCGCCAATGATCACTCCGGCAATAGCCCGAGCAGGCAGGACTCGACGGTCTCGGCAAGGCTGATGGCCCGGTCGTGGTCGCCCAGTCGACGCGTCACGTAACCAAACGCGTAGCCGCGCTCGAGGTCGACCATCCCATCGGATCCACCGGTGCCGCCCATGCCGGCGTAGGACTCCTCGAACTGCAGGCCCATCCCCCATGCAACCGATCGGTCGAGCAACTCATCGGGGCCAGTGGCAACCGGCCGCAGGACCTCGGCTTGCGGCGCCGGGGAGAACAGCGGCTCCTCCAGCCAACCGGCCAGGGCGGCGTAGAACCGTGCGATCGCGCGGGCGGTGCCGTGCCCGTTGACCGCCGGGATCTCGGGCTCGCGCCACCTCGCGGAGTTGAGCACCTCGACCTCGAGCGCTCCGGCCGGATTGCCCAGGGCTCGCTCGCGCAGCGACCCGGGCGGGCCCGCAGTCTCGGTGGCCCACGTCGTGGTGGCGTGCTCCACGTCCGCGGCCCGTGCGGTCTCGGTCGGCGTCAGGCCGATCTGGAAGTCGAGGCCGAGCCGGGCAGCGAGATCCTCGCGCCAGACCGTTCCGAGGGAACGGCCGGCCACCCGGCGTACGACCTCACCGACGAGATGGCCGTAGGTCAGCGCGTGCTCGACGTGCCGGCTGCCGGGCTGCCACTCCGGTGCTGCCCGGGCGAGCATGCCGGTGAGGTCGTCCCAGTCGGCCCAGGCGTCGGCGCCGCGCGCGTCTGGGAAGGCCGGCTGCCCGGCCCGATGGGCGAGGAGCATCCGCAGCGTGGTGGCGCTTTGCCGGCCGCGCCGTAATCGGGCCAGACCGAGGCGACCGGGTCGTCCAGGCCCACCATGTCGCTGTCGACCAATGACAGCAGCGTCGAGGCGGCGGGCATCTTCGTCACGGAGTACGTCGTGACGATTGTGTCCCGCTCCCAGGGGATGGTTCGGGCCGCGTCGGCCCAGCCGCCCCACAGGTCCACGACAAGCTCACTGCCGCGGTGGACGGCAACGGCCGCGCCGGTCTCGGTGCCGTCGGCGAGCAGCTGCGAGAAGCGGTCGCGGACATCGGCGAACGCCGGCTCGACGGTTCCGGCCAGTGGCGGGCTGGTCATGCGGCGGCCGCTAGAGACGACGGTCGGCGAGCACCGGGAAGCTCGACCGGGTGGCGGCAACTGATGCAAGGTCCAGGTCGACGACCAGCACCTCCTCACCATTGCCCGCCTCGGCGAGCACGACTCCCCACGGGTCGACCACCAGCGACTGCCCGCCCATCGGCACCCCTGCATGCTCACCGGCGGTGTTGCACGCGACGACGTACATCTGGTTCTCGACTGCGCGAGCCTGCACGAGCAGCCGCCAGTGGGCGACCCGCTTGGCCGGCCAGGCCGACGCCATCACCAGCGCGGCCGCGCCGCCGTCGACCAGTGCGCGGAACAGCTCCGGGAAGCGCAGGTCGTAGCACGTGGCCAGGCCGAGGCGGTCGTGTACGACGACCTCGCTGCCGGGGGTCATCAGCTTGGGCTCGCCCTCGCCAAAGCCGAACAGGTGGATCTTCCGGTACGACGTGAGCACCTCGCCGTCGGCCCCGAGGAGCAGCGAGGTGTTGAACAGCCGCCCGGTTTCGTCGCGCTCGACGAAGGACCCCATGTGCACGGTGGCGCCGACGTCACGTGCCGCGGCGGCAATCACCTGCCGGCTGGGCCCGTCGATCGGCTCGGCCTGCTCCTCCCACCGGTCGTAGGCGAAGCCGCCCTGCGGCCACAGCTCGGGAAGCACCACCAGGTCGGCGCCGCTCTGGGCGCGGACCAGCCCGGCCACCCGAGCGCGCCGCTCCTCCGGGGACTCGTCGTCGCCGTACGCGAGTTGAACGACGTGGACCCGCAGCCGGTCCTTCATGTCGATGTCACCACAGCAGGGCGGTGGCCGGGTCCTCGAGCACTCGGGCGACGTCGGCCAGGAACTGCGAGCCCATCGCGCCGTCGATCAGCCGGTGGTCGAAGGACAACGCGAGCTGGGTGACCTTGCGCACCGCGATCTCGCCGTCGTGCACCCACGGCATGTCGCGCACCGCGCCGAAGCACAGGATGGCCGACTCACCCGGGTTGATGATCGGCGTGCCGCTGTCCACGCCGAAGACACCGACGTTGGTGATGGTGATCGTGCCGCCCGCCATCTCGGCCGGCTGGGTGCGCCCCTCGCGGGCCGTCGCGGTGAGCGCGTTGAGTGCCTCCGCCAGCTCGGGAAGGGCCATCCGGTCGGCGTCTTTGATGTTGGGCACGACCAGCCCGCGCGGAGTCGCGGCCGCGATGCCGAGGTTGACGTAGTTCTTGACCACGATCTCCTGGGCCGCGTCGTCCCAGGTGGCGTTGACGCCGGGATGACGGCGTACGGCGAGGATCAGCGCCTTGGCGAGGACGAGCAGCGGGCTGACCTTGACCCCGGCAAACTCCCGGTTGGTGCGCAGCCGGTCGACCAGCTCCATGGTGCGGGTCACGTCGATGGTCACCCACTCGGTGACGTGTGGTGCGGTGAAGGCGCTGCTCACCATCGCCTGCGCCATCATCTTGCGGACGCCCTTGATCGGCGTGCGGATCTCGCGCTCTTCGCTGCCCGCCCGCACGTAGTCGCGGTAGGGCGGTCGCGTCTCGCCGGCGCCGGGAGCGGCCTCGGCCGCGGCCATCACGTCGTCGCGGGTGACCGACCCCTCCGGCCCGGACGCGGTCACCGCAGTGAGGTCGACGCCGAGGTCGCGGGCCAGTTTGCGGACCGGCGGCTTCGCCAGCACCCGCGCGCCGGCCGACCGCTCATCGCCGGGAGGCGTTTCCGCGGAAACGTCGCGCGCCGGGGCCGCGGGCTCGGCCTCGTCAACATCGGGCTCGGCGACCGGGGTGGGGGTCGTCATCATCGAGGTCTGCACGGCCTGCTGTGCGGTCGCAGCCGAGCGCGTCGTCGGGCTGGACCCGGACTCCTTGCGCGGACGACGCTTCGCCGAGGTCGTGCGCGGGCCATAGCCGACCAGCACCGACGTGCGGCCCCCCGGAGCGGGGCCGCCGATCAAACCCGGCTCTACCGCCTCGTCGTCCTTGGGGGTGGCGACCTGACTGGAGATGTCATCCGGGGCAGCCACCGCGCCACCGGGGGTGCCGACGTCGACAGTGATTATCGGGGTGCCGACGTCCACAGTGTTGCCTTCGTCGACGAGGAGCTCGCCGACGACACCGGCGAAGGGGCTCGGTAGCTCCACCAGCGACTTCGCGGTCTCGATCTCGACCACGATCTCGTTGACCTTGATGGTGTCGCCGGGCTTGACCTTCCAGGACACGATCTCGGCCTCGGTCAGGCCCTCACCGACGTCGGGAAGCTTGAACGCCTTGACATCCGCCATGCTGGACGAGCCCCTTCTCTTCTTAGTAGGCGAGGGAACGGTCGACGGCGTCGAGGATGCGGTCGAGGTCAGGCAGGTAGTCCTCCTCGACCCGGCTCGGCGGGTAGGGCGTGTCGAAACCGCCCACCCGCATCACGGGCGCCTCCAACGAGTAGAAGCAGCTCTCGCTGATGCGTGCCGCGATCTCCGCTCCCATGCCGAGGAACACCGGGGCCTCATGGACGACGACGAGCCTCCCGGTCTTGCGCACCGACGCCTGCAACGTGGGCATGTCCAGCGGCGACAGCGACCGGACGTCGACGACCTCGAGCTGCTTGCCCTCCTCGGCCGCAGCCGTGGCGGCCTCGACCGCGGTCTTGACCATGGGGCCGTAGGCCGCGACGGTCACGTCGGAGCCCTCGCGCAGCACGCGGGCCGAATGCAGCGGCGCCGCCTGCTCGAGGGTGAGCGACTCGTCGAGGTCGGCCTTCTCCCAGTAGCGGCGCTTGGGCTCGTAGAAGATGACCGGGTCGTCGGTGGCGATCGCCTGCTGGACCATGAAGTAGGCGTCGACCGGGTTGGCGCAGGCGACGACCTTGAGACCCGCGGTGTGCGCGAAGTAGGCCTCGTTGGACTCGCTGTGGTGCTCGACCGCGCCGATGCCGCCGCCCACCGGGATGCGAACCACGACCGGAAGCGAGATCTTTCCCAGGGCGCGTGCCCGCATCTTGGCCAGCTGGCTGACGATCTGGTCGAACGCGGGATAGACGAACCCGTCGAACTGGATCTCGCACACCGGCCGGTAGCCGCGCAACGCGAGGCCGATCGCGGTGCCGATGATGCCGGACTCGGCGAGCGGGGTGTCGATGACACGGTCCTCACCAAAGTCCTTCTGCAACCCGTCGGTGACCCGGAAGACCCCGCCGAGCTTGCCGACGTCCTCGCCCATGACGAGGACCTTGGGGTCCTCCTCCATCGCCTTGCGCAGCCCCATGTTGACGCCCTTGGCCAGGGTGATCTGGGTCATCGGCTGCTCCCGGCAGTGGCGTCCTCAGGCTGGCCCTCGTCGAAGGTCTCGAGGTAGGCGGCGAACTGCTCGCGTTCCTCCACCAGCAACGGGTGCTCCTCGGCGTAGACATGGTCGAAGATCGACAGCGGCTTGGGGTCGACCATCCCCAGGCATCCCTCGCGCACGTGCGCCGCCAGCTCGTCGGACTCGGTTTCCAGCGCGTCGAAGAACGCCTGGTCCGCGAGCCCGCTCCGGGACAGGTAGGCCTTCACCCGCTCGACCGGATCCTTGAGCTTCCAGGACTCCAGCTCGTTGTTGAGCCGATAACGCGTGGGGTCATCG
>Ga0136617_10001761_pt1 | contig 19253 bp, 17 predicted proteins | sample AntDrymUQ3222106_2_FD_129672 | JGI IMG/M metagenome (GOLD analysis project Ga0136617, IMG submission 129672) | Polar desert sand microbial communities from Dry Valleys, Antarctica - metaG UQ322 (21.06) | ecosystem: Environmental > Terrestrial > Soil > Desert | place: Antarctica: Dry Valley... | reverse complement strand
TCGGTGCACCACTGGAGACAATCGTATACCTCCGAAATGACAAAAGACCAGGTCAGACCTGGTCTTTTGAAGTGTCCGAGGGGGGACTTGAACCCCCATGCCCTAATACGGGCACTAGCACCTCAAGCTAGCGCGTCTACCTATTCCGCCACCCGGACGTGGATCTCACCGATGTCGGTGAGCGACCGCCAACCTTAGCAAGTGCTGGCCGGCGGTCGCCATCCCACGGCGGGCGTACGCCGCAGCCGTACGACAGCACGGCACGGGTGCAAGATGGTCCGTATGAGCAAGCCGTACGAGCCAGCTGCTGAAGTCGTCCAGATCTGCCGCGACCTGATCCGCATCGACACGTCGAACTACGGCGACGACTCCGGGCCGGGGGAGCGGGTCGCGGCCGAGCACGTCGCCGCGCTACTCGATGAGGTAGGCATCGAGTCGCGGTTCTACGAGCCGTCGCCCGGACGCACGTCGGTCGTGGCCCACTGGGGTGACCCGAACGCCGCCGACCGACTACTCGTGCACGGACACCTCGACGTCGTTCCGGCGGCCAAGGCGGACTGGAAGGTCGACCCCTTCGCGGCCGAGGAGCTCGACGGCTACATCTGGGGACGCGGCGCGGTCGACATGAAGGACTTCGACGCCACCATCTTGTCGGTCGTGCGGGCACGAGCGCGTGCGGGCGAGCCGCCGAAGCGGGCCATCACGCTGGCGTTCACCGCGGACGAGGAGGCCGGCAGCATCGCCGGCGCGCACCCGATGTGTGACGAGCACCCGGACTGGTTCGAGGGCTGCACGGAGGCGATCGGCGAGGTCGGCGGTTTCTCGACGACTGTCGCCGGCAAACGGCTCTACCTGATCGAGACGGCGGAGAAGGGCATCGCCTGGCTGCGGCTGCGAGCACACGGCACCGCTGGGCACGGCTCGATGCGCAACCACGACAACGCGATCACCGCCGTGTCAGAAGCGGTCACCGCGATCGGGCGGCACGAGTGGCCGGTGCGGATCACCCCGTCGATGCGCCAGCTGCTGGAAGAGGTGGCCGCGCTCACCGAGCACGGCTCGATCGACGACGACGTCGACGCATTGATCGAGCACTTCGGCCCGGCGGCCCGGATGATGGCCGCCGTCGTCCGCAACACCGCCAACCCGACCATGCTGGCGGCCGGCTACAAGCACAACGTCATCCCGGGCGAGGCGACGGCCAACATCGACGGGCGCTACCTGCCGGGTTACGAAGACGAGTTCTTCGCCACTCTGCGCAGCCTGCTTCCCGACAACGTGTCGTACGAGGTGCTGGTGCGTGACAAGGCGCTCGAGACGCCGTTCGACGGGGCGTTGACCGAGGCGATGAAGGCGTCCCTGCTGACCGAGGACCCCGACGCCACGGTGCTGCCCTTTCTGATGTCGGGCGGAACGGACGCCAAGGCCTGGAGCAAGCTCGGCATCCGCTGCTTCGGGTTCTCGCCCTTGCGGCTGCCTGCGGACCTCGACTTCACGGCGCTGTTCCACGGCGTCGACGAGCGGGTGCCGGTCGATGCGCTGGAGTTCAGCGCTCGGGTGCTCGACGACTTCCTCGACCGGGCCTGAGCGAGTCAGACGCGGGGGAGCAACTCGGCGCCGAGGGTCCGCCGAACCCGGATGATGCGTCGCCGCAGTTCGACCTTGCGGGAGCCGTCGGCGAACAGCCGGAGCCGGGCCAGTTCCCAGCCGCCGTACTCGGCATGGTCGGTGAGCAGACGACGCACGGCGGAGCGGGACAGGGTTCGAGGCAGTGAGAACCGCTGGAACTCGTATTCGGTGCGCTGCGCCGCATCCAAGGCCTTCATACGACGTCCATCGTGGCACACCTGCGGCGTGCGCCAGGCATGCCTGTGCTGACAACTAGGATCGACGCCATGGCGCTGCCGATCGAGGACTATGCCCTGCTCGGGGACACCGGCACCTGCGCCCTGGTCGGTCGCGACGGGTCGGTCGACTGGCTGTGTCTGCCACGCTTCGACTCGCCGGCCTGCTTCGCAGCGCTGCTCGGCACGCCTGAGCACGGGCGCTGGCTGCTCGGCCCGCGCGACGACGCGACGTCGACCAGGCGGTACGTCGGTGACACGTTCGTCCTGGAGACCACCCACACCACCGAGTCCGGGGTCGTCACGGTCACCGACCTGATGCCGCTCGGCGACGGCCGCGCCGACATCGTTCGCAGGGTCGTGGGCGTCAGCGGGTCCGTCACCATGACGCACGAGTGGGTCGTCCGGTTCGGCTACGGCAAGATCCGCCCGTGGGTCCGCCGGCGCAAGGACGCTGCCGGGCGCGCCGTGATCTCGGCCATCGCCGGCCCCGACATGCTCGTCTTGCGTGGCTCGCGGTTGCCCGATCCGGACGACGGCCGACACACCGACGAGTTCGAGGTGGCTGCCGGGGAGGTACTGCAATTCTCGACGACCTGGTTCAAGTCCCACCGGCCCATCCCGCCGATGCTCGACGTCGACGAGCGGATCGCCACCACCAGCGAGGTCAGCGAGCACTGGGCGTCGTCCTGCACTCATGACGGGCCCTACCGCGCGCACGTGGTGCGGTCGTTGCTCGTGCTGCGCATGCTGACCCACGCCGGGACGGGCGGCATCGTCGCGGCCCCGACCACGTCGCTGCCCGAGGAGTTCGGTGGCAGCCGGAACTGGGACTACCGCTACTGCTGGCTTCGCGATGCGTCGCTCACCCTCGAGGCACTGCTGACGGCGGGCTACGAAAACGAGGCACGGGTGTGGCGGGACTGGCTGTTGCGAGCCATCGCCGGTGACCCGAAGGACCTCCAGATCATGTACGCCGTCGACGGCGGCCGCGATCTGCACGAGCGCGAGCTGGACCACCTCCCCGGGTACGCCGGCTCGACACCGGTCCGTATCGGCAACGGCGCCGTCCATCAGCGCCAGACCGACGTGCTCGGCGAAGTCCTGATCGGGCTGGAGCTGGCTCGTTCGATCGGGCTGGAGGAGGACGCGGACTCCTGGTCGCTCCAACGCGCTTTGGTCCGCGAGCTGTGTGACACGTGGCGCGAACCCGATCACGGGTTGTGGGAGATCCGCGGTCCACGCAAGCACTTCACGCACTCGCGGCTGATGGTCTGGGCCGCCTTCGACCGCGTCGTGCGGGGAGTCGAGAGACACGGCCTCGACGCCGGAACCGATGTGGACCTGTGGCGGTCGCAGCGCGACGAGGTCCGCGAGCAGATCCTCGAGCACGGCTTCGACAAGGAACGCAACACGTTCGTGCAGCACTTCGGCGGCAAAGACCTGGACGCAGCCCTCCTCGTCGTGCCGCTCGTGGGATTCCTCCCCGGCGACGACCCGCGGGTCCTCGGCACCATCGCTGCCATCGAGTCGGAGCTGATGCGCGACGGCCTGGTGGAGCGCTATCGCCCTGATACCGGTGTCGACGGCATCAGCTGTGGTGAGAACCCGTTCGTCGCCTGCTCGTTCTGGCTCGTCTCTGCATATGCCGCCGCGGGACGGTTCGAGGACGCGCACACCCTGATGCGGCGGCTGCTCGAGCTGAGCAACGACGTCGGGCTGCTCGCGGAGGAGTACGACCCCACCACGTCGTCGATGACCGGCAACTTCCCGCAGGCGTTCTCGCACCTGGCTCTGGTCAACGCGGCGCTGACTCTGCACAAGATCGAGCAGGGGCATGCATTCGCCTAGTCGAGGCGTCTGGACAGTTCCAGCGCTGCTCAGGCCTCCGGGTAGCTCAGCACCGGCGCCGACACGTCGTCCAGCGCATCGAGGATCTCGTCCGGCAAGGCGTGCGCCTCGACGCTGAGACAGTCGCGCAGCTGCTTCGTCGTACGAGCGCCGATGATCGGCGCCACCACACCGGGCTGGTCACGCACCCACGCCAGAGCCACCTGCACCGGCGACAGGTCGAGGCCCTCGGCGGCGCGTACGACGGCTTCGACGACCTGCGACGCCTGCGGGGTCAGATACTCGCCGACGTAACGCTCGAAAACGGGCGAGGCCCCGCGCGAGTCCGCAGGCGTCCCCGCGCGGTACTTGCCCGACAGCACCCCACGCCCGAGCGGCGCCCACGGCAACAGCCCGATGGCGAAGGCGTCTGCGGCCGGAGTCACTTCGCGCTCGATGCCGCGCTGGAGCAGGGAGTACTCGACCTGTGTCGAGGCGATCCGGGCCCGACCCGGCGCGGACAGCTGATGGGTTGCCGCCCAGGCCGTCTGCCAGCCGGAGTAGTTGGAGATTCCGACGTAGCGGGCGCGTCCGGAGGCAACCGCCGCGTCGAGAGCGCTCAGCGTCTCGTCGAGGGGAGCATGCTCGGACCAGCGGTGGACCTGCCACAGGTCCACGTGCCCCGTGCCCATCCGGGCCAGCGAACGATCGAGCTGGGCGAGCAGGCTGCGTCGTGACACATCCACCGTGCGCTCCCCGTCGGCACTGCGATCGACCCCTGCTTTGGTCGCAAGTACGACGTCCTCGCGGTCGAACCCGCCGGCCAACAAGGTGCCGATCAAACGTTCGCTGGCCCCCGCGCCGTACCCCGCCGCGGTGTCGAGAAGGTCAGCGCCCGCGTCGAGGAACATCGCCAGGTGGTCGGCGGCCTCGTGCTCGTCGACGTCGGAACCCCATGCCATCGTGCCGAGGCCGAGGCGAGACACCTGCAGCCCGGTGTCTCCGAGACGGCGACGCAGCATGGCGCCGAGAGTAGTGCAGCCGTCCGCCGCGACGTTGGCCTCGTCACTGTTTCCGGGATGCGTGCGAAGGGTGCCGTCGCGACAGATACCGTCTGCCAGGTGAAACTGGCTGTGAGCATGGGCTACACCCTGAGCGGTGGGGGCGCCGAGCAGGTGGCGCTGGCCCAAGAGGCCGAGCGACTCGGTTACGCCGCGGCCTGGGTGGCGGAGGCGTACGGGTCCGACGCCGTTTCCGTGCTGAGCTACCTGGCGGCCGCCACCGAGAAGATCGACGTCGGGGCCGCGGTGCTCCAGATCCCCGCCCGGACTCCGGCCATGACCGCGATGACAGCGGCGACGCTAGACCTGCTCAGCGAAGGCCGGTTTCGACTCGGGCTCGGCGTCTCCGGGCCCCAGGTGTCGGAGGGTTGGCACGGCGTACGGTTCGCCAAGCCGCTGGCTCGCACGCGGGAGTACGTCGAGATCGTGCGGGCTGTCCTGGCGCGTCAGACGGTGCAGCACGAAGGCGAGTTCTTCACCCTCCCGCTGCCTGACGGGCCGGGGAAGGCGCTCAAGCTGAGCCTGCGGCCGTACCGCCACGACCTTCCCGTCTACCTGGCGGCGGTGGGACCGAAGAATCTCGAGCTCGCGGGCGAGATCGCCGACGGCTGGCTGGCCATCTTCTTCTCGCCCGAGCATGCCGAACACCTGCGTGCCTGCATCAAGGCTGGGCGAGAGCGAGGTGGCCGGCAGGAGACGCCGTTCGACATCGCTGCGACCGTGCCGGTGTCGTTCGGTGACGACCTCGAGGCCTGCGCGGCACCGATCCGGGGCTATGCCGCCCTGTACGTCGGCGGGATGGGGTCACGGGAGCAGAACTTCTACAACCAGCTCGCCGGCCGGATGGGGTTCGAGCAAGAGGCGGCGCAGGTGCAGGACCTCTTCCTCGGCGGCAAGCAGCGTGAGGCGATGGCCGCCGTACCGCTGGATTTCATCGACCAGACGTCCCTGATCGGGCCGCCCGAGCGGGTTGCGGAGCGGCTGCACGCGTTCGCCGAGGCGGGGGTGACGACGTTGACCGTGACGTCGTTCGCCGCTGACCTCGACGGCCGGTTGCGTGACCTCCGGCAGGTCGCCGCCACGCTCGACGCCAGCGGACCGGCGAGCTGAAGCCGGTGGACTTCCTCGACGCGCTCATCCTCGGCATCGTCGAAGGGCTCACAGAGTTCCTTCCTGTGTCGAGCACGGGGCACCTGACCATCGCGGAGAAGCTGCTCGGGCTGCCGATCGACGACCCCGCTGTCACCGCTTTCACCGTGGTGATTCAGATGGGCGCGATCCTCGCGGTCATCTTGTACTTCCGCCGAGACATCTGGAATATCACCCGGGCATGGTTGCTCGGCATCACGCAGCCGGAGGTACGCGGCACGTTCGAGTACCGGATGGGTTGGTTCGTCATCGCCGGATCGGTGCCGATCGTGGTGGCGGGACTGCTGGGCGAGAGCCTGATCACGGGGGCGCTGCGCAACCTGTGGTGGGTGGCGTCCGCGCTGATCGTATGGAGCTTCGTCATGGTGCTCGCGGAGCGGGTCGCGACCCAGGAGCGCAGCGAGAAACAACTGACCCTGCGCGACTCCGTGTTCATCGGCGTCGTCCAGGTCGCCTCGCTGGTGCCTGGAGTCTCTCGTTCCGGTGCCACCATCGCCGCGGGCCTGTTCGCCGGCGTGGACCGGGTGACCGCCACCCGGATGTCGTTCTTCTTGTCGATCCCCGCGCTGATGGGCGCCGGGATCAAGGAACTGCCGAACGCACTCGGGGGCGACATCCCGGTCGGGACGACGGTGGTCGCGACCGTGGTGAGCTTCGTCGTCGCGTACGCCTCGGTGGCTTGGCTGCTGAAGTTCGTGGCCGGCCACTCGATCACCTGGTTCGTGGGCTACCGGATCCTGCTCGGGGTCATTTTGATCGGGCTGCTCGCGACCAACACGATCAACCCCACCTGATCGACCGACGACACCGGAGGCGGTGCGAAGGGGCGCTGCTAGAGCCAGCCGGACCTCTTGAAGAGCCGGAACAGACTGCCGCACACGACGGCCATGAACACGAGCACCAAGGGATAACCGAAGGTCCAGCGCAGCTCGGGCATGTGGTCGAAGTTCATCCCGTAGATGCCCGCGACTGCCGTTGGCACCGCGGCGATCGCCACCCAGGCCGAGATCTTGCGCATGTCGTCGTTCTGCTGCACCGAGATCCTGGCCATGTGCGCATCGTGCGCGCTGGACAGCAGCACGTCGAGATTCTCGATCTGCTCGTAAACCCTGATCGTGTGGTCGGTCACGTCTCGGAAGAACGCACCAGCCTCCTTCGACATCCCCGGCACCCGGCACTCGGAGAAGCGGGCCAACGGCTCCCGCAGCGGGGCGACCGCCCGCCGGAACTCGGCCACCTCGCGCTTGAGGGTGTAGATGCGCTCGGAGTCGCTGCTGCGGTTGTCGGAGAACACCGATAGCTCGATCTCGTCGACGTCGTTCTCGAGCTCACTGGCAACCTCCTCGTACGCATCTACGACGCGGTCGCAGACGGAGTACAAGACGGCGTACGGACCGTGGCCGAGCACGTCTGTGTGCTCCTCGAGGTCGCGGCGGGTCACGGCCAGGTCGGCGCCCTCGCCGTGCCGGACCGTGACGACGTAGTTGGGTCCCACGAAGACGGCGATCTCGCCGGTCTCGACGGCGTCGTCCGCGTCGACGTACCAGATCGTCTTGAGCACCATGAACAACGCGTCGTCGTACTGTTCGAGCTTCGGTCGTTGATGAGCCCGGACGGCGTCCTCGACGGCGAGTCGATGCAGACCGAAGGCATCGGCGACCTTGACCATCTCGTCCTCGGTCGGCTCTAACAGTCCGACCCAGACGAACTCGTCGTGATCGAGGTTGGCCCAGGAGTACGCCGCGGCGATGTCCTGGCCGCCGTCGTCCATGGAGATGCGCTTGCCCTTCCGGTACACCGCACAGTCCACGATCACGGGACCATTGTGACCCCCACCACGCAATGACCTTGCCCACGCGTTCACTAGGCTGGCCAGATGGCCACTGTGGTGTTGGTCCGGCATGGGCGCTCGACCGCGAACACGGCCGGCGTCCTCGCCGGACGTACCCCTGGTGTGCTGCTCGACGAAATCGGCGTTGCCCAGGCGGTCGACGTCGGACAGCGGCTGTCGGTCCTGCCGCTCGCCGCGATCGTGTCGAGCCCGCTCGAGCGCTGTCAGCAGACCGCCGAAGCGGTCGCGCAGGCGCAGAAGCAACCGCTGGACGTTGCCGTCGACGACCGTCTCACCGAGTGCGGGTACGGCGACTGGACCGGGCAGGAGCTGAAGGGCCTCGCGAAGAAGCCGCTGTGGCGGGTGGTGCAGGGACACCCGAGCGCCGCAGTCTTCCCGAGCGGTGAGTCGCTGCGGGCGATGCAGGCACGGGGGATCGAGGCGATCCGCGCGTGGGACGCCTCCGTCACCGAGCAGCACGGCCCGGAGTCAGTGTGGGTGGCGGTCAGCCACGCGGACGTGATCAAGGCGATCTTGGCCGATGCCCTGGGCACCCACCTGGACAACTTCCAGCGCATCGTCGTCGATCCCGCGTCGGTGTCGGTGATCAGCTACACGGAGCTTCGTCCGTTCGTGGTCCGCTGCAACGAGCACGGTGACGTAGCCGGGCTCGTCCCGTCGCCCAAGCGCAAGCGACGCAAGGCCTCCGCCCGCAGCCGTTCCACGTCCAGCGATGCCGTGGTCGGGGGCGGTGCCGGCAGCTGAGCACACCCGGGCTGCCTCGCTTCGGAGCCCCGATAGGCTCGGAGCATGCCCCTGGTCGTCCACAATTTCGAGGAACCCGAGCGGTTCGTGGCCGGCACGGTCGGCGAGCCCGGGCAACGCACCTTCTTCCTGCAGGCCAAGGACGGCGCGCGCGTCACGTCGGTCGCGCTGGAGAAGCAGCAGGTGTCCGTGCTGGCCGAGCGCGTGGAAGAACTGCTCGACGAGGCGTTACGCCGGAGCGGTGGCGACGCGAGCATCCCGGCGGTCGCGCCGTCGGGCGTCGGCGACCAGGCTCCGCTGGACCAGCCGATCGTCGAGGAGTTCCGTGTCGGCACGATGACGCTGACCTGGGACAACGACAGTGCCCAGGTCATCATCGAGATGTTTCCCGCGTCCGACCACGAGATCGTCGTCGTGCCTGAGGATATCGACGACCAGGACGAGGCTCTCGACCCCGACGACTTAGGCGAGGCCGACGACTTGGACGACGCCGACGGCCAGGAGGATCTCGGTCTGCACAGCGTCGAGGTCGAGGTCGATGCCAGTGAGGTGCTGGTGGTGAAGCTCGAGGCGGGGTATGCGCGCTCGTTCGTGCGCCGCGCCCAGAGCGTCGTCTCCGCCGGCCGGGCACCGTGCCCGTTCTGCGGCAACCCGCTCGACCCCGAAGGTCATATCTGCCCACGCGCCAATGGATTCCGACGCGTTGCCAGCTGAGTCCGACCGCCTCGGCGATCCGGTAGTTATGACGCCACTGGAACTGGCCGACGACGACGTCGACACGGTCCTCACCCAGGGCACGCTCGAGGTGGTCGGGCGGTTGACGTCGGCGTCCAACGCGTCGTTCCTCGCCACCGCGACGCTCGACGGGATCGCGCTGGCGTGCGTGTACAAACCGGTCGCGGGCGAGCGGCCCCTGTGGGACTTTCCCGATGGCAACCTCGCCGGTCGCGAGTATGCTGCCCGGCTCGTCTCGCGTGCCGGCGGCTTCGACGTCGTACCGTCGACCGTGCTGCGCGACGGCCGGTTCGGTCCCGGGATGTGTCAGCGCTGGGTCGAGACGCACGACGACCACGCGCTCGTCGACGTCGTCTCCACGGACTTCGAGGAGCCGGGCTGGTTGCCGGTAGTCGAGGCCGAAGACCAGTTCGGACGCCCGGTGCTCCTCGTGCACGCCGACGACGACCGGCTACGCGACATGGCGGTCTTCGACACGCTGATCAACAACGCCGACCGCAAGGCGGGGCACGTGTTGCTAGCCGCGTCACCAGACGAGCCGGGCCAACCGATGCCGGGCGGGGCCGCCAGTGCCGGTGACCCAGCCGATGTCGACGCGGACGAGCACAAGGGATCCTTCCCGGGTCAGCTTCGGGACGGCCGGCTCTGGGGCTGCGACCACGGCGTGAGTCTGCACCACGAGGACAAGCTGCGCACCATCTTGTGGGGCTGGGCGGGCGAACCGCTGCGCCAGCCCGACCTCGCCCGCGTTGACACGCTGGTGGACGCCCTCGACGGCGATCTGTCCGACGCCCTGCGACCGCATCTGACCCGCACCGAGATCGACGCGCTGCTCGCACGCGCGCTCGTCCTGCGTGCCACAGCGGTGATGCCGGTCCCCGGTGGTCGCTGGCCGATGATCCCCTGGCCGCCGATCTGAGGTCGTCGTACGCGTCAAGTTCCCCGCGCCGCCCGGATAGGCTGCCGGGATGGAATCGTGGGCCGCGCCAGCTGTGTCGACCCACGCGCGTGAGGTGCTGGGCGACGCCGCCGAGCTCAGCCTCTTCGACCGACGTACCGGCCGGGTGGAGAAGACGCGTCCGGGCGATGTGGCCTCGTTGTACGTCTGCGGCATCACGCCGTACGACGCCACCCACCTCGGACACGCCGCGACGTACGTCGCGTTCGACCTGGTGATCCGCGCGTGGCGCGAGGCCGGGCACGGGGTTAGGTACGTCCAGAACGTCACCGACGTCGATGACCCGCTGCTCGAGCGCGCCGCAGCGACTGGTGAGGACTGGCAGGCGCTGGCTCGGCGCGAGACCCAGCTGTTCCGCGAGGACATGGCAGCGCTATCCGTCATCCCGCCCGATGTCTACGCAGGCGCGGTCGACGCCATCCCGCAGGTCATCGCGCTGATCCAGCGTCTCCAGGATCGGGGCGCGATCTACGACGTCGACGGCGACCTGTACTTCTCCGTGACCGCCGACCCGGCGTTCGGGGAGGTCTCCGGCCTGACACGTGACGAGATGCTGGCACTGTTCGGCGAGCGCGGTGGCGATCCTGATCGGCCCGGCAAGCACGATCCGCTGGACTGCCTGGTCTGGGTGCGGCAGCGTCCCGGCGAGCCTGGCTGGGACAGCGCCTTCGGCACCGGACGACCCGGTTGGCACGTCGAGTGTGCCGCCATCGCGACCGAGCACCTGGGCACGGGTTTCGACCTGCAGGGCGGCGGCACCGACCTGGTGTTTCCGCACCACGAGATGACGGCGTCGGAGGCGCAGGCGGCCTGGCCCGGCACGGCGTTCGCGCAGGCGTACGTCCATCAGGGCATGGTCGGCTACGCCGGGAAGAAGATGTCGAAGTCACTCGGCAACCTGGTCTTGGCGTCACAGCTTCGCCGCGACGGTGTCGACCCGAGGGCCATCCGGCTGGCTCTGCTCGACCACCACTACCGCACCGACTGGGACTGGTCGCACGACCTGCTTGTCGTCGCGATCGCCCGTCTCGATGCCTGGATCGCGGCAGTACGTCGTGGCGGGCCGGACGCCCGCGCCACCGCGGACGCCGTGCGCCAGGCGTTGGCCGACGACCTGGACGCCCCAACGGCGCTGGCTGCGGTCGACGCCTGGGCAGACGACGACGGTGCTCAAGTCGATGGTGCCGCCGACCTGCTGGCCGCGACGATCGAGGCCTCCCTCGGCATCACCCTCGCCACCTCTTGACGTTGGCGCCAGGCCTGACGACGGTTCAACGGCCATGGTTTGACGGCTCAACGGCCACGACTTGACGGCTCAACGGCCACGACTTGACGGGTGAACGAACGTCAGCTCTCGCCGCGGCGCTTGAGGTAGCGCTCGAACTCGCGGGCGATGGCGTCACCCGTCGCCTCCGGCAGGTCGGCGGTGTCGCGCTCCTCCTCGAGCGAACGCACGTAGTCGGCCACGTCGGAGTCGTCGGAGGCGAGCTCGTCGACACCACGCTCCCACGCCTTGGCGTCTTCGGGGAGGGTGCGGACGTCGATCGAGACGCCGACGAGGTCTTCGAGCGCCCCCAGCAGTGCAAGGGTCGCTTTCGGGGCGGGCGGCTGTGCCACGTAGTGGGGTACGGCGGCCCAGTACGACATCGTCTGCATCCCGGCATCGCCGGCCAGCTCCGAGATAACCCCGACGATGCCCGTCGGACCGACGTACCGGGACGGCTCCAGGCTGTGCCGCTCGGCCAGCTCGGGGTCCGACGAGACGCCGGTGATGGGAACGGGACGCGTGTGCGGGACGTCGGCCAACAGCGCCCCCAGCGTGACCAGCTGCGTAGCCCCGATCTCGTCCAGGTAGGCCAGCAGCTCCTCGCAGAACGACCGCCAGCGCAGGTTCGGCTCGATCCCGGTGACCAGCAGGACGTCGCGCTCATCGGGTCCTACCGAGCAGTGCCAGATCCGCGTCGTCCGCCAACTGATCTCGCGGGCACCCTCACCGTCGAACCCGACGTGCGGACGCACGACCTGGAAGTCGTAGTAGTCCTCAGGGTCCATGCTCGCCACCAGCTGCGCCCGCCAGCCGGCGAGCAGGTGGTCGACCGCGTCGGTGGCCGCCTCGCCCGCGTCGTTCCATCCCTCGAAGGCAGCGATCACGATGGCGTCGTCGACCTGGACCTCCGCCTCGATCTGGATCACCCGGCCAGCGTACGGCGTGCCGTGGCGACGGGCCGTGCCCCCATCATCCGGAGGCGAAGTACTTCAACGCTCGGTGACCACGCGCTGCCAGCGCCGGTCACCGCTATGACAGTCCGCGCACGCAACGGTAACCGTGTCGTGACATCCAGAGGCTGACATCCCCGAGCGCGGGGACTAGTGTTCAGGCCGGTCTCACACACACTTCGGACTGAGGAGCGGCATGACCCTTCGACCCACACGGCTGCGTAAGGGCATGGTCGTCGCTGCGGCGGCGGCGTTGCTGATGGCAGGCTGCGCCGACAGCGAACGCGAAGGCAGCGGTGGCGATGGTGGCGGTGGCGGTGGCGGAGATGAGCCGACAACGGGCGGCACCTTCGTCTTTGCCGGCTCGGCCGACCCCGTCACTCTCGACCCCTTCTTCGCCAGCGACGGCGAGTCGTTCCGGCCGGCCCGGCAGATCTTTGAGGGTCTGGTGGGCACCAAGCCCGGGACCGCAGACCCAGCCCCGTTGCTCGCCACGTCCTGGGAGACCAGTGAGGACGGCCTGAGCACCACCTTCATGCTGGAGACGGGCGTCAAGTTCCACGACGGTAGCGACTTCAACGGCGAGGCGGCCTGCTGGAACTTCGACCGCTGGTACAACACGCCTCCGGGCATCGGGCAGACCGAGGACCAGAGCTACTACTGGATCAGCCTGTTCAAGGGTTTCGCCGAAGGTGAGCTGACCGACAGCGTCTTCGAGAGCTGCACCGTCGACGGCGAGGACCAGATCACCGTCAAGCTCACGCAGCCGTTCGCCGGCTTCGTGCCCGCGCTGTCGCTGCCGTCGTTCTCCATGCAGAGCCAGGCGGCGATCGAGGAATACGGCGCGGCCGAAGGCGACGACCCGTCACAGAGCGCGTATGCCACCGAGCACCCCACCGGTACGGGGCCGTTCGTGTTCGACTCGTGGGAGCGGGAGAACCAGATCACCCTGCAGCGCAATGACGACTACTGGGGTGACGTCGCGCTGGTCGACACCGTCCAGATCGTGCCGATCGCCGAGCCGCGTGCTCGCGCCGATGCGCTCGAGAACGGCGAGATCGACGGCTTCGACCTGGTCGGGCCGGCCGACATCGCGGGACTGGAAGAGGACGGTTTCCAGATCCTCGAGCGTCCGGCGTTCAACGTGCTGTACCTCGGTATCAACCAGGGGCAGAAGCCGCTGGACGACATTCGGGTCCGCCAGGCCATCGCCCACGCGATCGACAAGGACGAGGTCATCTCGAACTCGATGCCCGAAGGCACCGTGCCGGCCACCCAGTTCGTGCCTGATCTCGTCAACGGCTACAGCGAGGACGTCACGTCGTACGAACACGACCCCGACAAGGCGCGGGACCTGCTGGCCGAGGCCGGTGCCGAGGACCTGACGCTGATGTTCAACTACCCGACCGACGTCACGCGGCCGTACATGCCGTCCCCGGGTGACACGTTCAACGTGATCCGTGGTCAGCTCGAGGAAGTCGGCATCACCGTTGAGGGCACGCCGGACGTGTGGAGCCCCGACTACCTGGACCGAGTCCAGGGTGGCAACGACCACGGCATCCACCTGCTGGGCTGGACCGGCGACTACAACGACACCGACAACTTCCTCGGCGTCTTCTTCGGTCGGCCGTCGAACGAGTGGGGATTCGACAACAAGCAGATCTTCGACCTGCTGACCGAGGCCCGCGGCCTTCCTACGGTCGAGGAGCAGCTGCCTCTGTACCAGGACGCGAACGAACAGATCATGGAGTTCCTGCCGGGCATCCCGATCGCCAGCCCCGTTCCGTCGCTGGCGTTTGCTGAGAACGTCCAGGGGTACGTCGCCAGCCCGGTCCAGGACGAGCCGTGGAACCTCGTCTCCGTGGAGGAGTGACCGCTCGACGACGGAGCTGAGAACGGACAGGCCGACAAGCATCCCGACGGAGCGAGGACGTAGATGCTGCGCTTCATCGTCCGGCGGTTGGCACTCATGGTGCCGGTGCTGGTCGGCCTGTCCATTCTGTTGTTCGTCTGGATCCGCAAGCTTCCAGGCGACCCGGCCCGGGCCATGCTCGGCGAACGGGCGACCGATTCCGCGATCGCTCAGATCAATCAGGTGTACGGCTTCGACAAGCCGGTGCTGCAGCAGTACTTCATCTACACCGGTCGACTGCTGAGCGGTGACTTCGGAGACTCGACGCGAGACGGTCGCCCGGTTCTCGAGTCCTTCATAGAACAGTTCCCCGGCACGATCGAGCTCACGCTCGCGGCGCTGATCATCGCCGTCGTCCTCGGTGTCCCACTCGGGTTCGCGGCCGGACGACGGATCGGTGGTTGGCTCGACAACTTCGTGGTCACCGGCTCCCTGCTCGGGGTAGCGACCCCGGTCTTCTTCCTGGCCATCTTGCTCAAGCTCGTCTTCGCCGACTGGCTGGACTGGCTGCCGACCAGCAGACGACAAGACGCACGCGTCGAGGCCACCCATCCCACGAACTTCTACGTCCTCGACGGCCTCCTGACTCGCGAGTGGGACGCCTCGTGGGACGCCATCTTGCACTTGGTGCTCCCGGCAGTCGCCCTGGGGACGATCCCGCTGGCCATCATCGTGCGGATCACCCGCGCCTCGGTCGCCGAGGTGATGGGGGAGGACTACGTCCGGACCGCGATCTCCAAGGGCCTGGCGCCGAAGCTCGTCAACCGACGCCACATCTTGCGTAACGCTCTGCTACCGGTGGTGACCACGATCGGCCTGCAGACCGGCCTGCTGCTGTCGGGCGCCGTGCTCACCGAGTCGGTGTTCGAGTTCCAGGGGATCGGCGGCTATCTCTTCTTGTCGATCAGCCAACGAGACTATCCGGTCGTCCAGGGTTACATCTTGTTCATCGCCCTGATCTACTCCATGGTCAACCTGGCGGTCGACGTCTCGTACGGTTTGATCGATCCGAGAGTGAGGGTGTCGTGACCATCCCGCTCGAGCCGCAGCACGCTACCGGCGTACCGACCGCCCGCGACGACGACGAGCCCGGCGTCAGCCTCTGGCGCGCCGCCTGGCGGCGGATGATCCGCAACCCAGCAGCCATCGCCGGAGCGCTCATCGTGCTGGCCTTCGCGCTGGTCGCGATCTTCGCACCGCTGTTGGCGCCCTACTCAGAGGGCGTGCAGGATTGGCGCGGCGACGTGACACCGAGCGACGTCCCCGGTCCCCGGGACGGCAACCTGCTCGGGGTCGACAGGTACGGTGCCGACCTGTTCAGCCAGATCATCTACGGCGCACGACAGTCGCTCATCGTCGGCGTGGTCTCGACGGCTGGGGGCCTCGCCGTCGGGGCCCTGCTCGGGATCATCGCCGGTGGCCTCGGCAAGATGGCCGACACCATCGTGATGCGGATCGTCGACATCATGCTCTCGATCCCCTCGCTGCTCCTCGCGGTCAGCATCGTGGCCGTGTTGGGCCAGGAGCGGAAGTCGGTGATGATCGCCATCGCGGCTGCGCAGGTACCGATCTTCGCGCGACTGCTGCGCGGCTCGATGCTCGCTCAGCGCAACGCCGACTACGTGCTCGCGGCGAACTCCTTGGGCCTGCGTCGTCGGACGATCGTGATGAGCCACGTGCTGCCGAACTCGCTGGGCCCCACCATCGTGCAGGCAACGCTCAACCTCGCCACCGCGATCATCGAGGTAGCTGCGTTGTCCTACCTCGGCCTCGGCGGCGGCGACCTCGCCGAAGCCGAGTGGGGCCGGATGCTAGTGGCGGCGCAGGACAGGTTCGACGAGTCGCCGCAGCTCGCCTTCGGACCGGGTATCGCGATTCTGATCTCCGCGCTGGGCTTCACGCTGCTCGGCGAGGGACTGCGTGACGCGCTCGACCCGAAGGGACGCCGCTAGTGACCGAGGACATCATGGTCGGGGGCGGCGGCGGTGACGACTCGTCCGACAGCAGCCCGTACCCGTCGGGCGAGATGTTGTTGAGTGTGCGCGATCTGCGGGTGGTCTTCGGCCGCAACAGCAAGCATCAGCGTCAGGTGGTCGCCGTCGACGAGGTGAGCTTCGATGTCGACCGTGGCCAGCACCTGGGTCTGGTGGGTGAGTCCGGAAGCGGCAAGAGCGTCACCTCGCTCGCCGTGATGGGCCTGCTGCCGAGGCGCGGGGTCAAGGTGAGCGGCGAGGTGCTGTTCGCCGGCGAGAACCTGCTCACGGCCTCCGAGCGGCGGATGCGTGCCGTGCGCGGCCGCGACATCGCCATGATCTTCCAGGACCCGATGACATCGCTCAACCCGGTGCTCACGATCGGGACACAGCTCGAGGAAGTCATCGAGAGCCACCGCAAGCTCGACTCCGGCGCAGCGCGCAAGAAGGCCGGCGAACTGCTCGAGATGGTCGCCATGCCCGACGCCGGTCACCGGCTCAAGGATTACCCGCACCAGCTGTCCGGTGGGATGCGCCAGCGGGTCCTCATCGCGATCGCCCTGGCCAACGAGCCGAGGCTGATCATCGCCGACGAGCCCACCACGGCACTCGACGTCACCATCCAGGCCCAAGTGTTGGAGATCCTCAAGCAGGTAGTCGCCGACACCGGTACGGCGCTCATCATGATCACCCACGACCTCGGCGTGGTGGCGGGTCTGTGCGACTCGGTCCGGGTGATGTATCAAGGCCGAGTTGTCGAGGCGGCGCCTCGGCGTCCGTTGTTCGCTGAGCCGCGCCATCCGTACACGAACGGACTGCTCGCCTCGGTCCCGCGGCTCGACACTCCGCGCGGTGAGCCCCTGACCCCGATTCCCGGCTCACCGACCGACGTGCTGTCGTGGTCGAAGGGGTGTGCCTTTGCGCCGCGGTGCCCGAATCGGGTCGACGAGTGCGAGCAGACGGCACCGCGGCTCGAGGAAAGTGGTGCCCGCAGCCTGCGCTGCTACAACCCGGTCGAGCACGCGCGACGGGGAGTGTCGGCATGAGCGAGGCCCCTGTCACCGATACCGACCGGACCCCGGAGAGGGATGCGACCGACGACATCGTGTTGTCCGTCCGCGACCTCGCCGTGCACTTCCCCATCAAGGCAGGCATCTTCTTCGATCGGCAGATCGGCGCCGTGAAAGCGGTCGACGGCGTCGACCTCGACGTCCCACGAGGCAGGACGTTCGGACTCGTCGGCGAGTCCGGATGCGGCAAGAGCACGCTCGGTCGCGCGGTGCTCAGGCTGATTGAGCCGACGGCGGGCACGGTGACGTTCGACGGGGTCGACATCAGCTCGCTCGGTGCCGAGGAACTGCGTCGTGCCCGCCGGCGGATGCAGATGGTGTTCCAGGACCCGTTGGCGAGTCTCAACCCACGCCAAAGCGTCGAGACGATCATCACCGAGCCGCTGCGCGCACATGGCATCGGCTATGACAAGAAGACCAAGGTGCGCGAGGTCCTCGACCTGGTGGGGCTGCCGGCGTCGGCCGCAGCACGCTACCCGCACGAGTTCTCTGGCGGCCAGCGCCAGCGCATCGGGATCGCCCGAGCTGTGGCGCTCGAACCCGAGCTTGTGATCGCCGACGAGCCGGTCTCCGCCCTGGACGTCTCCATCCAGGCGCAGGTCATCAACTTGCTGGAGGAGCTACAAGAGCGCCTCGGCCTGACCTATGTCGTGATCGCCCACGACCTGGCCGTCGTCCGCCACATCAGTGAAGAGATCGCCGTGATGTACCTCGGCGGGATCGTTGAGCAAAGCGACTCCGAGACGCTGTACGAGCGGCCGATGCACCCGTACACGAAGGCCCTGATGTCGGCCGTCCCGGTGCCGGACCCTGTCATCGAGGAGAGCCGCGAGCGCATCCTGCTCAGCGGAGACCTGCCGTCACCGGCCAACCCGCCGACTGGATGCCGGTTCCACACCCGCTGCCCATTCCGTCAGGAGACTCGTTGCGACGACGAGCGGCCCGCGTTGGTCGAGGTCGAGCCGGGGCACCGGGTGGCCTGTCACTACGCGTCGGACATCCTCAGCGGTCAGATCAAGCCGCGCGACGCCGACGTCATGCTGACTGTCCACCGCAGGGCCTGACCGCCGTCTGGGCAGGTTGCTGTACGTCAGCTGTCGGCGGCTCGGATGCCGAATCATCGGGTGCCTTGGGAACGGGTGGGGGAGTGCCGCCCCACTCGGGACACAGGGCCTTGTGGTCGCACCAGCCGCACAGGACGGACTTGTGCGGACGCCAGTCACCGGTGTCGTGGGCGCGCGTGATGGCATCCCAGAGAGCGCCGAGCTTGCGCTCGGTCGCGATCAGGTCGCGCTCGGTCGGCTCGTATCGGAGCATCTCGCCATTGCCGAGGTACACCAGTTGCAGCATGCGTGGGATGACGCCCCGCGTGCGCCACACGACCAGCGCGTAGAACTTCATCTGGAACAGGGCTTTGGCCTCGAAGTACTCACTCGGCGAGCGGCCGGTCTTGTAGTCCACGATGCGCAGCTCACCCGTCGGGGCGACGTCGACACGGTCAATGTACCCGTGCAGGTGCAGGCCCGACGCAAGCTGGGTGATGACGTGCACCTCGCGCTCGGCAGGCTCGAGCTGCTGCGGGTCTTCGAGGGTGAAGTAACGGCCGATCAAGGCCCGGCACTGGTCGAGCCAGGTCAGCAGGTCGGCCGCCTGCGCCGTGGACCCGTCGGCCGACGTCGTCTCGGCGAAGAGCTCCGCGAGCGTCGGCTCGGAGTCGACCATGCCGCGCCAGACATCGGGCAGCAAGGCGTTGGCTCGCTCGTGAGTGCGCTCAGCAGCCGGCAGGTCGTACAGATCCTCGAGGACCTTGTGCACGACCGAACCCCGGACCGCATCGATGCTCGGCGCCTCCGGGAGACGGTCGAGCACCCGGAACCGATAGAGCAGCGGACAGGTCATGAAGTCGGC
>Ga0136617_10001760_pt1 | contig 19256 bp, 20 predicted proteins | sample AntDrymUQ3222106_2_FD_129672 | JGI IMG/M metagenome (GOLD analysis project Ga0136617, IMG submission 129672) | Polar desert sand microbial communities from Dry Valleys, Antarctica - metaG UQ322 (21.06) | ecosystem: Environmental > Terrestrial > Soil > Desert | place: Antarctica: Dry Valley... | reverse complement strand
CTGACGATGATGTTGTCGGGGTTGACCGCGCGCCCAGCCGACATCACCGAGAGTTGACGGGCTATCCCCGACCGCAGCTCGGCGATGCCCACGTTGGGCGGGTAGCGGGTCATGCCCTTCTGAATTGCCTGAATTCCGGCCTGGGCCGCGGCGGCCGGCGTGTCGAAATCCGGCTCCCCCACTCCGAGGTCCAGTACGTCTTCGCCGGCGGCTTTCCGGCGTTTGGCCTCATTGCTTATCGCTACCGTCTCGGAGGCCTTGAGGTGCTGGACGTTCAGCGACAAAGGGTCAGGCATGGAGCGGTCCGAATCTGAGGTGAGGTACGGCAGACCGGGGGAAAAGTTTGTCGCCGGCTCGGCGATGTCAACGGCCCCCTCGCTTGGCTCGAGGCCGGCTCTTGGACCTCTCCGCCGGCGAGCTTAGCTTCGTCGGACGGAGCATCACTGCATCTGCCCAGCGGAGACCGGTTGCCTTCCTTTCAAGAGCTCCACCTCAAGCCCTCCATTGCCGCGGCTCTTGAACGACTCGGCTGGACCGCGGACGACGCTGCTGCCCGGGACGCGACACCGACTGCCGCGCGGGGCCACAACCTGGTGGCGTCTACCCCGCCCGCCCCCGGCTATGCGGCACCGGCCCTGGCCGGCGTTCTCAACCGCCTCGGGAACGGGGAACGCGCGCTCCTGCTCTCCTCGCCGGGCCAGCTCGACGAGTGGGGAAGGCTGGCTCACACGTTGGGCCAGGACGCCGCGGTCAGAGTCCAGGTGGCACACGGTACCGCCCGAGCCACGAGACGGCTGAAAGTGGAATCCGTAGACCTCGTGATAGCCAGCCCGGAGACGGCGCTTATCCTGCTCGGCCGCTCGGCGCTTCACATGGACACCCTCACGTCTCTGTTCATGGGGTGGCCGGAAAGCTGGGGTGACGAGGAGAGCCTCGCCCCGCTGATGCAGGATCTCCCCAAGGAAACCCAGCGTGTCATCTACACCTCGACCCCCGGTGGGGTGGAGGCCCTGGTCGAGCGCTATGCGCGAAAAGCCCTGACCACCGGCACGCCCGGCCTCGAGAGCGGGCCGAGCGGGCCGGTCAGGACCGTAAGCGTCTCCTGGGCACGCCGCGTACCCGTCGTGGCAGAGTTGGTGGAGTTGCTCGACCCCGCATCGATGGTGATTTGGGCCGCGGATCGGAGTCAGCATGCCGCGATCGCGCAGGCGGTGGGCCTGCTCGAGCCGGAGCTGAAACTGGTGACGGGCGACGCGCCGAAGGCAGAAACTATCGTGGCCTTCGATCTGCCAACCGGAGAGCGCCTCAAGCAACTGGCTGGAGCCGGTGAGGTAGTAATGTTGATTCCTCCGGGGACCGAGAGTTACGCAGCCCGAATCGCGACGCCGCGCCGGCCGCTCCAACTACACGGGCTGGTGGACACGGTTGCAAACGCCGCCGCCGGTCAGCGGGCAGCCATCGCCAGGGGCATAGAAACGGGGAAGCTCGACCGTGCGCTTCTCACGCTCGCGCCCCTGTTCGAGCGTCACGACCCCACGGCCGTGGCGGCGGCGCTCTTCGATCTGTGGACAACGTCCAGCCCCAGCCCCACCGAGCTGCCGATGCGTATTCCGGATATCCCCGCAACCGCAAAGATCTATGTAGGGGTGGGGAAGAAGGACGGAGCAACAGCGAACGATCTGGTGGCGGTGCTGACGAAGGATCTTCGGGTGGAGCGCGGCAAGATAGGACGCATCGAGCTGCGGGACGGCTACTCACTCATCGAGATCCCCGCGCAAGATGCGGAGAAGGTAGCGATAGCGCTGAACGGCGTTACCATCCGGCGCCGCCGGGTGACCGCCCGAGTGGACCGGGGACCGAGCCGGCCACCCCGCCGGGAAGGCAGCAGCCCCGCCGCACGGCCGGCGCGGCGGCCGTAGGGGCGCACGCTGTGCGCCCCTACCGTTTCTTGTTGACCTGATCCCGCAGTGCCGTACTGGCCCGGAAAGCCGGAACCAGCGACGCCTTGATCTGGACCGCTTTACCGGTTCTCGGATTGCGCCATTCCCGCGCGGCACGTTTTCGAGCCTGGAAGCTCCCGAATCCGCTGATGGCGACCTTGCCGCCCCGCTTGAGCTCCGAGGCGATGACTCCGTTCGGCGCGAAGAACAGCTCCGCGATCTCGTTCGCCTTGGCTTTCGTCAGGCCCAATCGCTTGGCCACCGTAGCAACGAGCTCCTGCTTGTTCACACGCGCTCCTTGAAGGACGAAGATACGAAGTGGGGGACGAATATCGTCGCTGGGGTGAAGCGCCCGCAAGATGCCTGGAGTTTCCCGCGCGGTCCTCTACATTTGCATCCCTCAACAATCGAGCTGGAGTGCGGTCGATGAACTACGGGATGCACCCCGGATGGATCGAGGTGATCAGCGGTGTCATGTTCAGCGGAAAGAGCGAGGAGCTGATCCGCCGCGTCCGGCGAGCCACCATCGCCCGGCGGAAGGTACAGGTCTTCAAGTCCCACCTCGACAGCCGCTACGCCGGCCTCTACAGCGTCGCCAGCCACAACGGCGCCGAGCTGGAAGCCAGCCCGGTGGATTCGGCCGCCGAAATTTTCCGCCTGGTGCGGCCCGAGATCGAAATCGTGGCCATTGACGAGGCCCAGTTTCTGGATCCGCAGGTCGTCAACGTAGCTACCCTGCTCGCCAGTCGTGGCATCCGGGTTATTCTGGCCGGCACCGACACCGACTTTCGGGGCGAGCCGTTCGGATCGATGGGCGAGCTCATGGCGGTGGCGGAGATGGTGGACAAGCTGCAAGCCATCTGTGTCATCTGCGGCGATCCCGCCTGCCGGAATCAGCGTCTCTTGGATGGCAACCCTGCGAGATACGACTCACCGACCATCATGATCGGGGGTCGCGAGAGTTATCAGGCTCGGTGCAGGCATTGTCACAAGGTTCCGCGCAAGGACGAAGACCAGACGGCGTTGTTGTGAGGGTCCAGGGTCTGGGGTCGAGGGTCTACCCTTGACCCTCTCTGTAGCCTTAACGGGGAACATTGCCGCCGGGAAATCCACGGTCGCCGCTCTCTTCCGAGCCTGGGGCGCGGTAGTGATTGACGCCGATCAGCTGGTACGTGAAGCCCAGGCTCCGGGACAGCCGGCGCTAAAGGCAATCGCAGCACGGTTCGGGAGCGAGCTGGTCCAGACCGATGGCTCCCTCGATCGGGCGGCGCTCCGGGCCGTGGTGCTGGCGGATCCCGCAGCGCTCGCCGACCTGAACCGGATCGTGCATCCCGAGGTGCGGCGCCGGCGGCTGGACCTGCTGGGGGAGGCCCGCGCTCGCGGCGACCGGATCGTGGTGAGCGACATCCCGCTCCTGTTCGAAGTGGACGACCCGGCGGAGTTCGATGCGGTGGTGCTGGTGGATGCCCCGGACGAGGTGCGGCGCGCACGGCTGCTCGCCGCGCGCACCCTGTCGCCGTCCGAAGCCGACGGGATGATGGCGGTGCAGCAGGTGTCGGCGCTGAAGCGCCCCCGCAGCGATTATGTCCTCGACAACGGCGGCAATCTTGTCGCCCTCGAGCGCGTGGCCGCGGTGGTGTGGCAGAGACTGCTCGCACGCGCTTGACCTCGTCCTTCGGTCCACCTATCCTCCCACGCGCCACCATAGTGGAGATCGCGGGTGTCAAACATTCCAGAAAATCTGGTCTATACCGCGGAGCACGAGTATGTCGCGCGCACCAGCGATCCGCGAGTCGTGCGCGTCGGCATCACCGACTACGCCCAGAGCGAACTGGGCGACGTCATCTTTGTTGATCTTCCCAAACCGGGCAGCCGGCTTACTTCTCACCAGGCGTTCGGCACCATCGAGGCCGTCAAGGCCGTCTCGGAGCTGTACAGCCCGCTCGCGGGTGAGGTTTCGGAGATCAACCCGGCGCTCGAATCCGACGCGGCCCTGGTAAACCGCGATCCCTACGGCGAGGGCTGGATGGTGCAGCTCAGCATTTCGAGCCCCGATGAGCTGAAAGGTCTCATGTCACCGAGCGAGTACCGGTCGCACATAGGGGAATGACCGCCGGGCCGATGCGACACTTTCCAGGATCGTATTCAGGGGTGAACCGATGAATGGTAGCGCCGCGCCTCGAGAGTTTGGTCTCGGGGCATTTTATTTTTCTCGTGACCAGCGTGCTTGAACGCAAGATGACCGCCCAGAGTCTCGACGTACTCTATCCATCCCACTTTGCCTACCGGCACATCGGTCCTCGCAGGTCCGATGTTGGTGAGATGCTGGACGTGATCGGCTATGACTCGCTTGATGCCTTCATCGAAGCTGTGGTTCCCGAGGAGATCCGGCTTCGGCGGCCGCTTGCTCTGCCTCCAGGACGGAGCGAACGGGAAGTGCTGCAGGCGCTCCGGGGCCTGGCCGGGATGAACCGGGTGTTTCGGTCCTATATCGGAATGGGGTACGCGGGGTGTTTTACTCCGCAGGTGATCCAGCGCAATGTGCTGGAGAATCCAGGGTGGTACACGGCCTACACTCCCTATCAAGCCGAGATCGCTCAGGGCAGACTCGAGGCGCTGCTCAACTTTCAGACGATGGTCTCCGACCTCACCGGACTCGCAGTGGCCAACGCATCGCTCCTGGATGAAGCCACCGCCGCCGCCGAAGCCATGACCATGAGCCTGGCGGTGAGCTCGGTCCAGAGCGAGCCGCTATACCTCGTAGACGACCGCAGCCATCCCCAGACAATCGCCGTGGTTCGTACCCGTGCCGAAGCGCGCGGCATCGAGGTCATAGTGGCCGATCCTGTCGATTTTGCCTTTGGGCCACGTGTGGTCGGCGCCCTGGTGCAGTACCCTGCCACGGACGGGGAGGTGCGGAACTTCCGGGCCATGACCGAGCAGGCGCATGCCGCAGGCGCCCTGGTCACCGCCGCAACCGACCTTCTCAGCCTTACCCTCCTCACCCCGCCGGGAGAGTGGGGCGCCGACATTGCCGTGGGCAACAGTCAGCGCTTTGGCGTGCCGATGGGCTACGGGGGCCCGCACGCCGCCTTCTTCGCCACCAAGGACGCTTACAAGCGGGTTCTGCCGGGGCGCATCATCGGAGTATCCAAGGATCGCGATGGCCGATCGGCTCTCCGCATGGCGCTGCAGACCCGAGAACAGCACATCCGGCGCGACAAGGCCACCAGCAATGTGTGTACTGCCCAGGTCCTGCTGGCGGTCATGGCAAGCATGTATGCGGTGTACCACGGGCCGGCCGGCCTATGCCGAATTGCCGAGCGAGTTCACACCCGCACGGTGCTTCTGGCCAACGCGCTGCGGCGGCTGCGCTACCAGGTGGTGCATGAGGCGTATTTCGACACCATCTGTGTTGAGGTCGAGGGATGGGCGCTCCCCCGGCTGATGGACGCCGCACGGGTCCGGAACATCAACCTGCGGCCCCTGTCAGGCACGCGACTGTGCATCGCTCTTGACGAGACCGTCACTCTGGGAGATCTGGCGGACCTGATTTCGATCTTTTCATTGAACGAAGCGCTCCCGTTCATGCTGGACGACATCGGGGTGAAGAACGAGCGCGCTATCCCCCCTGCCCTGGGACGGAAGACGGCGTTTCTGGAGCACCCGGTATTTCACCGGCATCACTCGGAAACCGAGATGCTCCGATACATCAAGCGTCTGGAGTCCCGGGATCTCTCGCTCACATCGGCGATGATCCCGCTGGGGTCGTGCACCATGAAGCTCAACGCAACGACCGAGATGATGCCGGTCAGCTGGCGCGAGTTCAACCGGCTACACCCTTTTGCCCCCCGGGATCAGGCCGCCGGCTACCAGCTGCTCTTCAGCCAGTTGGAGTATCAGCTCGCCGAGATCACGGGGTTCGCCGCGGTCTCGCTGCAGCCGAATGCGGGGTCCCAGGGGGAGTACGCCGGCCTGCTGGTGGTCAGGGCGTACCACCGCTCCCGTGGAGACGCCCATCGCACCACCTGCCTGATACCCCAGTCCGCCCACGGCACCAACCCCGCGAGCGCAGTCATGGCGGGTATGCAGGTGGTTCCCGTCAAGAGCGATGCCCGCGGGAACATCGACCTGAACGATCTTCGGGCCAAGGCGGCGGCTCATCGGGAGACGCTGGCCGCGCTGATGCTAACCTATCCGTCGACTCATGGGGTATTCGAGGGATCCGTAAAGGAGATCTGTCGAGCCGTACATGAGCACGGTGGCCAGGTCTATATGGATGGCGCCAACATGAATGCTCAGGTGGGACTGTGCCGGCCGGGCGACATCGGGGCGGATGTGTGTCACCTGAACCTGCACAAGACTTTCTGCATCCCCCATGGAGGCGGCGGGCCAGGGATGGGTCCGATCGGCGTGGCGGCGCACCTGGTTCCGTTTCTACCGGGACACCCTATCGTTGAGCTCGATCATCCATCGGCCTGCGGCACCATCTCCGCGGCGCCTTGGGGCAGCGCGGCAATCCTGCCGATCTCCTGGGCCTACATCGCCCTGATGGGCTACGACGGGCTCACCGAAGCAACCCGGATTGCGATTCTCAACGCCAACTACGTGGCCCGGCGATTGGCCGATCACTATCCGCTGCTCTATACCGGCCAGAACGGCCTGGTGGCGCACGAATGCATTATCGATACCCGGCCATTCAAGAGCTCGGCCGGGGTAGACATCGAAGACATCGCCAAGCGCATCATCGACTATGGCTTCCACCCCCCGACGGTCTCGTTCCCGGTCGCCGGCACGCTCATGATCGAGCCCACCGAGAGCGAGTCGAAAGAGGAGCTCGATCGCTTCTGCGATGCACTGATAGCGATCCGGCAGGAGATCCGTGACATCGAGGAGGGCCGGGCCGACCGGAAAAACAATCTTCTCACCAATGCGCCCCATACGCTGGAGCAGGTCATCTCTGACACGTGGGATCGGCCCTATCCGCGCGAGCGGGCCGCCTATCCCACGCGTGCCGCCCGTGAGTATAAGGTCTGGCCGACCGTCGGACGCATCGACAGCGCATTTGGCGACCGGAATCTCGTGTGCAGCTGTCCGCCGGTAGAGGCGTATGGGTAGCGTTGCACCACATCCTTCGCCCCACTGGCGCATCTGGGTGGACGAAACTCCCAGCCCCGGCTGGGCCAACATGGCGATCGACCAGGCCCTGCTGGAGCGCGCCGAGCAGCAGGGCGAGAGCTGGCTCAGACTATACCAATGGGCGCCCTTCTGTCTCTCCTTCGGGCGCCACGAACCCGCCGGTCGCCGGTATGACTCCCAACGCATCGCGGAACTGGCGGTAGACACTGTACGACGGCCCACTGGGGGCCGGGCCGTCTGGCACGCGCACGAGCTCACCTATGCCGTAGCGGCACCAAGTCTCCAGTTCGGCTCGCTTCGTGCGGCGTACATCGAGATTCATCGCATGCTGGCAGACGCGTTATGCGGGCTGGGAATGGCGACTTCCCTTGCCCCCTCGGTCCGGACTCCCACCCTCGACGCCGGCGCTTGCTTCTCCCAACCCGCAGGCGGTGAAATCCTGGATTGCGGGCGAAAAGTCGTGGGTAGTGCTCAATTCCGGCAGGGAAGCGCAATGCTCCAGCACGGCTCGATCCTCCTGGAAGACAGCCAGGACATCATACGGTCCTTGATGAGAGGCGCGCGCGAGCCAGATCCCTCACGTGGAGTGCAGGTGCCCAACTCCTCCATCTCACAACGGAGCCTCCAGGCCCGGGACGTGGCGGGAGCCGTTACCCAGGCGGCTATGGACCGCTGGCCCGGGAACTGGGAACAGGTATCCGGCGAGCGGTCGATCCTTCCGGGCGCGCTCACCCACTGCGCTCGCTTCCGCTCAGCGGCATGGACATGGGCAAGGTGACTGCGCTGATGCCCCGGGCACGGCGAATCGACATCCTTGTCGCCCTCGCTACGCTTACACCGCTCATCGAGGCCGCTGCGCAAGCCAACCGGCGCCCGGCCACCAGCATCGTCATCGTAACCGGTGGCCAGGCCACCCTGCCGATTCCGACGCTCATGGAAGGCGGGGAGAACAGCGTGGGAAATCTCGATGTTGCAGACCAGTTGTTTCTGCGTCTGGCCAACCTGGGGCCCAAGCTGTTGACCACGGGCGACGGCGACTTCGTGCCGGCGCTGGCCAGCTCCTGGACCCGGCGCGATTCGATCACGCTCACGTTCGATCTCGATCGTCGTGCGCGCTGGCATGACGGGACCCCGGTCACGGCACGTGATGTCCTGTTCACAATCAATCGAGCGAAGAGCTCAGCGATCGCGCCCCGACTGAGCGAACTGTTACGCCAGGTCGTATCGGTGACAGCGGAGGGCACTCACCGGGTTGTGTTCCGTTACGCTCGACCGTACGCGGAGCAGTTATACGACGCCACCTTCCACGTGGCCCCCCTTCCGGCGCACCTGTTGGACTCCCTGCCGCCGGAACAGGTGGCACGCGCCGACTTCGTAACCAACCCGGTCGGAAGCGGACCGTACCGCTGGGTGCGCAACGTCCCGGGCCAGTTCATGGAGCTGGCGGCAGTGCCGGATCACTTTCTCGGAAAACCGAAGGTCGACCGCGTCATATTCCGGACCGCGATAGACGCCTCCGCTCGACTCAATCTGCTCCTTGGCGGCCAGGCGGATGCAATGGACATCATTCCCCCGCCCCCGGACAATTTGCGCCGCGTAGTCGCTGACACCACCCTGCGCCTGATTTCCGTTCCATCCTCAACGGTGGGCTATCTGTTGTTCAACCAGCGCGACCCCAAGAACCGGGCGCGACCTCACCCCATCCTGGCCGACATCAGGGTACGACGCGCCATCAGGCTCGGCCTGGACCGCGGTCTACTGGTTCAGGCGGTGTTCGGGCCGCATGGCGCAGTGCCGTACGGTCCCGTCTCGCAGCTCCTTTGGATCCGGCGGGGCGCTCCGGCTCCCGAACCAGCAAACGTCGCCGAGGCGCGGCTGCTCCTCGCGGCCACCGGTTGGGGCGATTCCGACGGAGATGGCACCCTCGATCGCGGAGGCCGGCCGCTCCGGCTCACGTTGTCGCTGCCTAACACCAGTGGAGTCCGCCGGCAAATGGCGCTTCTGGTCCAGGAACAACTGCGCCGAATCGGCATTCAGATCGAACTGCAGCAATTGGAGTTTCCGGTCTGGAATGAGCGCCGCTCGGCTGGAAACTTCGACGTGGATTTCTCCGCGGTCAGCCAGGATGCTTCTCCGTCCGGTCTCACTCAGGCGTGGACCTGCACCGGCGGCTCCAACTACGCCGGGTACTGCGATCGCCGGGTGGACTCTCTCATCGAAGCGGCGATAGTAGGCCAGGGAGATCCCAGCGAGATCTGGCATGAGGCCTTGAGGCAGATCGAGGAAGGCGCGCCGGCAACCTTTCTCTACGCTCCTACGTTCGTCTACGCAGTGAACCGGCGGTACCGAAGCGTGACCATCAGTCCCCAGTCGTCCTGGATCACGCTTTGGAAGTGGTCCGTCAGCCCCACAGCGGTGTCCGACCGGAGCGAGTGAGGTGAGCGGTTGGCTGGTCAGGCGCGCCTTGCAAGCGGTGGCCACCTTCGCAGTTGCTCTTGCACTGCTCTTCCTCCTCATGCGCGCGGCCCCCGGAGATCCCCTGCACCGACTGAGCGCGGACCGCCCGATCTCGGCCAGGGAGATGGAAGCACTCCGGGCCCGGTATGGCCTGGACCAGCCGGTCGGCACCCAGCTGGCCGCCTTTGTTACCGGCCTGGTGCGCGGCGATCTCGGCGTCTCGATCGAGCATGGCCGCCCCGTAACTACGCTCCTGGCTGAACGGCTTCCCGCGACCATGCTCCTCGGCGGCAGCGTCCTCCTGCTCAACTTTACCATTGGACTCTGGCTTGGGGTCCGTCAAGCGGTGCGATACGGCCAACGGGAAGACCGGTGGCTCACAACGCTCTCGCTCACCGGCTATGCGATGCCATCCTTCTGGCTGGGCCTGGTGCTCGCGTGGCTGATCGGTGTGGAGTGGCGTCTGCTCCCCGCCGCCGGGATGCAGGATCCGCTTCTCAGCTCGGACTCGAGCCTCGCCGTTCGAACCGGGGATGTGCTACGACATCTCGTGCTGCCGGTACTGACGCTGTCGATCGTCAGCATCGCGGCCACCATGCGCTACCAGCGCGCCGCCATGCTGGAGGTGCTGCGCCTTCCTTACATAGTGACGGCGCGAGCCAAGGGCTTGTCTCAGCGTGAGGTCACCTGGCGCCACGCCTGGAGGAATGCCCTCTTTCCCGTGATCACGCTGTTCGGGCTGTGGCTTCCTATTCTGGTGAGTGGATCGGTGTTCGTGGAGGCGGTGTTTGCCTGGCCCGGCCTGGGATCGCTAGCGGCTAATGCAGTGGGCAGCCGAGACTACCCACTGCTGATGGGAGCCTCGCTGCTGGTTGCGGCCCTGGTGGTGGCAAGCGGCTTCATGACCGACGTGGCCTACGCCCTGCTGGACCCGAGAGTACGGCTGGGATGACGCTTGCGTTCGATGCGCTCCGATCCGCGTGGCGGAACCCTCGGGGCCGTACCGGCGCGCTCGTGCTATTGATCGTGGCGGTTGCCGCGGTGATCGGGCCGTGGCTTCTGCCCGATCCACTCGCTCAGCCCGATATTCTCCGCGCCGGCCGACCGCCGGGCCTGGGTCATCCGTTCGGAACCGATCAGCTCAGCCGGGACGTGCTCTCCCGGGTAGCCACCGGCGCCCGGATCTCACTGGGCGTTGCATTCCTGGCAGTGGCACTCTCGGTCACTCTCGGCGCAGCAGTTGGAGTGGTGTCCGGGTACTGGGGAGGCGCCGTCGATGCGACGCTCATGAGAATCGTGGATGGTGCCCTCGCGATCCCGCGCCTCTTTATTCTCCTGCTGGTGCTGGCCGTGTGGGAGCGGGTGCCGGTGCTGGCCCTAATCGTACTCATCGGGGGGACAGGCTGGTTTGCTACGAGCCGAGTAGTGCGCGGAGAGGTGCTTCGGATCAGGGAGGAGGGGTACGTGCGGGCAGCAGAGGCACTCGGCGCCCGTCGCCGCCGAATTATCTTCCGGCATATGATTCCGAACGCCCTGGGACCACTGCTGGTGGCGGCTACACTGGGCGTGGGTGATGTAATCCTCCTCGAGGCCGGGCTTTCATTCCTTGGACTCGGGATTCAGCCGCCCACACCTTCCTGGGGAGGCATGATCCTGGATTCGCGTGACGTGATGGTGAGCGCTCCCTGGGCCGGCATCTTTCCGGGGTTGGCTATAGTGGTCACCGTGCTGTCTTCCAACTTGTTTGGCGAAGCCCTTCGCGACGCCGTCGACCCCCGGAGCGCATGACCAGAGTCCTCGAGGTAAACAACCTCCGCGTCTCGTTCCCCGGAACCGGTCATACGAGGTTCTATCCGGTAGACGGGGTCAGCTTCTCGCTCGAGCGCGGCGAGATGCTGGCTCTCGTGGGTGAGTCCGGATGCGGGAAGAGCCTGACCAGCCTCGCCCTGCTTCAGCTCATCCCGCCGCCCGGGCGAATCGAGGGCGGCAGCACCATCCGATTGGGAGATACCGACGTGCTCACGCTGAAGGGCGAGGCGTTGAGACGGATTCGAGGTCGCCGCGTTGGAATGATCTTTCAGGACCCGATGACGAGCCTGAACCCAGTCTTTACGGTTGAAGCACAGGTCATCGAAGGCATACTGGCTCACTTCAAGATCAGCAAGGCAGAGGCGCGCGACCGCGCGCTTCAGCTGCTCCGCGAGGTGGGCATACCCGATCCAGCGGATCGGCTCAAGGCCTATCCCCATCAGTTGAGTGGAGGTATGCGCCAGCGTGTCATGATCGCCATAGCGCTCTCGGCCGAGCCCGAGATTCTGGTCGCCGATGAACCGACCACGGCGCTCGACGTTACGGTGCAGGCGCAGATCCTGGAGGTGCTGGACGGCCTGCGGACCAGACGGGGGATGGCGGTCCTGCTTATCACGCACGATCTGGGCATCGTTGCGGGAAGAGCCGACCGGGTTGCCGTCATGTATGCCGGACAGATTGTGGAAGAGGCGGCTACCGCCCGGCTGTTCGCCAACCCATCCCATCCGTATACGCAGGGTCTCTTCGCGTCGGTCCCCCGCATCACGGGCCCTCTAAAGCGGCTGAATCCTATTCGAGGCAGCGTACCGGCACCGGCGGCCTGGCCCACCGGCTGCCGCTTTCGCCCCCGCTGCCCCCAGGCATTCGACCGGAGCGAAACCGAGCCGCCGCTCATACCGGTAGAACCCGATCACCGTATGCGGTGTTGGCTTGCGGAAGACCCAAACACTAGCCGCAGTCTCTTTCTTGATTCCTGACCAATGACTGCACTGGTTTCAGTCCGTAACCTGGTCAAGTACTACCACTCCGCCGGACTGTTCGGCCGATCGGCACCGCCGGTGCGAGCGGTTGATGGCGTATCGTTTGACGTGGGGCGGGGAGAGACGCTCGCGCTGGTAGGTGAATCGGGCTGCGGGAAGTCCTCCGTAGGGCGAACGCTTCTCCGCCTACAGGAGCCCACCAGCGGTGAGGCGTTGTATGAAGGGAAGGACGTCTTCTCCCTGAACCGGACCGCCCTGCGTCAGATCCGGCGGCGGATGCAGATCATCTTTCAGGACCCATACAGCTCCCTGAATCCCCGCATGACCGTTGGTGCCGCCATAGCGGAGGGGATCGAGATTCATCATCTGGCACCGCGGCAGGAGATCCCTGGCCGGGTCGCCGCTTTGCTCGAAGAAGTCGGGCTTGATCCCACGTATGCCAGGCGTTACCCGCACGAGTTTTCCGGAGGCCAGCGGCAGCGTGTCGGCATCGCCCGCGCGCTTGCGGTCCAGCTATCGTTCATCGTCTGCGATGAACCGGTATCGGCTCTCGATGTCTCGGTTCAAGCCCAGGTCCTCAACCTGCTCGCCGATCTTCAGCACCAGCGCGGTCTTTCCTACCTGTTCATTGCTCACGACCTGGCCGTGGTGCGGCAGATCGCGCACCGCATTGCCGTGATGTACCTGGGACGGATCGTGGAAGAAGGATCAACCAACGAGATCCTTTCGGACCCGAGGCATCCGTATACCGTGGCGCTGCTCTCCGCGGTTCCGGAGCCCGACCCGTCGGCACGCCGAGCCCGCATCGTGCTCAGCGGCGATCTGCCGAGTCCTTCCAACCCTCCGCCAGGCTGTCCCTTCCACACCCGGTGTTTTCACCCCCTGAAGGACACCCGTTGCAGGATCGAGGTACCCCTTCTCCGCCCGGTCGGCGGAACCCTGGCGGCCTGCCATTACGCCGAGAGCACTCCTAGGGCGGTTGCGGACAGTGTAGCCTAGAAGCAGTGACGCCAGTCACGGTTCGTCTTCAGCTTATACCCCACTGTTGCCGGGTCTCACTGTCCAACGCGCGACACAACAGCGAACGCGAGGGCACTAGAGCGTTCTAACAGGGAGCGGGAAATGACTGACAAAAAGGATATGGCCACCGAGGGAACTGCGGACCGGATCAAGGGCGCAGCCAAGCAAGCCGAAGGCAGGGTTCGCAATGCGGTTGGCGGACTCACCGGCGACACCGGAGAACAGGTGAAGGGCAAGGCCCAGGAGATCAAGGGTAAGGTTCAGGATGCCGCTGGGAAGGCCAAGCAGCGGTCGGACCCAAACCCCGGTGTCGATGAAGCGTAGCCAGACCAAAAATTCACCGCCCGGCGCCTCACGGCCCGGGCGGTTTCTCTAGACTCTTCAGGAAGGGAGTGAGGCCCCAGCGATCTCGGTCTTGAGCCGCCGCAAGGCCTGACTTCGGATCTGAGAGACGCGGGACTCGCTCACCTGAAGCACCTCACCGACCTGCCTCAGATTCAGCTCCTCGTAGTAGTAAAGCGCGAGCACCTTTCGCTGTTGCTCGGGCAGCCGGGAGATCAGAAGCCGCAGGTGCGCTACGTGCTCCGAATCTACCAGTTGCTGCGACGCCAGCCTGACCGAGGGATCGGCGTGGTTCTCGGCATCGCGCGAGGCTCGCTGGCCCTTCGAGTTGGCAGGGACATCAGTCTCGCAGTGAATACCCACGGCGTCTTTCCACTTCCAGAACGTCTCCAGATCGAGATCGAGCCGGGCGGCGACTTCCTTCGCTGTCGGGGCTCGCCCGAGCTGGCCCTCGAGCTCGGCTGCCACGCTGTCGATCTTCCGGCGCTTCATACGCACCGAGCGGGGTGTCGAATCCCGACTCCGCAAATCATCGAGGATGGCGCCGCGAATACGCAAGACGGCGTAGGTGCTGAACGCGAGTCCGCGACTCAGATCGAAGCTGTCCAGGGCTTTCATCAGCCCCAGCGCTCCCGCGCTCACCAACTCTCCAACCTCGACTGACGGGATTCGGCGGGACACCTCGCGGGCCACGTGGTGCACGAGACCAAGATGGCGCGCGAGCAGTTGGTCGCGCGCTTCGGGGTCGCCCGCCGAGCGGTACCGCGCCCAAAGCAGATCGATCCGGGACTCCGGCACGGGAACCGCGGTCACACCCCGCTCCCGGCGCGCTTTACGAAAGGCAGCATCTGGAATCCGTCTTGGAGTGTCGTCGGACGCGGTGCCAGGCGGCTCCGCGGTCTTCCCGCGGCGGCTAAAAGGCAACGGCTGTACCAACCGGGATGCGCTAAAGTGGGGCGTAGAGTGCAAAACCTTGCGTGCGGCGGGATGTTCTTGAAGGGTTTGGACTTAAGAGTCTCAAAGCGGGGGGAAGGCCGCCGCTGGGGAATAGCCGTCTCTACCCAGAGCCGGCGCGGGCAGGGGTACTGCACCCGAAACGGACAAGGTTGTCGGCAAGTTGCAGGGCTTCAGCTGGCCGCCCGCACGGGGTGCCCCTCCAGGCCCGGCTCCTTCCCACCCTCTTCATCCACGAAGACCAGCGCCCGCCCTCGTTCCACCACCGCCCCCAGGGCCCGATGAACGTCCGGCGATAGCACGGTGCCGATCTGGCCGCGCATGTTCTCGACCGCCATCTCCGGGGTCAGCTGATCACGGTAGGGACGAGCCGATGTGAGGGCGTCGTACACTTCGGCCGCTCCGATGAGCCTCGCTCCCCAGGGTATTCCCTCGCCGGCGAGCGCATCCGGGTAGCCCTGGCCGTCCCACCGCTCGTGATGGCCGCGGACGAACGCGCCGACGTGTCCGAGGTGTGGCAGAGGGGCGAGGATCTGAGAGCCGACGACGGTATGGCGTTTGATCTGCTCGAACTCTTCGGGGCTGAGGGATCCCTGCTTTACCATGATGTTCTCGGGAACGCAGATCATCCCGATGTCATGGAGGAGCCCGGCACGGCGCACGGTTTCCACCTCTTCATCGGTGCGGCCGAGCTCGGCGGCAATCGAGGCAGACAGCTGGGCCACGCGAAGGGAGTGGCCCGAGAACCAGGAATCCCGGGCCTCAACCACGCAAACGAGCGACTCCAGCATGGCGAGGGTCAGGTCCTGCACCTTGGAGCGCTCCCGGGCGAGTTCGGCGCCCAGGTTGACGAGCTCTTCCTTGAGGAGGCGCCCGGCCGCGCGCTCCTGAAGCAGCTCGGTACGGCGGCGGAGGGCGCGCTGGATTGCCGCCTCCACGCTCGCCAGATTGAGCGGCTTCGGCAGGTAGTCCATAGCGCCGTACTGGAGGTAGCGCACCGCATCCGTCACATCCGGTCGCGAGCTCAGCACCACCACCGCCAGATGTGGGTCCCGGCTCAGCGATTTAGAGAGGAGCTCGCCCCCTCCCGCGCCGAATAACCGGGCCTCGGCGATCATGCAGCCGATCTTCTGACGAGCAAGGATATGCTCCGCATCCGCGGCGGAGGACGCGGTCAGCACCTCGTAGCCGCGCTGCTGTAGATGAGATTCGAGAGCCGCTCGCGCCTCCGGCCCATCGTCAACCACCAGAACCCGCTCCGTCACCATGACCTTGAGCATGCCACTCCTGGACTGGGGAGAAACTCGAAAGAAGGATCGGTTCGGCGAGGAGCTAACTTGAGTCCCGCGGCGGGGCTGGCCCGTTCGGATTCCGCTGGTTACTATGTGTTATAGCGGTTGGTAAAAGGTGGTGGACCGGTGGGAGAGCGGTCCAGTTGCGTAAAGATTCAAATGCGGCGGACCGACAACTTCTTGCGGTAGGACTGGCACCCGAACTCGGAAAGGTCGAGCTTGCCCAAGCCCGAGCAGCACCGCGCCACCATCTCAGTCGAGCCCAGCCGGCTTCGGTTGATTATGGAGCGCCTGCAGCAGAAGTTTTACGATGAGGCGCCCGCCTCAGAGCGGATTGCCGCCGCAGTGCTCAGAGATGTGAGACACCTCGACGAGAGCTCTCCCGCCCTTCCCCACTGACGTCGGCGTTCCATGGACCGGCAGCTCTTTTCAAGCGGCGCTCCGTGGGAGTCAGTCGTCGGTTACTCCCGCGCGGTCCGGGTTGGAAACCTGGTTCACGTTTCCGGCACCACAGCCACCGGCTCCGATGGCCGAGTGGTCGGTGCCGGCGATCCCTACGCCCAGGCAATCCAGGCTCTCCGAAACATCGAGGCGGCACTCAATGCGGCGGGAGCATCGCTCTCCCACGTCGTACGAACCCGGATGTACGTGACCGACATCGATCAGTGGAAGGAGATTGGAAGGGCGCACGGAGAGTTCTTCGGAAGCGTTCGTCCCACCACCACGATGGTCGAGGTCAGCCGCCTGATCTCTCCTGACATGCTGGTAGAGATTGAAGCGGAGGCGGTGCTGGCGTGAGAGTGGGGCAGCGGTTCACTCAGGTGGACCCATTCACCGATCGGCCATTCTCGGCGTCCGCTTCTTACTGCTCGCTTGCCGGGGCGGGACGAACCACAAGCCCTGTAACCGCTCCGTCCTGGGCCAAGCTCCACTCGATCAACATCCGCTGTCGCGATTTGTCGAACGAGGCGTTGCGGGTGTAGACATGGAATGGGTCGGCTTCCTGGACGGTCTCGTCTACCACCTTCCGCTCGGTTCCCAGATGGGTGAGCGCCTGGCCGGCGAAGCTGGCCAGGTCCGACACGCTGCCGAAAGTTTGCTGCATGTCGGGTGAGAACCGATCCCACAGCTTGTTATAATCGCTGCTGTACAGCCACGCAGTGTACGTGCGCCCGTGCTGTACGAACTCGCCATCGCGCCGGTCCTTGGGGGGAACGCAGGCTGCCGCGGCCATCGCGAGCGCCAGTCCCCAGATGCGTGCATCCATCAGAGTTCCTCGGTATTCTTCGCGCCGGACTGCCACCCCTGGAGCGATCATGCGGGTTTACATCTCGGTCGATATGGAGGGTGTCGCCGGCGTGGTGCACGAAGATCAGACCGATCCGATCGAATCCCGCCATGCCGGAGAGTATAACAGGTTTCGCCGTCTGATGACGAACGAAGCCAACGCTGCAATTGCTGGCGCACTCGAGGCGGGTGCAAAAGCGGTTCTCGTGAACGACAGCCACTGGCTCATGCGCAATCTCCTTGCCGAGGAGCTCGACCCCGCGGCGGAGCTATTGAGTGGTGGCCCGAAGCGTCTGTCGATGATCGAAGGGATCGATGGGGGGTTCGATGCAGCAATGTTCATCGGGTATCATGCCCGAGCGGGCACGCGGAACGCCACGATAGATCACACGTATACCAGCCGAGTGTACGACGCGCGAATCAATGGAGAACCGGTGGGGGAGCTGGCGTTGAATGCTGCAATGGCTGGCGTCCACGGTGTTCCGGTGGCTCTCGTGAGTGGCGACCAGGCGCTCGCCGCTGAGGCGCGAGCGCTGCTGGGCAAGGACATCGAGACCGTGGTGGTGAAGCAGGCAGTGGGGCGATTCGCCGCGAAGAGTCTGGCGCCGGCTCTGGCATGCGAGAGGATACGCGCAGGGGCGGCATCGGCGTTACGACGCAAGCATCCAGCGTTCCAGATTTCTCCACCGATTCGTCTGGAGGTGGACTTCGCGCTCACCCAGATGGCCGACATGGCCGAGCTGGTTCCCGGTTCGGTGCGCAAAGGCGGCCGGACGCTTGGCTATACCGGAGATGACTATCACGAGGTATTTCGCGCCTGGCGGGCGATGTACAATCTGGCGGGGGTGGAGTGAGAATATGGATCGACGCAGACGCCGCACCGAGGGACGTCAAGGAGCTGGTGTTTCGATCTGCCAAGCGGCTGAACATTGAAACCGTCCTCGTCGCGAACCAGCGGCTCCAAACCCCGCCTGGCAATCCACTCGTGAGCGCGGTGTGGGTAGACGGTGGGGCCGACGTCGCTGACCAGTACATCGCCTCCCAGGCCGCGGCGGGCGACCTCGTCGTGACCCAGGATATACCGCTGGCGGCGTTGTTGGTGCCCAGCCAGGTCGCTGTCCTCGATCCGCGCGGAGAGGAACACACAGCCGAGACCATCGGCCAGCGGCTTTCGGTGCGCGACTATATGGAGCAGGCCCGGCTGGCGGGCGTCGTCACGGGCGGGCCTCCGCCGTACGATGCGCGGGCGAAGCGGGCGTTCGCGGCTGCGCTGGACCGCGTGCTCTCGCGCCTGGTGCGACAGCGGGGAGGTCAATAATCGATGGTTTCGGCGGGCGAGGCGCTCCAACGGCTGCAAGAGGGTAATCTCAGATTCGCCTCCAATGTGCGCGGCGCTGACGGTTTCCTCAGTCAGACCCAGCGAGCCGCTCTGGCTGCGGGGCAACAACCGTTCGCGATCATCCTCGGTTGCTCCGATTCGCGAGTTCCAGCGGAGATTGTGTTCGATCAGGGCCTGGGGGACCTGTTCGTGATCCGGGTTGCCGGGAACATCGTTGCTCCATCCCAGGTAGGGAGCGTAGAGTTCGCCGCGGCACGCTACGACACTCGGCTGGTGGTGGTGCTGGGCCATTCGCAGTGCGGAGCGGTCGTGGCCACCCTCGAGGAGCTTCGGAGGCCCACCGAGAACCAGTCCCGCAATTTGCGGGCGATCGTGGACCGGATTCGACCCTCCGTCGAGGGGCTTCTGGCAACCCACCTCAAGGAAGATGTGGAGGAGCTGGTAACGCAGGGTGTCCGGGCCAACATCCGCGCTTCCGTGAATCATCTGCGCCATGGCTCTGAGGTGCTCGAGCAATTGATCGAGAACGAGGGGCTCCGGGTTGTCGGTGCCGAGTACTCACTAGAAACCGCCGTCGTCGAGTTCTTCGACGGATAGGAAACTTGTTCACGGTGACGTCGGCCTGGGAGCAAGCGCGACCACGGGTCGGTTATTCGAGCCGGATGACGGAATCGAGACCTCCGACGATAGGATTAGG
>Ga0136617_10001759_pt1 | contig 19260 bp, 17 predicted proteins | sample AntDrymUQ3222106_2_FD_129672 | JGI IMG/M metagenome (GOLD analysis project Ga0136617, IMG submission 129672) | Polar desert sand microbial communities from Dry Valleys, Antarctica - metaG UQ322 (21.06) | ecosystem: Environmental > Terrestrial > Soil > Desert | place: Antarctica: Dry Valley... | reverse complement strand
CGCCGTCGCCCGGGATTGGGCTCGCGGGCGCTGCTCGACGACCACGAACTCGCCGCCGTGATAGTCGACGCCCGGCTCGTCCAGGCCGATGACGACCTGGAGCGGGAAGACGAGGTCCCCGTAGAGGTCGCGGTGCAGCGCGTTCCAATCGCCGGGTCCGTAGCGCAGGAGCAACGGGGTCGGGCGGGTCTGGCCGGCGGCGTGGCAGGCGGCCAGCCACTCGTCGAGGTCGTCGGGCCACGGCGCGTCGCGACCGCGGCGCTGCGCCCAGGTGCCGGCCACGGCCAGCAGGTGTGGCCACAGCTGGGCGCGCAGCTCGCCGACGACCGCCGGCAGGGGGAGGTCGAAGTAGCGGTAGGTGCCGCGCCCGAAACGGTGGCGGGCCATGTCGATCGTCGAGCGGAAGGCGGCGTCGTCGTCGAACCGGGCCGCCAGCGCGGCGCACTCGTCGTCGCTGAGCAGCGGTCCCACGGCGGCTGCGCCGATGTCGTCGAGCCCGGCGGCGACGCTCGGCCAGTCAACCTCCCGCATCAGGGTCGTCATTGGTGCACCCTGGCGTCGTGCGAGGCGTTCGAGTCAGACTTGGTGCACCAATGAGCCAAGGACGATGCCTGATGGTTCGCTCGCCCTGCGGGCTCGCTCACGCCGCCGACTCCAGTGACAGCAGCGTGGCCTTGGCCGCGGCGCCGCCGCGGTACTGACCGATCGTGCCGTCGCTGCGCACGACGCGGTGGCACGGCACGACGACGGGCACCGGGTTGTGGGCGCAGGCGCTCCCGGCCGCCCGCACCGCCGTGGGCCGTCCGGCCCGGGCCGCCAGTTCGGCGTAGCTCGCCGTGTCCCCGTAAGGAATCGTCGGCAGCTGGGAGATCACGTCGCGGCGGAAGCCGTCGACGAGGCGGAGGTCGACAGGGACGTCGAAGCTCCGCCGCCGGCCGGCGAAGTACTCGTCGAGCTGGCGGGCGACGCCGTCGGTCCCGCGCCCGGAGCGCAGGATGCGCCGGCTGACGCGCTCGGACAGGGCGGCCAGCACAGCCGCGTGGTTCTCCCCGTCGAAGGCCACCCGCACGAGCCCGACGTCGGTGACGGCGACGAGCAGGGGTCCGAGGGGGCTGTCGACGGTGGTGTAGGCGACGTCGAGCAGGCCGTCGTCGTCGGCGCGGTCGGCGAGGTCGCCGTGCAGCCGCTCGAGGTGGTGGGCGTCGACGGGGAAGCGGTCACGGAACTCGTTCATCACCGGGTCAACGCCCCCGCCGCCCCCACCGTGAGCCCCACCCGAGTGTTTCGTGCAGTCTCACCCGAGACCGTTGGGGAACCGCCGGCGCAGCGCGGCGATGCCGTCGGCGGCGCTGCGCCGGGCCGCCGCAGTCGACGTGCCCATCGCCGTCCCCACCTCGGCGTAGGGCAAGCCGGCGAGGTGGTGGTAGACGACGGCCTGGCGCTGCTTCGGGGCCAGGCCGGCCAGAGCCGCCGCCAACTCCTCATCCAGGTCGCCGGTCGACGGCTCGGCCGCCGTCCGTTCGGGCAGGTCGCCGGCGACGACGGGGCGGCGGGCGGTCGCCCGGTGCACGTCGATCGCCTTGCGATGGGCGATCGTGACCAACCAGCCGCGCAGATTGCTGTCGGGGCGCAGGTCCGGATAGGCCCGCAGCGCCGACAGGAACGTCTCCGACCACGCGTCGTCGGCGTCGTGGGGCCCGAGCAGGGCGCGACAGACCCGCCACACGACCGCGCCGTGTTCGGCGACCACCTGCTCGAACGGCGCCATCACCGAGCCAACGCCACCGTCGCCGGTCACGTGAGCCCGAGTGTCGAGTGACCGCACGAAACACTCGGGTGGGGGGACGGGGTCACATCGGGCTGGGACGGAGGAGTTCGGGGGCGAGCTCGCAGTCGGCGGTCACTCTCGATTGGACGACCCGGCCGGCGGGGCGATGCACGGTGGCCACCACCGAGAGCGGGATCGTCTCGACCTCGGCGTCGGCCAGCTCGGCGACGTCGACGGTGCGCGCCCGAACGGCCGCCATCATCGCCGCCGGCAGGCTGCGGCCCACGCCGGCGGCGAGGCTTACCGGCACACCGTGCAGCGCCGCCGCGGCGGCCACGACGGCGGACCCGATCGGCACGAGAGCGACGCCGGCGTCGAGGGCCAGCGCCTCGACCATCACGACGTCCGCCCCGGCCACCGCCAAGGCGGCGGCATGGGCCGGCACCAGGTCGCACTCGACGGACGAGCGCTCCAGCCGGCGCACGAGCGCGGTTCCGGCGTGATCGGCGTCGACGACGAGCACGCGGGCGTCGCCCCGACGGATCAACCCATCGGCCACCGTCTCGGCCCAACCGGCGACGACGACGGTGGCGTCGTCCGGCAACGCCTCGGCGAGGCGGCGGGCGGTGGCGTCGCCGCCGATCTCGTCGACGGCTGCCCGCAGCGCAGTCGCCGGATCGGCCGCCGTGAGCGTTCTGGCACACAGCCACCACAGCGGTCCGCAGGCCGGGTGGCGCTCGACGATGCGCCGGCACGACACGACCAGCTCGGAGGGGTCGAGGCCCATCCCGCGCAGCGCCGATGCCGTCTCCACCACCAGCGACTCGGCGTCGACCCCGCGCGCCCGAGCGACATACCGAAGCCGCTCGATCGGATGCACGCACGCGACGGTACCGGCAGGTCCGAAACGTGATCGACAGACCAGGCGCAGGATCGGAGATTGGGCGAGCGCCGATCCGAAGGGTCGGCGGCGAGCACGGCAGGCGCAGCCGATCCGGCTTGCCGGTCGGCGAAGCCCGAGCATGAGTGGGTGCTTGCTACCGTCGCACCCCGATGGCCACGACCCCCCCGCCGGACCTGATGCTCACGCCGATCGGTTCGCAAGCCCGGCCGCTCCAGGAGTGGCTGACAACGTTCCATCTCGCCACCGTCGCCATCGACCCGTATACGAACGAGAGCTCATGGATCCTGGGCACCGCGGCCCGGATCCTCGAGGGGCTGCGCGGCTCGGACGCGCGGGTCAACTTCGTCGTCACGGCGAACGAGCGTGACAGCCGCCGATTCATGGGGCCGTTGGTCGAGCGCTTCCTCGTGTTCACCGATGCCGATCGGTCCGTCGTCAAGGCGCTCGGGCTGAGCCAGTTGCCGGCGTTCGCCTTCGTACGCGTCGACGGGACCGTGCCGGCCACGGCCGAGGGCTGGAACTCGGCCGAGTGGCGGGCCGTGGCCGGCACCGTCGCCGCGGCGACGGCGTGGCAGGCGCCGGACATCCCGCTGGCCGGCGACCCCGGCCCCTTCCGCGGGACGCCAGCCTTCGGCTGATGCCGCCGGGCGACCGGCGGTGAACGGGATGCGTGGTTGGACGATGCGTCGATGAACGAGCTGCCGGACCTGCCGATTATCGACGTCGTCGGCGACCTGCGCGCCGCGCTCGCCGATCACGGCCGAGCGGTCATCACCGCACCCCCCGGTGCCGGGAAGTCGACGGTGCTGCCGCTGGCACTGCTCGGCGAGCCGTGGCTGCCGCCGACCGGACGGATCGTGATGCTGGAGCCACGGAGATTGGCGACCAGGGCGACCGCCCGTCGCATGGCCCACCTCACCAGAACCGCCGTCGGGGAGTTGATCGGCTACCAGACCCGCGACGAGCGCCGGATTGGGCCGGCGACCCGGATCGAAGTGGTCACCGAGGGGGTGCTGACCCGGCGGTTGCAAGGCGACCCATCGCTGCCGGGCGTGGACCTCGTCATCTTCGACGAGGTCCACGAGCGCAACCTGACCACCGATCTCGGCCTGGCCCTGTTGCTCGATGCCGCCCCGCTGGCCCCCGACCGGCGCGTCGTCGCCATGTCGGCCACCGCCGACACCGCCGTGTTCGCCGACGTGTTAGCCACCGCCGCTGGACCAGCTCCGGTCGTGACGTCGTCCGGGCGAACGTTCCCGGTCGACATCCGCTGGCGGCCACGCCAACGCCGCGATCGCCTGGATCCCGCCGTGGTCACCGCGGTCGGCCACGCCCTGCGTCACGACGACGGCGACGTGCTCGTGTTCCTCCCTGGCATCGCCGAGATCCGTCGGGTCGCCGAGCAGTTGGCGCCCGTCGTCGGCGCCGACGTGGACGTGCGCCTCCTGGCCGGCGCGCTCAGCGCCGACGAGCAGGATCGCGCCCTCGCGCCGTCGCCGCCTGGCCGCCGGCGAGTGGTGTTGGCGACCGACATCGCCGAGACGTCGCTGACGGTCGAGGGCGTGCGCATCGTCGTCGACAGCGGCGTCGCCCGCGCCCCCCGCTTCGACACCGGCACCGGCATGACCCGGCTGACCACGGTGTCGATCAGCCGCGACTCGGCCGAACAGAGGGCGGGACGGGCCGGGCGCACCGAACCGGGCGTCGCCTACCGCCTGTGGAGCCGCATCGAGCACGGCGCCCGGCCGGCGCACCGCCCGCCCGAGATCCTCCAGGTCGAGCTGGCCGGGCTCGTGCTGGAGCTGGCGGCGTGGGGAGCGGCTGACCTCGCCTGGGTCGACCCGCCGCCGGCCCGTGCTGTTGCCGCGGCCACCGACTTGCTGCAATCGCTCGGCGCGTTGGCCGACGATGGGTCGATCACGACCGTCGGCCGTCGCATGGTCGAACTGCCCGTCCATCCCCGCTTGGCGCACATGATCGCCACCGGACGCGACGGCCTGTCGTGCGTCGTGGCCGCGCTGGTCGAAGAGCGGGACATCCTCCGCGGTCGACTCGACGACGTCCCCGCCGACCTTTCGCTGCGGGTCGGCGTCGTCACCGGTCGCACGGGCGACGACCGCGCCGACCGGCGGGCCGTGGCCCGGATCCGCGAGCGAGCGGCCGACCTGGCCCGGCGAGCGGGCATTGCCTTCGACCTCGACCGCATCGACGGCGACCGCGCCGGACTCACCCTGCTGGCCGGATTCCCCGACCGCTTGGCGGGCCGTCGACGGCGCGGACAGTTCCAGCTGCGCACCGGCGCCGGCGCATGGGTCCGACCCGACGACTCGCTGGCCGACGTCCCGTTCCTCGTCGCCGCCGACGTCGACGGCCATCGGTCCTCGGCCCGTATTCGCCTCGGCGCCGCCCTCGACTCGTCAGAACTGGTCGCGGTGCTCGACGGCGTCGTCGAGGATCGCCGCCTGGAGTGGGACGGTGACGAGCTGGTGCTGCGAGTCGAACGGCGGCTCGGCGCCCTGCGCCTCGGCGAGGAGCGCCGGCGGCCCGACGCTGGCGACGAGACGACGGCCGCGCTGGTACAGCGGGTGCGGGCGACGAGGCTGACCTCGCTGCCGTGGACCGACGCGGCGCGGCAGCTGCAAGCGCGCGTCGCGTTGTTGCGAGAGCACGAGGGCGGACGCTGGCCCGACCTGACCGACGCCACCCTGATCGCCACGCTCGACGACTGGTTGGTACACCACCTGGTCGGGGCGACGGGCGCGGCCGACATCGCCCGGCTCGACGTCGGGAGACTGCTGCGCGCAGCGTTGCCCTGGCCGCTGGGCCGCGAGGTGGACGCACGGGCGCCGGCGTCATGGATTCGGCCCGACGGGCGACCCGTCTCGATCGACTACACGGGTGAGCGGCCGACCGTGTCGGTGCGGGTCCAAAACGTCTTCGGCGTCGCCGAGCACCCAACAGTCGCCGGTGGCCGCGTGCCGTTGACGTTCGAGTTGCTCTCCCCCGCCGACCGTCCGATCCAGGTGACGGCCGACCTGCCCGGCTTCTGGGCCGGCAGCTGGGCCGCCGTGCGCAAGGAGATGGCCGGCCGCTACCCGAAGCACCGCTGGCCCGCGCACCCCGGCTGACCGCACCCGAGGACCGGGGTCAGGCGGTGGAGGTCGACCGGCGGGCGTAGCGTGCCGGTCATGACCTCGGAGTACACCGAGATGTTGCCGCTCGGTCCGGACGAGACCCCGTACCGCCTGGTGACGGCCGAGGGCGTGTCGACGTTCGAGACGCCGGCGGGAACCTTCCTCAAGGTCGAGCTGTCGACGATCACGGCCCTGACGGCGGTGGCGATGCACGACATCGCCCACTTCCTGCGCTCGGCCCACCTGCGCCAGCTGGCCTCGATCCTCGACGATCCGGAGGCCAGCGAGAACGACCGCTTCGTCGCCCTCGACCTCCTGAAGAACGCCGCGGTGGCTGCCGGCGGCGTGCTGCCGATGTGCCAGGACACGGGCACGGCCATCGTCAAGGGCAAGAAGGGCCAGTTCGTGTTCACCGGCGGCGGCGACGAGGCCGCCATCGCCGCCGGCGTCCAACAGACCTACGAGACCTCGAACCTGCGCTACAGCCAGATGGCGCCGGTGACGATGTACGAGGAGAAGAACACGGGCACCAACCTGCCGGCCGAGATCAAGATCTCGGCCGTCGACGGCGACGCCTACAAGTTCCTGTTCATCGCCAAGGGTGGCGGCAGCGCCAACAAGTCGTACCTCTACCAGGAGACGAAGGCCCTGCTCAACGAGGCCACGTTGCTGCCCTGGATCTTCGAGAGGATGCAGACGCTGGGGACGGCGGCGTGCCCGCCGTATCACCTCGCTGTCGTCGTCGGCGGGACGTCGGCCGAGTTCGCGGTCGAGACGGCCAAGCTGGCCTCGACCCACTACTTGGATTCGTTGCCGACCACCGGCTCGGAGGCCGGTCACGGGTTCCGCGACGTCGACCTCGAGGGCAAGGTGCTGACGCTCGCCCAGCAGACCGGCATCGGCGCCCAGTTCGGGGGCAAGTACTTCTGCCACGACGTACGCATCATCCGCCTCCCCCGCCACGGAGCCAGCTGCCCTGTGGCGATGGCCGTGTCGTGTTCGGCCGACCGCCAGGCGCTCGGCAAGATCACCAAAGACGGGGTCTTCTTGGAGCAGTTGGAAACCGACCCGGCCCGCTTCCTCCCGGAGGTCACCGATCACCTCGACGACGACAGCGAGGCCGTGCGCATCGACCTGAACCGGCCGATGGCGGAGATCCTCGCCGAGCTGTCCCGGCATCCGGTCAAGACCCGGGTGATGCTGACCGGGCCGATGGTCGTGGCCCGCGACATCGCCCACGCCAAGATCAAAGAACGCCTCGACGCCGGCGAGCCGATACCCGGTTACCTGCGCGACCACTGCGTGTACTACGCCGGGCCGGCGAAGACCCCGGAGGGCTACGCCTCCGGGTCGTTCGGGCCGACGACGGCCGGACGGATGGACGGCTACGTCGAGCAGTTCCAGGCCGCCGGCGGCTCGATGGTGATGCTGGCCAAGGGCAACCGGTCCAAGGCCGTGACCGACGCCTGCGGCGCCCACGGCGGCTTCTACCTCGGCTCGATCGGCGGGCCGGCGGCGCGGCTGGCCCTCGACAACATCAGAAAGGTCGAGGTGCTGGAGTACCCCGAGCTGGGCATGGAGGCGGTGTGGAAGATCGACGTCGTCGACTTCCCCGCCTTCATCGTCGTCGACGACAAAGGCAACGACTTCTTCCAGCAGGTCCGCGAGGAGGCCCGCGTCACGGCGGCAACGCCGGTCCGCCTCGGCTGAACTGAACGCGACGGCGCGTCAGCGGTCGGCGGCGGTGCGGGCCGCGGCCTCGACCCGCTCGACGTAGTCCGACCACCAGGTCGGGTCGACGTCGGGCAGGTTGCCGAAGGCCGGCGACGCCCCGGCGGCACCGTCGATCAGCTCGCGCACGATGTCGGCGTGACCGGCGTGGCGGTGCAACTCGGCCAGTACGTGCACGATCACCTGGTGCAGCGTCACCGGGTTACGCTCCGGCGGCCACCACGGGACCTCGCCGGATGCGTCCAGTTCCACCGCGGCGAGGGTGGCGTCGATGTGCATCCAGGCGGCGTCCCAGAGATCGACCACGTCCTGGCGGGACTCGTCGGCCGGCGCCCACATGTCGTCGTTCGGCGCCGCCCCCTCGCCGATCGCCGCCGTCATGGGGTGCTCGAAGGGGCGCCCGAAGATGTCGCCGAGGTAGTCAGCCGACACGAGGGCCGTGTGCTTGATCAACCCCAGCAGGTTCGTGCCGGTCGCCGTCAGGGGCCGCCGTACGTCGTAGTCGTCGAGGCCTTCGAGCTTCCAGATCAGTGCGTCCCGGGCCCGATGGAGGTACGCCGCCAGCGTCTCTTCCGGCGTCACGACGAATCCCGGGCGGCGAGGACGGCGGCCCGGGTGGCGGCCCGCTCGTCGGGCGTGGACCCGACCTCCACGGCGGCGAAGTCGGTGACGCCGATCGACGCGAGGGCGGCGACCCGTTCGGTCACCTCGGTCGCCGACCCGACGATGGTGATGTCGGCCGGTCCGGCGGCACCCTCCCGGTCGAGCATGGCCCGGTAGCTCGGCAACTGGCCGTAGATCGCGAGCTGCTTGGCGACGCGGGCCCGCACGCCGTCGGCGTCGTCGGACACGCACACCGGCAGCGCGGCGATCACCCGCGGGGCCGGCCGGCCCGCCGCGTCGGCGGCGGACGTGATCCCCGGGATGGTGTGCTCGCTGAGCGTCGCCGGCCCGGTGCACCACGTGAGCGTCCCGTCGGCCAGCTCGCCGGCCGCCTTCAACATCTGCGGTCCGAGCGCGGCGACCACCGTCGGGAAGGGGCTCGATCCCTTGGCGTCGATGCCGGCGTGCACGCGGTAGTCCTCGCCGTCGAAGCCGACCGGCTCGCCCCGCGACAGCGGTCCCAGGACGCTGAGGTACTCGCGCAGGTGGCGGACCGGCTTGTCGAAGCTGAGACCCATCATCGACTCGATGACGACCTGGTGGCTGAGGCCGATGCCGAGGCAGAGCCGCCCGCCGACGACGGCGTTCACCGTCAGCGCCTGCTGGGCGAGCATCATCGGGTGCCGCGGGTAGGTCGGCACGACGCTCGTGCCGAGCTCGATGCGCGGCACCTCTCGGCCGACGACGGCCAGTGCCGTCAGCGCGTCGTGGCCGAAGATCTGCGGCACCCAAAAGGAATCGAACCCGTCCGTCTCGGCCGACCTCGCCTCGGCCACGACGTCGTCCACCGTCCCCGAGTTGATCGCTTCACAGAACATCCCAATCCGCATGCAGCGGACGGTAGTGCGACGGACGCGTCGCCAGCGGCGGGACAGAGGCTCCGCCGGAGCTATGCGAGCGCAACGAGATCAAGCCACCCCAGGGTGAAGTAGTCGACGTCGCCGTCCGGCATCAGCAGGACCTTGGTCGGCGCCAGCTGCTCGACGAAGTCGGTGTCGTGGCTGACCACGATCAGCGCGCCGGGCCAGTCGACGAGCGCATCGGCGACGGCCTGGCGCGACGACGGATCGAGGTTGTTGGTCGGCTCGTCGAGCAGCAGCAGGTTGTTGCGCCCGACCATCAGCATGGCCAGCGCCAGCTTCGTCTTCTCACCGCCCGACAACGTGCCGGCGTCCTGGAACACCTTCTCGCCCGACAGGCCGAACATGCCGAGCAGGCCGCGCAGCTCGGTCTCGCTGAGCAGGACGCCGGGCGGCACCTCGCCGCGGATGTTGTCGAGCAGCGAGGCGCCGACATCGAGATTGTCGTGCTCCTGGGCGTAGTAGCCGAGGTTGACGTGGTGGCCGAGCCGAAAGTCACCGAGGTCGGCATCGGTCTCGCCGGCGAGGATCCGCAGCAGCGACGTCTTACCGGCGCCGTTGAGTCCGAGTACGAGCATTCGCTCACCCCGCCCGAGATCGAAGGTGACGTCCTCGAAAACGGGCGGCCCGCCATAGCCCTTGCACAGCGCCGTCGCCTCGATCACCGTGCGACCCGGCACGGGCGGGTTGGGAAAGCGGACGCGCATCGTGCGGCCGGCCCGCGGGGCGTCGACCTTGGCCGACTCCAGCCGGGCGATGCGCTTCTCCACGCTGTGGGCAGCGGCCGCCTTCGTCGCCTTGGCGCCGAAGCGGTCGACGAACTTCTGCAGACGGGCGATCTCCTTGGTCTGGCGCGCCGCCGTCTTCGTCAGGCGCTCCTCGTCGGCGGCCCGAGCTTCCACGTACTGCGAGTACGTGCCCTTGTACTCCACGAGGTGTCCGGTGCCCGTCTCGTCGGGCCGATCGAGGTGCAGGACGCGCGTGATCGCCTCGTCGAGCAGGTCGAGGTCGTGGCTGATCACGAGCAGGGCGCCCCGATACTGACGGAGGAACCCCATCAACCACTCCTTGGCGTCGATGTCGAGGTGGTTCGTTGGTTCGTCGAGGCACAGGACGTCGCTGCCGGCGAAGAGGATGCGGGCCAGTTCGACCCGCCGCCGCTCCCCGCCCGACAGCACACCGACCGCCGACTCGATGCGCTCCGACCCGATGCCGAGCCCGGCCGCCATCGCCCGGGCTTCGCTGGCGGCGGCGTACCCGCCGGTCGTCCGGAACATCTCCTCCGCCCGCGTGTATCGGCTGACGGCGCGCTCGTCGGGATGCTCCTCCATGGCGATGCGCAGCTTCTCCAATCGGGCGATCTCGTCGTCGATGCCGCGCCCCGACAGGACGTGCTGCACGGCCGTGCGGCCGTCGAACACCCCGGCGATGCGCGGGTCCTGGGGCAGGTAACCGAACCCGCCCTTGCGCAGGACGCGACCGGCGAACGGTTCCCGCTCGCCACCGATCACCCGCAGCAACGACGTCTTGCCGGCACCGTTGCGGCCGACGAGGCCGACCTTGTCGCGCGGCATGATCGTGAAGTCGGCCGTCTCCACGACGAGCCGGCCCCCGACCTCGACCGAGAGGCGTTGGGCCTGCAGCATCAGTCCCCCTCGGAGCCGCCGTCGCCGCTGTCGGTGGTGTCGCTGCCGCCTCCATCGTCGCTCTCGTCGCCGTCGCCGCCGGAGTCGCCGACGTTCTCGCAGCCAGTGATGGCGTCGGGGTTGCCGCTCGGGGCGGCGCCGACGGCGCGGCCGATCATCGTCGCCAGGACTTCGCGACCTTCCTCGCTGAGGTGCAGACCGTCGGCACCGGTCAGGGCGTCGTCGTCGCGAGAGCGCTCCGACCACTCGAGCAGAGCGACGTCGGCGCGACCCTGGGAGCTGTCGCGGATGATGTAGTTGACCTCGGCGATGTCGTCCTCGAACTCGGTGACGGTGACGAGGAGCACGGGGCGGCCGCGCAACAGGGTCAGGATCTGGCGTAGCTGGCCGGCGTAGTGCGCCGGGTCGTCCCGGTAGTTGCTGCCGAGGTTGACGATGGCCGCGCCCCACTCCTCGGCCTCGAGGTCGTCGCGCAGCGCGTCGAGCCCGGCGTCGATGTCGCGACCCTGGACGGCGTCGACGCCGACGAACCAGCCCCGCCGCTCCAGGTCATCGCAGAGCTGGCCGCCGAAGTCCGGTCCGATGGCGTCGCTGATCGAGTCACCGACGACGAGCAAGCGGTTGCCCTCGGCCGTCGCCCCGAACTGGCCGGCGACGGTCGGCGCCGCGGTCGTCGAGGTCTCGTCCGGCAGCGTCGGCGGCGGCGCGTCGATCGTCGGCGGCGTGTCCGGGCTCGTCGTCGTCGACGTCGACTCGGTCGCTGTCGTTTCCTCGGTCGTGGGCGACACCGTCACGGACACGGTGTCGCCCACCGTCGGGGTCCGGCGGCTCGGTTCGAGGTCCGGCAGTTCGCCGACGTTGCCGATCGTGCCGCCGGTCGCTTTCACGGCCGTCGACTCGTCCCCGCACGCGGCGAGGCCGGTGGCCAGCAGGCCACCGGCCAACGTCACGCAGCGGAAACGGGCGAATCGAGTCACGGGTCCACAGTGAACCCGACGGCGCCGGCCGCACCACCGCGGTCGGCGCCACCGTCGAGGTGGTCAGACCTGGCGGGAGCTCAGGAGATCGCGGATCTGGACCAACAGGTCGTTGTCGCTCGGGCCCGCCGGCACGTCGTCCTTCTTCCATTTGTTGTACGCCTTGACGATCAGGAAGAGGAAGAACGCGACGGCGATGAAGCTGATGAGCGCGTCGATGACGAGACCGATCGAGAGACGGGCGTCACCGATGTCGAAGCCGATGTTCCGGTAGTCGGACTCGCCGAGGATGGCGGCGATGATCGGGTTGATCACGCCGTTCAGCACGGCATCGACGATCTTCTGGAAGTACAGCGCCATTACCAGGGCAACGGCGATGGGGACGACGTCGCCGTTGTTGATGAAGTCCTTGAACTCTTTGAGCATCCGGTGATGTCCTTTCGGGGGTCCTGCTCGGGCGCGTACCCCCGATCGGGTGATGCGGCGTCAGTCAAACACACCGGCCCGTGGGCCAGTGCGGATCGCTTCGTCGTGCTCGACGACGTCGTCGAAGCGGTCGATGTCCCTCAACGGAGGGAACAGCCACCAGAACACGCCGACGACACCGAGCGTGAGCGCGCCGCCCAGCGTCACGGCCGGCGCCACCCCGAGCACGCTGGCGGCGACCCCCGACTCGAACGCGCCGAGCTCGTTGGACGCACCGACGAAGACGTTCTCGACCGCCGTGACGCGGCCGCGCATCCGGTCGGGCGTCGCCAGCGGCACGATCGTCGCCCGGATGAACACACTGATGGCGTCGGCCCCGGAGAGCACGAGCAGGGCGACGAAGGCGAGCAGGTAGTTGCGGGTCAACCCCAGGACGATCGTCATCACGCCGAACACGGCGACGGCCACGAACAAGGTGCGCCCGACGCGCCGGGCCACCGGTCGAACAGCCAGCAGCGCCGTGACCAGGACGCCGCCGATCCCCGGCGCCGCCCGCAGCCAGCCATAGCCGATGTTGCCGACGTCGAGGCGTTCCTCGGCGATGGCCGGGAGGAGGGCGACGGCGCCGCCGAACAGCACGGCGAACAGGTCGAGGGCGATGGCGCCGAGCAGGACCGGGCGGTGGCGCACGAAGCGCAGACCTTCGAGGGCGTGGTGCAGCGTCGTCTGTTGGTTGGAGCTCGTGCGGACCTGCGGGTTGCGCGTCGGCAGCGTCAGCAGGCTGGCCGCCCCGACGGCGAAGCAGATGGCCGCGGCCAGATACGGCAGCCACACGGCGACGTCATACAGGAATCCGCTGGCCGCGGGGCCGACGATCATGCCCGCCTGCCAGGTGGCCGTGTAGAAGGCGATCAGCCGGGGCAGCCCGCCGGCCGGCGCGATCAGGGGCGGCATCGAGCGCACGCACGGCGAGGCGAACGCCCGCGCCGTGCCGAAGAAGCCGGCGATGACGAACAACGGCACGGCCGAGGTCGGCTCGCCGCGGGCGTAGACGAGGAAGGCGATCGACGTGGCGACCTCGGCCGTCAGCGCGATGGCGGCGACCTTGCGCCGGTCGTAGCGGTCGGCCGTCGAGCCGGTCAGGGGGAGGAGGATGAGCGCGGGCAGGAACTCGACGAGACCCAACAAACCGAGCAGGAACGTGCTGCCGGTGATGTCGTAGAGGTGCTTGCCGAGGGCGGCCGCCTGCAGGAACATGCCGACCGACGACGTCGTGGCGCCGGCGAGGAAGCGCACGACCGCCGCGTCGGTGAGCACGTCCCGACCTCGCGACGTGGTGGTTGGTTCCTCGCTCACCGGCGCCCGACCGTAGTAGCGACCCTTCCGTGCGCGAGCCTCCCGCCATGACGTCGTTCGCCGATGAGACCCGCTGGCTGGACGCCGTCGACCAGGCCGCGCTCGTCGCCAAGGGTGAGGCCACGCCGAGCGAGCTGCTGGAAGCGGCGATCACCCGCATCGAGGCGGGCGATGGGGATCTGAACGCCGTCGTGATCCGCTGGTTCGACCACGCCCGCTCGCTCGCCGCCGACCCGGACTTGCCCGACGGGCCCTTCCGCGGCGTGCCCTTCCTGCTCAAGGATCTGTACACCTCGTTCGCCGGCCAGACCCTGTCCAACGGCAACCGCGCGCTCAAGGAGGCGGCCGTCGTCGACGAGCGCGACACGACGCTGGTGGCCCGCTACCGGGCGGCGGGGCTCGTCATCGCCGGCCGGACCAACAGTCCCGAGATGGGCAGCCTGCCGACGACGCAGCCGATGGCGTGGGGACCGACCCGCAACCCGTGGGACACCGAGCGCACCCCGGGCGGCTCGAGCGGTGGCGCGGCGGCCGCGGTGGCGTCCGGCATGGTTCCGTTCGCCAACGCCTCCGACGGCGGCGGCAGCATTCGCATCCCGGCGTCGTGCTGCGGACTCGTCGGCCTCAAGCCGAGCCAGGGCCGGGTGACGGTCGGTCCGGTGCGGGCCGAGGTGGGGCTCGGCGTCGAGCACTGCGTCAGCCGCAGCGTGCGCGACTCGGCCCTCCTGCTCGACGCCGTGCGCGGGCCGGGCGTCGGCGACACCGTGATCGCCCCGGCGCCGGAGCGACCGTATGCCGACGAGGTCGGGGCCGACCCCGGCCGGCTGCGCATCGGCCTGCTCGATCGCCATCCCCTCGACCGGGATCTGCACGCCGACTGCGTCGCGGCCGTGCGCGCCGCGGCGGCACTGCTCGAGGGCCTCGGACACGTCGTCGAGTCGGACAGCCCCGCCGCGCTGACCGACCCGGCGCTGACCGAGAAGTTCATGGCGTTGTGGGCGACGCAGATGGCACTGGCCGTCAAGGGCTTCGGACAGACCCTCGGCCGCGAGCTGACCGAGGACGAGGTCGAGCCGGTCAACTGGGTCCAGGCTCAGTTCGCCCGCAACCTGAGCGCCGTCGACTACGCCTCCGCTCTCGCCGCCAGCTACCAGTTCCGCCGCGACGCGCAGCAGTGGTGGGAGGACGGGTGGGATCTCCTCCTCACGCCGACGCTGGCCGAGCCGCCACCGCCGATCGCCGACTTCGTCGACGTTCCGGGCGATCCGACGGCGCCGATGCGCCGCGCCGGACAGTGGGTCGCGTTCACGCCGGCGTTCAACATGAGCGGGCAGCCGGCGATCAGCCTGCCGCTGCACTGGAACGCCGACGGTCTGCCGATCGGCGTCCAGCTCGTCGCCGCCTACGGCCGGGAGGACGTTCTGCTCCGCGTCGCCGCCCAGCTCGAGCAGTCCAACCCCTGGTCTGACCGCCACCCACCCGCCTGACCCCAGCCCGCCCGGCCGGCGTCAGCGGGCCGTCCAGCCGCCGTCGACGATGATGCTCTGACCGGTCAGGAACGTTCCGGCGCCGCCGGCGAGGAGGAGCAGGGCACCGTCGAGCTCGTGGGATTCACCCATCCGCGGCATCGGGCCGTTGGCCGTGATGAACGCCTGGGCGTCGTCGGCCGCCATCCCCTCGGTCATCTCCGAGGGGAACCAGCCCGGGCAGAGCGCATTGACGCGCACGTTCTTGCGGGCGAACTGCAGCGCCAGCTCCCGTGTGAGGTTGACCACGGCGCCCTTGGTGGCGCAGTAGGAGGCCTGCTTCACCGGCGTCGAGCCGACGTGACCGAGCATCGAGGCCACGTTGACGATGGACCCACCACCGTCGGCGATCAGCGGGTCGCGGGCGAGCTTGCAGAGGTGCCACAGCGCGGTCAGGTTGAGCTGGACGACCGACTCGAAGTCGTCGAGCGACTCGTGCTCGATGCCGGCGACGACCGACGCGCCGGCATTGTTGACCAGCACGTCCAGCCGCCCGGTCCGGTCTACGGCCGTCGCGACGAGGCGTTCACGATCGGCCGCCACGGCGAGATCGGTGGCGACCACGACGGCGTCGCGGAGATCGGTGGCGAGAGACTCCAGACGCTCGGCGCGACGGGCGGCGAGCACTACGCGGGCACCGACCGCGTCGAGCACGCGCGCGAAGCGTTCCCCGAGCCCGGACGAGGCGCCGGTCACGACCGCGACCTTCCCGTCGAGGCGAAAGTGGGCCAGCGGGTCGAGCGTGTTCGTCACCGGAATGAGCGTAAGGAGTCGGTCCAGACGGCAGCCAGATGAAGAAATCGTTGCGGTTGTGTCTCCAACGTGCCGATGAGGAGTCAGTACTCGTTGGGAGGTACCTGCTCGTGAAAGCCGTCATCGATCTACCCGTGATCCACCGTCCGCCGGTGTGGACACCGACCCTCGCCCTCGGGCTGGTCTGTTCCATCGTCGCCGTCGCCGTCGCGCTCACCGTGCAGGCGACGACCTCGCTGCCGATGGTGGCCGTCGTCGTCGTATTGGCGGCCGGCGCGTTCGCGCTCAGTTGGCACCAGTGCGGCCGGCCGCTGACCGCGGAGTTGGAAGAACCGCCGGGCTGACGCTCGCCCTCGCCCTTCGTTCTGCATTGAGCAATCGACCGAATTGCGTCGATTGCTCAATGCAGAACGGCTACCGGCGGGCGGCGAGGGCGGCCATCGCCGCGTTGCGGCCGGGAATGCCCGATACACCCCCGCCGCGCCGGGCGCCAGCGCCGCACACGAACACGTCGGCGTACGCGGTTTCGACGCCCCAGCGGCCCTCGTCGGCCGGCGACTCGGCGAACGGCCATTGCAGGTCCCGGTGGAAGATGTGGCCGCCCGGCATCCCGAGCTTGGCTTCGACCTCCAACGGGCCCATCACCTCGATCGTCGATGGGTCGTACAGGCAATCGAGGATCGGCTCGGCCAGCACGGCGTCGAGCGACGCCAGCGTCGCCGCCACCGCCCGCTCGAGCGCTCCGGTCGGGTCGGCGCGGAACAGCCGGGCCGGCATGTGCAGACCGAACAGCGTCAGCGTGTGGGCGCCGGCCGCGTGTAGCTCGGGCGAAAGGACCGACGGGTCGGTCAAAGAGTGGCAATACACCTCGCACGGCGGCACCGCCGGCATCTCGCCGGCGACCGCCTGGCCGTAGGCGGTGCCCAACTGCTCGTATCCCTCGTTGACGTGGAAGGTGCCGGCGAAAGCCTGCTCGGGCGTCGTCCGCTCGTCACGGAGGGCCGGCAATCGCCGCAGCAGCATATTGACCTTCAGCTGGGCGCCCTCGGGAGACTCGTCGCCCGTGTGGTTGCCCAGCAGCTTGGCGAGGACCGCCGGCGCCACATTGGCCAGCACCTGGCCGGCTTCGATCGTTCGCCCGTCGGCGAGGGCGACGGCGGCCCGGCCGCCGTGCCCACCGGGCGTGAGGGCGACGACCTCAACCGCGGTCTCGACGACGGCGCCGGAGGCTGTTGCCGCGGCGTGGAGACTGGTGGTCACGGTGCCCATGCCGCCGACGGGGACGTCCCAGCGGCCCGATGATCGGCCGATGACGTGGTACAGGAAGCAGCGGTTGGCCAGCCGGGCGGGGTCGTCGAGGTCGGTGAACGTCCCGATCAGCCCGTCGGTGGCGACGATGCCGCGCACCGGGTCGGAGGCGAACCGCTCGACCAAGGTGGCGCCGAGCGGTCGCTCGACGAGCACCGACCACGCCTCGTCGTCGCCGAGGTGGCGGCGCAGCGCGCCGGCCGAGCGGAGCGGCTCCGTCATCGTCGGGAACAGGCGCTCGGCGGCGCGCTTCGTCAGCGCGTAGAGGTCAGCCCACGCGCCGGCATCGTCGCCGAGGTCGGCGGCCGTCCGGGCCGGGTCGCCGTCGTCGACGAGGATCCCGCCGTCACTGACGGGCGTGTAGGAGGAGATGCGCCGCCGCTGCAGCGTCACGTCGAGACCGAGCTCGTCGACGATCAGTTCCGGCAGCAGGCTGACGAGGTACGAGTACTGCGACAGACGGGCCCCGTACCCGGCAAACACCTCGGCCGAGCGAGCGGCGCCGCCGACGACCGTGTCCCGCTCGACCACCAGTACCGACCGCCCGGCCCGGGCGAGGTAGGCCGCCGCCGTGAGCCCGTTGTGTCCGCCCCCGACAACGACCACGTCGAAGCGCTGCCGTCCCATCGTCCGCCGAGGCTACGAGCACCCCGGCTCGGCGCGAGCCCGGATCATCGACGGTGGCAGGTGTAGGTGGCGTAGATACCGGCGCGGAAGTCGACCTCGTCGATGTCGAAGCCGGTGTGGGCGAGGAGCGGCTCGAGCAGCCAGCGGTACGTGCCGAACTCGGTGCGGACGTGCATGGCGAACTCCTCGGCGGTGTAGCCGCGGGCCGGATCGCCGACGGCGCCGGCCATCCACTCGACCAGGCGAGCCGGCGCGTCGGCCGGATCGAAGTCGTAGACGAGATCGAGCAGGCGCAGCACCCCGCCCGGCTGGAGGGCGTCGTGGATGCGGGCCAGCGCGATCCCCTTCCAGAAGTCGGGGAGCTGGTGCAGCGCGTTGCGGGTGAAGACGGCATCGGCCGGCCGACCATCGTGCTCGTAGGACGTGAACCCGGCCCGCACCGTCGTCACGTTGGTCAGGCCGGCGGTCGCCACCCGCTCGGCGAGCACGTCGACCATCGCTGGCGATACGTCCACGGCGATGACGCCGGCCACGCGGGGAGCGATCGCGCGCGTGAACACGCCGGTGCCGGCGCCGAGGTCGACGACCGTACTGTCCGACCCGACGCCGGCCTCGAGGAGGGCGGCCACGTCGGGCGCCGGGTCGTATTGCGCCTTGGCCTCGTAGCCGGCGATGTAGTCGGCGTCGAGGTGCTCGGGCCCGGCGAAGGCCGTCTCGTCCAGCCCCCAGTCGCTGCTCATCGCCCGATCATGGCCGCGTCCGCCCGGGCCGAGCCCACACGAGGAGAGATCCGCGCTGTACCCCCGGTCCGTTTGGTCGGTGAGTGGGCGTCCTGTCGGCTCGCCTCGCCGGGAGGCTCGGCTCCGACTTCACTCCACGATGAGAACGAACGGATCGGTCAGGCAGTGCGACTCCGCCACTCCGAGCTGGGACGCCGCTGTCAGCGGGATCTCCCCGCCCCCGAAGGTCTGCTCGCTGTTCAATGCCCAACGCGCACCATTGACCGTCAACGTGGCGCCGTCCAGGGAACTGCCAGCCGGGACGACGACGGCGCGTGTGCCGTCCACGGTCGAAAGGACGAGGCAACCAGCCTCAACATGCAGCGTTCCGACCAGTTCAGCGGCGGGCACTGGATCGTCCGGCCCCAAGTCGGCAGTGAGAAGTTCCACAGGTGCAGCATTCGTGGCACTCGCAGACCATGGCGACGTCGCTTCGGGTAGTCGTTGGCATCGTCGGTTCCGATGAGCGGGGCCGGGGGTCGGGCCTTGCTGCGCCTGGATCGGCCTCCTGTTCGGAGCCGCCGCATCCAGCCGAGATGACGAGGGCCGCGACTGTCGCAGAAACCCCCTTCCGCCGGCGCCGGCGTCGTCGTGGTGCCGGTGGGGCGGGTGGTGAGGGCGACGATGGTGTCGACGGTGCGATGCTCCCAGGAGCGGCCGTCGTCGCCTGCGGTGGCAGCGGCGTGGCGGACGGTGGCGTTGACCACCGACCAGAACGTTTCGTCGGTCAGCGGGTCCAACTCGATGCGGGTGATCCGCATCCCCGTATCCGGGTCGGTGTGACGCGACACGCGGCGGGCGG
>Ga0136617_10001758_pt1 | contig 19271 bp, 16 predicted proteins | sample AntDrymUQ3222106_2_FD_129672 | JGI IMG/M metagenome (GOLD analysis project Ga0136617, IMG submission 129672) | Polar desert sand microbial communities from Dry Valleys, Antarctica - metaG UQ322 (21.06) | ecosystem: Environmental > Terrestrial > Soil > Desert | place: Antarctica: Dry Valley... | reverse complement strand
CACCCGAGCTGGCCGCCGCCCTGGCCGAATCCAACCCGGCGGTCGCCCGACTGATGCCCCGCCGCCGCCTGCTGTCCGACACCGACTCATCCTCCGCCCAGCGCATGGACCGCGCCGATCTCTGCGAGGCCGTGCACGCCGCCCTCGGGGAGCTGGCCCACTCCGCGCCGCTGCTGTTGCTGCTCGAGGACATCCATTGGGCCGACCAGTCCACCCGCGAGATGATCAGCTTCCTGCTCGTTCGCCAGCTCCCCGACTCGGTCTCGCTGGTCGCCTCGTACCGATCGGACGACCTGCACCGCCGCCACCCGTTGCGAGCCGCGACAGCCGAGTGGACCCGCCTGCGAGGGGTCAGCCGGGTCCAGCTGGCCCCGCTCGCCGATGCGGAGATCCGTGCGCTGGTCCGGGAGCTTCGCACGGAACCGTTGCGTGAGAGCCAGCTACGCCGCATTGTCGAGCGCGCCGAGGGCAACGCCTTCTTCACCGAGGAGCTGGTCGCCGCGTCGGGGCTGGGGAGTGCGGCGCTCCCGACCGACCTCGCCGACCTGCTGCTGCTGCGGCTCGATCACCTCGACGACACGACCCGGCTCGCAGTCCGCGCCGCCTCGGTGGCTGGGCGTCGGGTGTCGCACGAGCTGCTCTCGCGAGTCGTCGGCATCGACGGCGACAGCCTCGAGCGCGTGCTGCGGTCCGCCGTCGACAACAACGTGCTCGTCCCGGTCGGGGTGGAAGGCTACGCATTCCGCCATGCCTTGCTTGCCGAGGCGGTGTACGACGACTTGCTGCCGGGTGAGCGGGTCCGCCTGCACAGCACGTACGCCACGGCGCTCGCCGCGGGCGAGGTCGAAGGCACCGCGGCGGAGCTGGCGCGGCATGCCCGGCTCGCTCACGATCTGGCCACCGCGACGCGGGCGTCCATCCAGGCCGGCGACGAGGCAATGGCGATCGCCGGGCCCGACGAGGCTGCCCGCCACTACGAGCTGGCACTGGAGCTGCTCACCGACGAGACCTGGACACTGGGCGACCAGCCAGTCGACATCGTCGCTCTGACGCTGAAGGCCGCAGAGGCGGCGGTGGCCGCCGGCCACCCCTACCGTGCGGCTGGGCTCCTTCAGGATCAGCTTCAGCAGCTGCCCGCCGACGCACCCAGCACGCAGCGCGCTCAGCTGCTGGTCGCTCTCGCCACCGTGGCAAGCATCACCGAGGCAGTCATCGACACGCTCGCCATCACGACCGAGGCACTCCAGCTCGTGCCCGACACACCGCCCACCGCGCTGCGCGCGCGGGTGCTCAATGTCCACGCCAAGGCACAAAGCGAGCGGCACCGAGACGACGACGCTGTGCGGTGGGCCGAAGCCACGATCAATCTCGCTCGCCAGCTCGATCTTGCCGATGTGGTAGCCGACGCTGCGACGACGCTCGCTCGCGTGCTAGAGCGCGCGGGCGACCCGGAGGCGGCGCAGCGCGCCTTCGAGCGGTCCGCGGCGGAGGCACGTGCGGTCGGCGACGTGACCGTCGAGCTACGCAGCATGCACAACCTCGGCGGGCTGCACTACGAGCATGCCCGTCTGGACCAAGCCCTCTCCGTCTACCAAGCGACCGCCGCCCGGGCCCGCAAGACCGGACGGCCGTGGGCACCCTATGGGCTCGACGCACGTGTGATGGCCGCCATCGTGGCCTACGTGAGCGGCGACTGGGACGAAGCGGAGCGCCTCGGCGATATCACTGGCCAGGCGCCTCCTGTCTTGGCGGAGGCCTCGCTCGCCTCCGTTCAGCTGTCCATCAGCGCCGGGCGGGGCTACGAGCATGGGCTTGACCTGCTCCCGCAGATCCGGCCGTGGTGGGACCACGACGGCATGATCGCGATCTACACAGCCAGCGCCGCGATTGACCTCTACGGCGACCGTGGTGACCTGGCCGCAGCAGAAGCTATGTTCGACGATGCCGTCGCCCTCCTGACCGAGCTCTGGCAGCTTCCAGCGTTCCAGGCCAAGATCCGGCTCAGTGGGTTGCTCCTCGGCCAACTGGCAACAGCCGCTGCCCGTTCCAGCGGTGCGGAGCGCAAGCAACTGGTGCAGCGAGGACGCACGCTGGTCGACGGGGTCGACATCGTCGTTCAGCGTGGGCTGCTGCGCAGCCGCAGGCGGGGTCCCGAGGGCGACGCGTGGGTGGCTCGGGTCAAGGCCGAGGAAGCCCGGTTGCGCTGGCTGGCCGGCGTCGATGCGCCGAGCGAGGAGGAGCTCGTCACGGCGTGGGAGACGACTGTCGCGGCATTCGAGCGCTTCGGCCACGTCTTCGAAACGGCGAGGTCACAGGCGCGGCTGGCCGCTGTTCTGCGCGCGGTGGGCCACGAGAGCGACCAGGTGACTGAGCTGGTCGGCCACGCCGGCGCCACCGCGAAGCGGCTCGGCGCGCGACCGCTGCTGGGCGAGCTCCAGCTCCTCGGCGGAACCACCACCACGCCGACCCAACGCACGCCCGCTGCTCGACCCGAGACGCTGACATCGCGCGAGCACGAGGTGCTCTCTCTCATCGCGCAGGGTCGCAGCAACCGCGAGATCGGTCTACAGCTCTACATCAGCCCAAAAACCGTCAGTGTTCACGTGTCCAACATCCTGGCCAAGCTCGATGCCAGCTCGCGCACCGAGGCAGTCGCCCTCGCCCGCCGGCGGGGCGTCCACTCGGACTAAGCCGTCATCTCGCTCCGCTATTGTCGCGGGGTCAGCGTGTAGCGCAGCTTCGTCATCATGTTCTCGGCCTGGGGCGCGATGCCGCTCTCAGCGAACAACTGCCCCACCCGCTCGGCCAGGCCCTCAGCGGTCCAACGCAGCTGATCGTTCTCGATCGCGGCGGCGGATGTGAACGGTCGATACAGCTCGACGGTATCGCCCTGCACGCCGAAGACCTTGCCGCTGATCTCGGCGCTGGCGTCGCTGCAGAGGAAGGCCACCATCGGCGCCACGTTGTCCGGATGCCAGAAGTCGAACGACGTCCCTCCGCCACCCGGCGCTGCCGCGATGTCTCCGTATGCCGACTCGGTCATCCGGGTACGAGCAGCCGGCGCGATGGCGTTGCACGTCACCTGGTAGCGCGCCATCTCCATCGCCACGATCGTGGAGAACGCGGCGATGCCGGCCTTGGCGGCACCGTAGTTGGCCTGCCCGAAGTTGCCCAGCAATCCCGACGTGGAGGCGGTGCACACGATGTGGCCGCTGCGGCCGGACTCCTTCCAGTAGGTGCAGGCTGCGCCGGTCGGCGCGTAGTGCCCCCGCAGATGCACCCGGATGACGTCGTCCCATTCCTGGGGCGTCATCTTGACGACGGTCCGGTCACGCAAGATGCCGGCGTTGTTGACTAGGGCATCGAGCTGGCCGAACTCCTCGACGGCCGTCGAGATGAGTAACCCGGCGGCCTCGACATCGCTGACGTCCCCCGTGTCGAGGACAGCCTTTCCACCGGCAGTCGTGATCTCATCGACGACGCCTTGGCCGACCTCGGCATCGAATTCGTTGACGACGACGGCGGCGCCTTGCGCGGCCAACTCGATCGCCTCACCGCGACCCAGCCCCCGGCCCGCGCCGGTCACGATCGCGACTCGGCCTCTAAGCAAGCCGCCCTCAACCAATCCCATGGCGAGGAACCATAACCCACGCAATTCCGAGGGGTCGCTGAGTGCTGGGCAGGCGGGACCTGGGGTGTCCCTGGCGCGATGTTGAAGTTGTTGCGTCGGCGGAGCAACTTCGACATCGTCACGGACCCACCCCTTCGGCGACGCAGGCCTGCCCGAGTATGGACGGTCGGGCCGACTGATGGGAGGTCGGGCCGACTGAGTGACGGACGGTTGGCCGGGTTCCCTTCGGCGCGATGTTGAAGTTGTTGCGCCCGGGGAGCAACTTCGACATCGCGGCAGACCCCCACCCCTCGGGCTGGCGAGGGCCACCTTCCACAGGGCAGGCACACCCGGAAGCTCGGTCCACAGGTCTGAACTGACTCCGCCATCAGGCGGTCGAGCGCCACAACACTGTGGGTCATGGATGCCGACCAAGTGACAATCGGCGCCCGGGCCCTCGGATTGCCTCAGGTTCCCGCTGCACTGCTGACCTCGCTCGTCACGGACGGCCCAGCCAGCCAGGCGGCGCTTAGTGTTCGGCTGGGTGTGACGCCATCCACGGTCTGCCGCGCCGTGCGTGTCCTCGACGACATGGGGCTGGTCGAGACGATGGGCCCGCGACGTAGTGCGATGGTGCGACCGGTGCCGTTCGGCGCCTCGCTCCCTGCCCTGGTCGATCGGTTCAGCGGCCAGTTGGTCGCCCAGCTCGATGAGCTCAAGGCGGCATGCGCCCTGTTGGGCGTGCCGATAGCGGGGACGGACCTCACCCATCGCACGAATCGCCCGCTGCAGCCAATTCCGGTCGGCTCATGTGAGCGGCCATACATCGTGCCGCAGACCGGCTACGAGGGTGGCGACTTCCACTGGCGCCTGCTGGCGGCCAAGGGCGTCCGCGAGGTCGTGCTCTCGGCTCGGGGGTCAGCTGTGCAGGCACCGGGCGTGCAGCGATTAATGACCGTCAGGCGGCCCGGCAAGATTCGGATCGTCGTTACGTCGTGCGGATCCATGGATGAGGCCTGGCGGAGGCGGGTGCATGGCTACGTCACCGCCGGTTTCCAGATCCGCGTCACGCCCGGCCGCTCAGCGCCGTTCATGATCGTCGACGAGCAGCGCGTCAACCTCAACGTTGTGATCGCTGGCGAACAGCGGCAGGTCTGGGTCTACGAGCCAGAGCAGGTGGCCGGCCTGATCCGGCTCTTTGCGGCGCTGTGGGCGGACGGCGACTCAGTGGCGACCTAGCGGAACCTCGATACGCTCCCGGCGTGAGCGACTCTCCACGACACTACGTCGATAGCGAGGTGGGCCAGCTGCGTACCGTCCTGCTGCACCGCCCCGGTCCGGAGCTCAAGCGGCTGACCCCGCGCAACAACGACAAGTTGCTGTTCGACGGGATCCCGTGGGTGAGCCGGGCGCAGGAGGAGCACGACGCCTTCGCTGCGGCGTTGCGCGACCACGACGTGGAAGTGCTCTACCTCGCCGAGTTGCTCGCCGAGGCACTTCAGGTCCCCGCCGCGCATACAGAGACGATCGCCGCCGTGGCCGCCGACCCCCGCCTGGGCGCCACCCTTCGCCGTACGGTGACCGCGCATCTGAGCGGTCTGCATCCCGAGGATCTCGCCGAGGTGCTCATCGCCGGGCTCGCTCACGAGGAGACCAGTGACGAGCACAGCCTGACGTACCGGCTGATGGAGACCATCGACTTCGTGATCGATCCGCTGCCCAATCTGCTGTTCACCCGCGACTCCAGCGTGTGGGTGCGTGACCGGGTGGCCGTGACGAGCCCGTCAATGCCGGCCAGGCAGCGCGAGACCACGCTCACGCAGGCGATCTATCGCCACCATCCACGCTTCACCGGCACGCCGACCCTGTACTCCGCCGGTCAGGAATGGCTCGAAGGTGGCGACGTCCTGCTGCTCGCACCTGGCGTCCTGGCGATCGGCGTGGGGCAGCGGACCACTTCCGCCGGTGTGGAGGCGCTGGCCCGCCGGGTCTTCGCCACCGGCGCCGCGCATACGGTCCTCGTGGTGCCCATCTCGCAGGAACGAGCCACCATGCACCTCGACACCGTCTGCACGATGGTCGATGTCGATACGGTGCTGATGTATCCCGCGGTCGCCGACACGCTGCTCGCGTACACGATGACGAACCGCGAGGGCCGGCCCGTCGTGACCGGGCCGGAGCCGTTTCTGGTGGCCGCCGCGAAAGCGATGGCCATCGACACGTTGCGGATGATCGACACTGGGCTGGACCCGGTCACCGCCGAACGCGAGCAGTGGGACGACGGCAACAACACGCTCTGCATCGCGCCCCGCTTGGCCGTTGCCTACGAGCGCAACATCGAGACCAACGAGCAGCTCGAGCAGGCCGGAATCGAGGTCATCAGGATCGCCGGCAGCGAGTTGGGGAGCGGCCGAGGAGGACCCCGCTGCATGTCCTGCCCGATCTTGCGCGATCCGCTGGCCTGACCCGAGCCTGAACCGGTTAGACCCCGGCGGCCGTACGTCGGACATGAAGCTTGTCCTGCGAGTGCTGGCCGCTGCGGCGCTGCTCTACGCCGGATACGTGCACCTCGATCTGGCGTCGAGCTACGACGGCGGGGGCGGCCTGTCGATCGGCAATCAGTTCCGGGCGCAATTTGCCGCGTCGATCGTGGCAGCGCTGCTGCTAGTGGTGCCGCGCCGCTGGGCCTGGCTGCCGGCGATTGCGGTGGCGCTCGCGACCCTGGCCGCGGTCGTGGCCAGCGTCTACCTCACCGTGGGAGCCATCGGGCCGCTACCCGCGCTCCCGCACGAGCCGTGGTACGCCGAAAAGGCCTACAGCGCGATAGCCGAGGCAGCCGTCGTTGTGCTCGGCATCTTGGGCATGTGGGCCCGGACGCCGCCGACGGGGGAGGCAACGGCGTCCGGGCTCAACAAAAAATAGGCCAAGAGGGGGCCTCTCCGCCTGACTCAGAGTGATCATTCACCGGCGTGTGATGTGACGGTCGCTCTCCGGCACGGATGGCAATATGTCCGTTAGGTGGCCGTAACCATGCTCTAGGCCAGCCGGATGCGATCGGTGTTGCGCTGCCGACGGCCGCCAGCCATCAACGCCCAGACAGTGGTGCCAAGGGCGGTGGACTCAACCCCCCAGGCGGCGGCGAGCTTGGCCACGATCGTCAGCCCGCGCCCACTCACGTCATCAACGCCGACAGCGCGCAACTCAGGGCCCGCGGCGCCCCCTCCATCGGTGACCCGCAGCTCGATCCCCCGCCCCGTCATGTCCCAGGACACCTCGAGTTCGCCGTCGGCGAGGGGGCTGGCATGGCGTACGGAATTGGCGACCAGCTCGCTGAGCACGAGAGCAACCTCACCAGTCAGCGTCGGGGGGATGCCACGTGCCCCCAGGTCCTCGCCGACCCGCCGCCGGACCACATGGGCGCTGCTCATGTGATGGGGCAGGCGGACGGTCCTCACGACATCCATCCCCTCCCCATGTGCTGTGTTGCCCCCTCCGTGTGCCCGGGGTACACACTGGACAAACCAGTCAGACGCGACCGAGCCGGTGCAACACCTCAGCCGGGCGGTTGGTAATGATCGCGTCGACTCCGAGACCGAGCACCAGATCGATGTCGGCCGGATCGTCGACTGTCCACACATGTACCCGATGACCGCGTGCCTTTACCCTCGGGACGAACTTCGGATGGCGGCGGACCGTGTTGATGCTGGGCCCGGCGATCCGCACACCCAGCGGCAGCAGCCCTTCCCGCCATACCCCGTAGGTAGCGGTGCGGATCAGCAGGACCGTCGGCAGCTCGGGGGCGAGCAACCGGATCCTGCGCAGCCCGAGTGGCGCGAAGCTCATCACCGTGACCGGCGCGCCCGAGCCGTTCGCGCCCTGCTCGGTCAAGACGCGGATCAACGTCTGCTCCACGAGGCCCGCATATCGAGTGGGGTGCTTGGTTTCGACATGCAACTCGACGCGACGCGGAGCCGTCAGCACCAGCTCCAGGAGCCGGGAAAAGGTGAGGACGCCGTTGTCGTCGGTGTCGGGCACCTCAGTCTCGCCATGCCAGGAGGCGAAGTCCAGCTCCGAGAGCTGAGCCAGCTCCAATGTGGACACCAGCCCCTGCCCTGTCGACGTGCGATCCACGCGCCGATCGTGAACGCAGACCAGATGCCCGTCGCGGGTGAGGCGCACGTCGCATTCCAGTGCGTCGGCTCCCTCGTCGATCGCCTGCTGGTAGGCGGACGGGGTGTGCTCGGGCACCGCATGCGATGAGCCCCGATGGGCGACAACCAGGGGCCCCTCGAAAGCCACGGTTACGACGCTACGCGACTTGTCGATCAGTGCGGTCAGAAGCCGCGAGTCGGATCGCTGGCATATGCCGGGTTGGCCGACACCCACGTCAGCAGCGCGTCATCGGACAGTGCCTGGAACAGCTCGGCTGCCTTGTCGCGGTAGGGCACGAGGATCGAGCCCCAGGTCGGATCGGTGTCGTACCCCGCGATGGGTGTCGTCAGGAAGGTGAAGTCCGCCGGGCGAAGTGAGCGGAGTTGGAAGGCCAGATCGACGATTCCCAGGTCGTTGTCGACGGTGATCGACTTCGTCGCCGCATCCAGGAATGCGTTCAGCTTCACCGGATTGGCCAGCGTGCCCGTCGAGCCGGCCTTGGCCAGCAGCGCGAACAGGAACTGGTGCTGGCGCTTGATGCGGTCGAAGTCGCCCTCGGGCAGCCCGTAGCGCTGACGTACGTAGTCAAGGGCGTGCTTGCCGTCGAGATGGTTGACGCCTTCGGTGAACTCCGCCTTGGTCTGTGAGTCGCGTACGGATTCGGCCACGGTGACATCGATGCCGCCGACGGCATCGACAACGCGCTCGACGCCCTTGAAATCGATCACGACGACATGGTCGATCCGCACCTCGGTGAAGTCCTCGATCGTCTCGACCAACAGCGGAATCCCGCCGAATTGGAAGGCCGCGTTGATCTTGCCCTTGCCGCCGTTCCAACTCCCACCCGGCGGAATGTCGACGAACGTGTCGCGCGGGATCGACACAACGTAGCCGGACTCCTGATCGCTCTGCAGGTGGACCAGCATGATCGTGTCGGTGCGCTGCCCGCTGGTCGCGGCCACCTCGCCCGCATCCGTTGAGTCCTGTGCCCGGCTGTCCGAGCCGACTACCAGGAACGTGAGCGGCCCATCGACCCGCGGACGTAGGCGCGCCTGCTGTTCGGTGTCGCTGCGCTTGAAGGCATCGATCCGCGAGACGTTGCTGTCGTACTTCTCCGCGGCGGCGAAGACGGAGCCGGCCAAGGTGGCACCTGCGACGATGACGGCAGCTGCCACGACCGCCACGACTTTGCGCCACAGACGGCGTGGCGACCGCGCGCGATGCCGACTCACCGGTCCAGCCCCCGAATCAGAAACGCTCGACACTGCCCCCATGTACCACGTTCTCGTCGGTTTCCCGCCGACCAGAACACTATTGTGCAGGATGAACAGTATCGGCAAGCTGTTGCCCCAACAGCTACGAGGCTCCGAGACCGGGGAAGAATTCTCAGATGACCCGTGTAATCTGGCTGCCGTCCCGATCAGGCGCCGGAGCAGGCTGCCGCTCCGACCAAGAGAAGGGAACGGCGTGTCAACGCGGAAAACGTCGACAGCCAGTGCAGCGCCCCCAACGGCGCTCGCGACAAGACAGCCGCACCGGCTCCTCTCACCTGCCGGTGCGACGCGACCCGTCAGGATTCGCGGTTCTGTGTTCTACGTGACCGTCAAGCGGCTGAGCGACATTGCGCTCTCCGCCGTACTCCTGCTGCTGACCCTGCCGCTGCTCGCCATCGTCGCGGTGCTGATCAAGCTGGAGAGCCGCGGGAAGGTCATGTATTCCGCCGAGCGGGTCGGCCGGGGGGAGCGGCACTTCCCCTGCTACAAGTTGCGCACGATGCGCACGGACATGGACGACACGATCCACCGCGACCATCTGCGCTACCTGATCACCAACTCCGAGAGTGTGGTCGCCGCCCGGATCACCGATGACCCGCGGATCACCCGGGTCGGCCGCTGGCTGCGTAAGAGCAGCCTGGACGAGCTCCCCCAGCTCTGGAACGTGCTCCGTGGCGACATGAGCCTGGTCGGCCCGCGGCCACCCCTGCCCTACGAAGTGGATCACTACCAGCCCTGGCAGAAGGGGCGGCTCGCCGTGCAGCCCGGGCTGACCGGCTACTGGCAGGTGCTCGGCCGCGGCCAGGTGACGTTCGACGACATGTGCCGCATGGACCTGACGTACATCGAGAAGCGCTCCCTGTGGCTCGACCTGTGGATCCTGCTCAAGACGCCGACGGCCGTGGTGTCCCGACGCGGCGCTGGATGACCGCATACGTCCACCCCACCGCGACGGTCGAGGACGGAGCCGTCCTGGGCGAGGGCACGAAGGTCTGGCATCAAGCCCAGGTACGAACGCGGGCTCAGGTCGGGGTCGACTGCGTCTTGGGCAAGGGATCGTTCGTCGACATCGGCGTGCGGATCGGTGATCGATGCAAGTTGCAGAACTACGCCAACGTGTTCCACGGCAGCCTAGTCGAGGACGAGGTGTTCATCGGCCCGCTGGCCGTGCTCACCAACGACAGATTTCCGCGCGCTGCCACGCCGGACGGTGGGCTCAAGAGCGACGACGACTGGGCCGTCGAGGGCATCATCGTTCGGCGCGGCGCCAGCATCGGCGCCCAGGCCGTGGTCCTGCCGGGCGTTGATATCGGCGCGTGGGCGATCGTGGGAGCCGGCGCGGTCGTCCTCAACAACGTCGAGGCCCATCGGGTGGTGGTCGGCAATCCGGCCCGCCCGCTGGCCTGGGCGGGCAAGTGCGGGCACGTGCTCGACGACGAGCAGTGGTCGGCCGAGGAGGACTGCCCGACCTGCGGCCAGCCCCTGCGCTAGCGTTAGCCCACCGCACCGGCCGTTTCATGATCCAGGGAAAACTGCCTAGGCGAATTTTGCGGTGATGACCATGTTGTCGCGCAGCAGCGGGAACCTTCGGACCACCACTCGCTTGGCCCGGCCGAGCACCCGGTGGCGCCCGCCGACCAGGCCGTAGGACTCCAGCAGGACCGGCTCGTCGGGGACGAAGCCGGCCCGGGTGAGCACCTTCATCAGGGTGTACGGGGTGAACCAGTATCTGTGGTCGGTGTTGATGAACTCGGTGGTGCGAGCGGCATCGACGAAGTTACGGAGGCGGAACGCGTTAGGTGTGGTGAGCACCAGGGTGTCGATGTTGTCGCGGTAGCACTCACGCACCGACCGCAGGAACCTCACCGGGTCATCGATGTGCTCGATCAGCTCGCCCATCAACATGAGATCCCACTGATCGTTCATGAGGGGCTCGATCGGCTTGGTGACATCGCCGACGATCATGTTGGGGTAGCCGAGGCGCTGCGCCTCTGCGACACCACTCTCGCTGACGTCGACGCCGAAGCAGCGCGTGGCACGTTTGTCGAGCATGCCGTGCAGCCAGGTGCCGGTGGCGATCTTGCCCTCGATGAGCTCCTCGTGATCGGTGCAGCCGACGTCGATGACCGTCTTGCCGTCGACCAGATCCGCCAGGTAGTCCACTCGGGGTGCGGTGATGCCACGCGGGGGGTGCAGGCGGAAGCCGTGGCCGTTGCTGAACTTGGCCCCGCTCAGAAAGTCCCGCAACGTTCCCGTCTCAGCCATGACTGTCCTCGCCTCGTTACCGGTCAGCGCCATCCGTCAGCCGGTCAGAGGCTGGAGTGGTCGGCGAGCTCCGGCTGATTTGCCGCGCTGGTTGACCCGGTCGGTGCCTGGGTGGCTTTGACCACGTCAGCCCGGTCCCGCTCGGGGACGGCGTTGATGACCACGCCGAGCACCGTGGTGCCGACCTGAGCGAGCGTGGAGCGGGCCAGTTGGAGCTCGTCGACGTTGGTCTGCCGGTAGCGGGCGACCAGCAGGGCGGCATCGGCAATCGCGGCGAGCTCAGCGGCCTCCGCGTACGGCAGCACCGGCGGTGCGTCGATGATGACCAGGTCGGCCGCCGCTTCTAGTTCCTCGAGCACCGTGACCATGCGCGCACCAGCCAGCAGGCTGCCTGGCTCGCCTGGGCCACTGCCCGCGGTGAGCACGGTGAGGCCTGGTGCACCACCGGCTTGCAGCGCATCGGTGAGCTCGACATCGCCGGAGAGCACGTCGGTCAGGCCGGGTCGATCCTTGAGGCGGAGCAGCTTGCTCACGGCGGGCTCGCGCAGGTTGCCGTCGACCAGGACGACCTTGCGGCCCGCCTCGGCGGCAGCGAGTGCGAGGTTGGCAGCCACGGTTGTGGCGCCGGCCCGCAGGCGCGGCCCGCTGACGACAATCGAGCGGGCCGCGGCATCAGGCTTGGCGAACTGCACGGTCGTACGCAACTTGCGAAATGCCTCGGCAGGCAGTGATCGCGGCGCATCACGCAGGATCAGGCCGGCCGCGCTGGGCGCAGCGCCGATCACGCCGAGAGGGGCCTCGCCGGTTGCCTCGCTGAGCGCTTCAGCGTCGGAGATGCCACGACGGAACAGCAGCCCGCCGAGAACGAGCGGGAAGCCGACGGCCAGGCCGGCGACGAGCCCCACCAGCAGATAGACCACCGGGTCAGGACTCACCGGCGATTGGGGCACGCTTGCTGGGCGGGCGACAGAGACGCGGACGCTCGCGTTGCCGCCGGCCCTCGGTACCCGCTCAAGCCCCCCGACGACGATCGAGAGCTGCTCGGCGACAGCATTGGCAGCGGCGGCGGCTCCGAGCGCTGTGGGTTGTCTGACGGCAATCTCGAGGTTGGCCGGAGCACTGGTCAGCCAGGTCACCGTGACCGAGGACTCCGGGAGATCGTCCACCCCCGCTTTGGTGGCGGCGGGCCCCAGCACCTGGGGCGCGGTGGCAACCTCGACGTAGGACTGGGCACGTTGCGCGATGAAGTAGGCGTCAGCTCCCAGCGACGGGCCGACGTTGCCGAGGCCATTGGGACTGAGCAGTACCGTGGACGTGGCCTCGTACGTCGGTTCCTGAATGAGCGTCACAAGCCCGCCGAGAACAAGCCCGGCCACGGCACAGATGACCAGCGTGCGCCACGAGTTGCGGACGTGCTTGAGGATGCGGTTCAGGGTCATGGGATCGAACTCGAATCTGCAGACGGACCTGGTCGACTTCCGTATAAGGTAGCGCGCCGCCCGGAGAAATCGGCGCAGCCCCCTGCCCGGCCACACCGCACTCGCCGCGCCACCCCGTACGCCTATCGCGTGAGTTCGGGCCTCTAGGCTGGCGAAATGACACGAGTGGTCATGCTGGTGGAAAACAACGTCTACCCGCAGGACGTGCGGGTGCGCAGCGAAGCCCAGAGCCTGGTCAAGGCCGGGCATCACGTCACCGTGATCGCACCATGCGGAGCCGGGCAGAGCCGCAGGGACCGGGTCGGGGGCGTCCGAGTCCGCCGGTTCACGCTGCCGAGGACGCCGGCCACCCCGCTGGGATACCTCACTGAGTACGCCATCGCGAATGCCCGGCTCTACCTGGCCGGGGCCTGGCAGCTCATCCGCGGCGCACAGGTCATCCACCTGCACAACCCACCAGACACCCTCTTCGGGGTCGGCTTTCTCGCCCGCGCGCTCGGCCGCGACGTCGTCTTCGACCACCATGACCTCGCCCCCGAGCTGTTCGAGGCCAAGTTCGGCCAGTCCCGCATCGCGCTGCGGATGCTCCGGCTCTTCGAGCGGCTGAGCTTTCGCAGCGCGACCCTCGTGGTCACTCCGAACGAGTCCCACAAGGAAATCGCCATGCGGCGGGCTGGAGTGCCGGCCGAGCGCATCACGGTGGTACGAAACGGGCCACCACGGGCCACGCTCAGCGAGGCCACCGACCCGCGGGACGGCGAGCTCACCGACCCCCATCTGCTCTTCCTCGGCAGCATGGAGACCCAGGACGGTGTCGATGACCTCGTAGGGATCTTGGAAGATCTTGTCGGCCGCCTCGGCTTTGCGCGGGCCCGCCTCACGCTCGTCGGTGAAGGCTCGCGCCGGGCCGCACTCACCGAGCGGTTCGCCGCTGCCGGGCTAGGCGACCGGGTGCGCTTCACCGGCTTCGTCGCCCACAACGAGGTCGCCGGCCTCCTGGGCGAGGCCGACATCTGCCTCGACCCGGCCCCCTGTACCGAGCTCAACGACCACTCGACGATGGTCAAGGTGGCTGAGTACATGGCGGCGCGGCGCGCGGTCGTCTGCTTCCCGCTGCTCGAGACCAGGCGTACGGCCAGCGATGCCGTCGCGTTCGCCGAGTGCGGCGACGTCGAGTCATTCGGGGAGCAGATCGCGGCACTGGCCCGCGACCCCGAGCGCCGGCTCAAGCTCGCGGAGCGGGGCTACGAGCGGGCAGCCGATCTCACCTGGGACACCTCCGAGGCCAATCTGCTGGCGGCCTACGCCCGCTTCGCCGCGCGGTCATCGACGTGAAAGACCAGCCGTTGCGGGTGCTGTGGGTGACGAATATGTGGCCGACCAAGGACTCCTGGCAGGGCATCTTCGTCGCCGAGCTCGCAGACGCGATGCGGCAGCGCCCCGACGTCCACATCGACGTGGAGATCATCGTGCGCGAGGGGCGGGGCCGCGGGGACTACCTGAAGGCCAACCGGCGCATCCGCCGGATGTGGCTGGACGGCGACTACGACCTCGTCCACGCGCACTACGGGCTGACTGCCGCCGCGACGATGGCGCTGCCGCCCAGCGCACCGCTCGTGGTCACCTATCACGGCCAGGACATCAACTACCGGATTCCCCGGCTGGTCAGCCGGATCGCGGGCCAGCGGGCCAAGCGCCGGATCTTCGTGGCCCACGCGTTGGCGGCCCAGTGGCCGTCGGAGCGCAACCGTGTGCTGTCCGTCGGCGTCGACTTCGACCTGTTCGCCCCGACCGACAGAGTGGCTGCTCGCGCTGCGCTCGATATTGACCCTGACCGGCCTTACGTGCTGTTCGGCGCGGCCCCCGACAACCCGCGCAAGAACTACCCGTTGTTCCGGGACGTGCTCGACCGCGTCGTGGATGACGTACCCGAGGCCACCGAGCTGATCCTGGCCGTCAACGGGCAACCGCGCACCGCCGTCCCCCAGCGCATGCTCGCCGCCGACCTCATGCTGTTCACGTCCAAACCCGGGCGGGAGGGCGCGCCGACCGTCTTCCGCGAGGCGATGGCCGTCAACCTGCCGATCGTCACCCTCGACGTGGGTGAAGCCGGCGACCTGCTGAGTGGGGTGAATCCAGGAGCGGTGGTCCCCCTGCCGGCCGGTTACACCGGCGATGACGGCCACTCCGACACCCTCGTCGGCGACTTGGCAACCCGCGTCGTCGAGGTCCTCAAGGACCGCCGGCGCTCCGACGGCCGCGACCACGTCGCGCACCTGCAATGGTCCCGGATCGCCGAGCGGACCATGGAGATCTACCGGGAGGCCGTCACCGCGTGAGCGCGCCAGTCGGCGCCCCCAACTCGAGGATCGCCGCCCACACCGTGCTATCGATGGTCGCCGTCTTCGCGCTTGGCCTGACCCGGCTGGTGTTCGCGCTGCTCGTCGGCCAGCAACTCGGGGCCGATGCCCTCGGCTCGGTCAACACGCAGCTGTCCATCGCGACCTTCGCCTCGCTGCTGTTCGCCAGCAGCACGGCGATCTCGGCCTCGAAGTTCATCTCCGCCGCGTTGGGAGGCGCGGACGAGTCGGAGGCCCGCCGGGCCCTGATGACGCTGCTGCGGTGGTGCGTGCTGGGCACGGCCGCCGTCACCGCCGGTCTGGCGCTCACCCTGTCGTTCTTCTTCCCCCGGCTGTCGCTGCTCGAGGTCGCGGCGACCGGTGTCCTGTTCGTTGCGTACTCCGCCTACCTGTTCGTCCGCGGGGCGCAGTACGGGTACGGCACGGTGCGGCGCTATGCCGTGCTTGAGACGCTCTGCGACGCCGTCGCGATCGCGGCCGCCGTGGTGGTGGTGCTGCTCGGCATGGACGTGATCCTGCTGCTGCCCTTCATCGTGGGCTACACGTTGTTCGCGGTCTTTGGTTGGCTCGGGCTGCCGCGTCCCGCCCGTACCGCCAAGCCTGCCGCGGCCCTGCGCACCGAGCTGCGGCAGGAGATGCGCGGATACACCGGGTGGGGGGCGCTCGGTGTTCTCGCCAGCACCGGCTTTCTTCAGTTGTCGATGGTCTTCGCGTACCAGTTCAACAGCGAATTCGAGGCCGGGCTGTACGCCGCCGCCTTCAACCTGACCGTGCCGGCGTTCTTCGTCCCGCGGGCGCTGTCGATGGCGCTGTTCCCGGCGATGGCTGGAGCATTCGGCCGGGGTGACGCGGCAGAGGTACGCCGCCAGCTCGACGGCGCCACCCGATTCCTGCTGGTGGGCGGCCTGCCGTTCTTCGCGGCAGGGGTGTTCTTCGCCGAGCCCATCCTGGCGCGGTCCTTCGGCCCTGAGTTCGCTGATGCCCATCTGGTGCTCGAGCTGCTGCTCGCGGCGACGTACGTGATGGTCGTGGGGATTCCGGCGGTCAACGCGTTCAGTGCCACCCACCGCAAGGCGGTCCGGATTCCGGCGACGGGGTCGGCGATCGGCCTGCTCGTCGGCGTCGTCGGGTGGGTCGTGCTCGGCCCGGCGTACGGCATCACCGGGATCGGCGTTGGCTACCTGATCGGGGTCATCCTCACCGCCGGCATCAGCCTGATCGCGGGGTGGCGGCGCTGGCACCTGCCGTGGTCGATGCTGTTCCTGCGAGCGGGCCTGGTCATCGGCGCGGCCATCGGGCTGCGCATCCTGGCCGGCCTGACCGGCAATGGCCTGCTGGTCCGCCTCGGGTGCACGCTCGCGGTGGGCCTGCTCACCGCGGTGGTCTGCCTTCCGGAGATCCGGCAGATACTGGGCCAGCTGGCTGCACTGCTCACCCAGGTGCGCGCCCGCGTCTCCCGCTGAAGCCGCTGATAGCCTCGCTGTCGAAGTTCCACCACGAGGAGGACTGCCGGTTATGCTCTCGCGGCTCGCCCGCGGGCCCGGGCTTGGCCTCCGGGCACCGCTCATGCACAACTGGGCGATCAAGCGAGTGTCGAGGAAGAAGATCGAGGCCGCCCTCGACACCTACGCAACGGGTCGGCTCATCGATGTCGGTTGCGGTATCAAGCCATACAAGAAGTTCCTTGCCGACCGGGTGTCCGAGCACATCGGGATCGATCTGGAAGACGGCACACACGGCACGTCCGCGGTCGACCAGGTGGGCAGCGCCTACGACACCGGGGAGCCGGACGGCAAGGCCGACACGGTGCTGATGACGCAGGTTTTCGAGCATCTTGAGGAGCCCGCCCAGGGGCTGCGCGAGAGCTACCGGATCCTGGCGCCCGGCGGGCATCTCGTACTGTCCACGGACTTCGCCTGGCATCTGCACGAGGAGCCCCGCGACTTCTTCCGCTACTCACCGCACGGCCTGCGCTACCTGTTCGAGCAGGCCGGCTTCGAGGTGCTCAGCGTCAAGCCGGTCACGGGAGCCTGGTTCCTGCTGTTCCAGGAAGCTGCGTACGCGGTACGCCGGCTGGCCCGGGGCAATCTCGTGACCCTCGTGCTGTCGCTTCCACTGACGCACGCATTGCAGTTGCTGGCTGTGCTGGGCGACCGCGTGGTCTTCGACGAGGCGATCGGCCAAGGTCACATCATCGTGGGCCGCCGACCCGAGAGCGGCTAGTTAACGACGGCTCGCGGTGAGCCCGCGCCGGACTTCGACGGGCACCTCGGTCGGGGCCGCGACCCGGTCTGGCTCGGTGACCGCCGATGGCGTCCAGCGCGACAGGGCCATCGCCAGAGCCCAGTACAGAATGCCGAGCTGCGGCCAGAAGAAGTAGTTGATGGTGAACGACGCGATGACGAAGCCGAACAGGCCCAGCCACGCGGCAAACACCTCAGGACGAGATCTGGACAGCCGGGCGGCGGTCGGCAGCCAGGCCAGCGAGCAGATGATCGCCACGGTCAGCAGGATGCCGGCGAAGATGCCCAGCGTGGCCGCAGCCTCCAGCACGGAGTTGTGTGCCGTGTTGTTGGCGACGCCGAACCGGGTCACGGCGTACTCCGGCAGCGCATCAAAGTACTGGTCCGGCCCGACGCCGAAGAAGAGGTTGTCGCGCGTCATGTTGACGGCGGTGGCCCACAAGCGGAGCCGGTCGTTGTCGTCGCCGGCAAAGCGGTCCCGCAAGGGTGACGCGAGAACGATCACGACGAACGCCACAGCCGCCGTGAGGGCCACCGAGGGCTTGAGCCGGATCGCGAGCAGCACCACCACGGAGACGACGCCCAGCACGAGCGGAACCCGCGAGAACGTCAGCACCAAGGCGACCGCGAACAGCGCCGTCACCGCCAGCCAGCGCCACCGCGACGCGCGATCTTTGGCACCGAGCGCGTACCCGGCCGCGATGGGCAGCATCAGCGCGAATAATGCGCCGGACCCATTGGACGGTATTCCGAGCGTTCCGGTGATCCGGCCGGGGAAGACGCCGTACAGCACCTGATAGCGCTCAAAGTTCTGGATGCCGAGGTAGTACGGGCCCTCCCAGCGGACGATCCACGCCCCGAGGCCGAACAACGCGTTGACGGCAGCGGCCACGACGGCGACCCGCAGGAACATCGACCGCAGCTCCCGGTCAGTGCCGAGGATGAACGCCAAGCCGATGATCAGCGTGGTCTCGATCCACCGGGTCGGCCCGGCAAGGAAGTCGTTGGGCACCAGCCCGTTGGCCACCGCCGACGCGGCGGCGATCAGTGCGATCTGCCCGGTAAGCAGCGCTACGGGCGTGACGGGGAGTGTCTCGCCGCGCCGGTAGCGAGCAGCCACCGCTAGCATCCCGCAGATGACCGCCAGGATGGGTGGGAAGTCATTGAGGGCCAACCCGATACCCGGAAGCTTGATGTAGGGGATGTTTGGCGTCAGCGCGAGCAGTATGAAGAAGGCGGCACCCAGTCGTGAACTCGTCGGGCTCGTCGGGGGCGCGCCCGCGTCGATCAGCCTGCTCACGATCCCACTTTCGGCGCGTCTGAGTTCCTCGAGCCTTCGAGGTACGGTAACTGAGACTTGGTCGTGGAGACCGGCCAGGGTCGGTACGGATCTCACTTGCCCCGAACCGGGAGAGGTGCACTTTGGGCGCTGATGTCGGTTCTCTGCGCGCTGCCGTCGTCGGGGCCGGCGCGATGGGCCGCAATCACATCCGGGTCTTGATCGAGCTCGATGGCGTTGAGCTGGTCGGCGTCGCCGACATCTCCGCTGAGCACCTCGACGGGGTGCTCCGGGGCCGCACAGTTCGCGGCTATAGCGACGTCACCGACATGCTCGAGTCGGCGAAGCCGGACTTCGTGATCATTGCCACGCCGACCGTCGACCACGCCGGCACCGCCGAGCTGGCGCTGGTGCGCGGCATCCACGTCCTCGTCGAGAAGCCGATCGCCGCGTCACGGCACGAAGCCGAGCAGATGGCCAAGCTCGCTGACAGCAACGGCGTCCATCTCGGCGTGGGTCACGTGGAGCGGTACAACCCGGCCATCCTGCAGCTGAGGGACCGGCTCACCCGCGGCGAGGGCGGCGAGGTGCATCTGCTCTCGGCCCGGCGTACCGGCCCGTTCCCACCGCGAGTCAAGGACACCGGCGT
>Ga0136617_10001757_pt1 | contig 19273 bp, 19 predicted proteins | sample AntDrymUQ3222106_2_FD_129672 | JGI IMG/M metagenome (GOLD analysis project Ga0136617, IMG submission 129672) | Polar desert sand microbial communities from Dry Valleys, Antarctica - metaG UQ322 (21.06) | ecosystem: Environmental > Terrestrial > Soil > Desert | place: Antarctica: Dry Valley... | reverse complement strand
TTTCCAGCGTGGCTACCAGGATGGTTACAACAGATCGACGCGTTACGGAAATCGCTCAGGAAATTCGTATAATATTCTTGGAAGTATTTTAAGCTCGATTCTCGGATCGCAGCGATAAGTGGTTAGTCAAATTCCAGGGCACGGGCGTTCGGTCGTAAGATCGAACGCCCTTTTTCTTTTCCCTGGAATAGGGACGATGCATCGGAGATTAAGATATTTCGACGCAACTAACACCCAGAAATGCCGACTCCCAGGTTTTCTTCACGTTCCGACGAAAGACTGCTAACAATTTGGTTCGGTCCGACTTTTTCGTCAAAAAACGGCGATTATTCTTGAGCCTGTATCTGACTCCCCGGTGTATGCTATTAATGTAACTGAAAATGAGGCGCAAATCTTAAGGCCAATTCCCTTACGGAATCAAAGGAAAATCGGCTGAACGCAAATATTTGAAGTCAAGTTGCGAGCGTAAACACAAATATCCGAGTTCGCCACCCCAATTAAATCAAATCAGAAAATGAAAAGGGAGAAAAAAATAGTATGTCGTTTATCATGACACTTCGCCTGCGTAAGTTCGCGCTCACCGCGCATATCACTTCGTCGGTCGGATGGCTCGGCGCGGTAGTAGGTTTCCTGGCTCTCGCCATCGCCGGTTTGACCAGCGATGATGCTCAGACGGTGCGTGCTTCCTATGTGGCGATGGAGTTGATTACGTGGTCCGTCATCGTCCCGTTGAGCCTCGCTTCGCCGCTAACTGGGATCTTCCAGTCGATGGGCACTACATGGGGCTTGTTCCGGCACTATTGGATCGTGGCGAAACTCGTGATTACCGTCCCTGCCACCATCCTCTTGTTTTTGCATATGCGGCCTATTGGTCACCTGGCCTCCGTAGTAAGAGAGACAACATTGTCCAGTGGCGAGATCGCCGGGCTGCGGATTCAACTCGTGGCTGACGCCGGAGCTGCCCTGGTGGTGTTGCTAGTCTGCGTGACGCTGTCGGTCTACAAGCCGTGGGGCAGGACCCGGTACGGACAACCTAAACAGATCGAGGCATAGGCGTTTGGAAGAGATGAATGCGGAATGTGAAAATCGAGTATTGGCATTCGATCTCGACGCGCAAAAAAAAGCCGTTTACATCAGAGCCCACAGCGAAATGATTTGGAGAAGATTTATAATGACGGCAACTTTTCTGTTTAAATAATCGGACGTGTCGCTTTATTTCGTTTAATAATACATTCCCCATAAATTACCAGGAGAATACTAAAATGAGAAAAAAAATATTGACTGCTTGTTTGTTGAATGTATTATTTTTCGCGTCCGTCTTCGCTCACGATTTGTTTCTGAAACTTGACACGTTTTTCGTCAGGGTGAACGAGAAAGTCATAATCAATGTGATGAACGGCTCGTTTCAGACTAGCGAAGGCGCAGTCAACTTCGCACGTTTGCAAAATGCCAGTGTCATTGGGCCTTCGGGCAAGGTTGTTCGTGCTGCTGAAACGGATTTCACCAAGAACGAGACGACTTCGTTTTGGGGATTTACGGCCGATCAGCCGGGCAATTACGTCGCCGGGCTTTCGACGATGACGCGTGAAATCGATCTCGAGGGTAAGGATTTTAACGAGTATCTCGAGCACGACGGCATCCCGGACACTCTGGTCGAACGCAAAACGAAAAATGAGCTTGATAGAAAGGTGCGCGAGCGGTATTCAAAGCACGTGAAGGCGATCTTTCAAGCAGGCGGCAAGCAGACCGAAAACTATAAAGTGGTTTTTGGTTATCCGGTCGAACTTGTTCCGCAAAGTAATCCGTACAAAGTTAAATCCGTCGATACCATGGAGATTTTGTGTCTGAAAAACGGCAAGCCGCTTGTCAATCAATATGTAATGTCCGGGCGCGAATTAAACGGAAAACTTATACTTGAGTCGAATGTTCGAAGCGACAAAAAAGGGATTGCAAAAATCAAATTGAACGGGCCGGGAAAATGGTATGTGCGATTTATTAATATGACGCGCCTGGATGATCCGAAGTTAAATTACGAATCCAATTGGGCAACACTCACTTTTGAGCTAAGGTAACAGGAACGTGAGCAAACAAAGCGCCAAGATCCTGATTGCCGACGACGACGATTCCTTGCGCCGCGTACTCGAATTCCAATTGCAGGAGGCGGGCTATGAAGTAGTTGCGGCGGACAATGGCCGGCAGGCGTTAGATTTCTTTTCTTCGGAACACATCGACTGTTTGATCACGGATTGGCGAATGCCACAAATGTCGGGTTCGGAACTCGTCCAGCTTGCAAATGCGATCAGCGGCGAAACGCCGATCATTGTTATAACGGCCTTCGGTGAAGTCGGCACGGCGGTCGAAGCGATGCGAGGCGGCGCATTTGATTTTATTACAAAACCTTTCAACCGTCAGGAAATTCTGCTAACAGTCGAGAAAGCGCTGAAATTCGGAGCGGCCTTGTCGGAAAATCGACGTCTCCGGCGTCTTATTCATGATGAAACGAGGCTTGAAAATGTAATCGGAACATCCGCGGGGATGCAGAAGGTTTTTCAACTTGTAGAGCGCGTCGCCGGAACCGACGTTACTGTTTTAATCGAGGGTGAATCGGGAAGCGGGAAAGAACTAATCGCCAAAGGCATACATTTCTCGGGCGTTCGTAAAACTAAAATCTTTGTGGCCGTGAATTGCGCAGCGATCCCGGAAACGATGATTGAAGCGGAGCTTTTCGGATACAAAAAAGGGGCATTTACCGGAGCTGTTTCAGAATCAAAGGGCAAATTCGAGGAGGCTGACGGCGGCACGCTTTTTTTAGACGAGGTCAGTGCGATGCCGCTTCAGATGCAAACGCGTCTTCTTCGGGTTTTGCAGGAACAGGAAGTTACGCGGCTCGGGGAAAATGTCCCACGCAAAATCGACGTTCGGATCATTGCAGCTACAAATGAGAACTTGCAGGAACTGATAATAGAAAACGGATTTCGGGAGGATTTGTATTACCGATTGGCGGTCGTGCCTCTTAGAATTCCGCCGCTGCGCGAACGCAAAGAGGACATTCCGATTTTAGTTGAACACTTCCTAAAGAAATCCACTACAAAGCACGGAATTGACCTGCCAAAAATTAGCCGTGAGGTCTTCGGTGCCTTTTTCAATCACCCATGGCACGGGAACGTCCGGGAGCTTGAAAACGTGGTGGAACGAATGGTGGTACTCTCAGACCGCGGGGACTTAACTATATCTGACGTGCCTGACAACATCAGGAATCCGTCGAAAATTGCTGACGGTCTTTGGTTTTCGCTGCCTGCCGAGCCGATAAAATTTGAAAAGGTGGAATGTGAAATTCTCCGAGAAGCTTTAAGCCGCCACGCTGGAAATCAATCGCAGACGGCAAAGTATCTAGGGATGACGAGGAGTGCGTTAATTTATCGCATGCAGAAATATGGATTGGAATAGCAGCCTGGCAGCGGACGATCGAGGAACGTCGTATACGGAGACCAATTTTCCACGTTCCACTGGCGGCAGCTTTATTGTCTCCTTCACGATTGCCCTCGCCATCCTTCTCGTGACAGTTTTGCATTTTCTCACTCCGGTGGACCAGATAGTTTGGCACGAGGTCTACCAGCGACTTTACTATATTCCGATCATCGCCGCCGCCCTGCTTTTCGGCCTGCGGGGTGGATTAGGCGCCTCTCTGTTCACTACGATTGTTTATTCTCCGCATATCTACCTGCACTGGCAGCAAGGACATTTTGATTATTCGATTAATCAGTACGCTGAAATCGTGATTTTCAATCTTGTCGGCGGCGTCATGGGAGCCTTGGGTGATCGCCTAAGGCAAGCGCGCGAACGCGCGGAAACAAATGCCGAACAACGCCGCCAAGCATATGAAGAGCTGCAAAAAACCTTCGGCCAACTGTTACAGGTCGAAAAATTGTCTTCTCTAGGAGAGCTTTCAGCCGGGATCGTACATGAGGTCCGAAATCCATTGGGCTCAATTAAGGGTGCCGTCGAAATCTTAGAGGACGAGCTGAGCCCTGATAGTCCGCGGCGCGAGTTCGCGAATATAGCGAAAAAGGAGATCGAGCGGGTGGACGAACTCTTGGGAGAATTTCTCCGCTTCGCACGCCCCGCGTCAATATCCGCCGAATTGCGGGACTTGAGGCTTATCGTGGATTCTGTTATATCGATCATCAAGAATCAGGCCGCGATACAAGAAGTTTCAATAAAAATAATCGTCGAGGGTGAGCTGCGTAAAGTCATAATAGATGGGGAACAGATTAAACAAGTTCTTTTAAATCTGGCTATTAATTCTCTGCAGGCCATGCAAAACGGCGGGGAATTAACGTTTCGCATGTTTGAAGTCGCGGATCAGATTATTATAGAGGTCTCCGACACGGGTACGGGAATCGACGAGGCGGTTATCTCGAAAATTTTCGACCCTTTTTTTTCCACCAAGGAGAAAGGCATAGGTTTGGGACTGTCGATAGCTCATAGAATAGCAACCCAGCATGGTGGCACACTCAGTTGCAAAAGTGACGGAAAAGGCGCCATGTTCGCGTTGACGCTGCCGGTCATTTCCCGCCCAACGGCACCTATAAAAATGATTGTTTAGAGCGGAAGTTGCCGTGTTTCCAAAGGCAGTAAATTACAGATTTATGAAAATTTTGATTGCCGGAATGGGCAACGTGTTTCGGGGCGATGATGGATTTGGCATACGAGTTGTCGAAAGTCTGACAGCCAATTGCAGTCTTCCTGAAGGCGTAGAGATTTACGAGGCCGGCATCGGCGGAATCGGGCTCGTTCAGGAGCTGATGAACGGGTATGATGTGCTTATTCTGGTCGATGCGATAGACAAGAACGCGGAACCGGGAACATTATTTGTTGTCCAGCCGGTGACCGATCAAACGGAAATCGATGCTCTAAGGCTGCACGAATCTCTCGTCGACATGCATTATGCGGATCCGTCGAAAGTGATCATACTGGCGAAAGCGCTGGATGTGTGCCCCCCAACCATCTTTTTAGTTGGATGCCAACCGGAATATGTTGACGACGCGATAGAAGGCTTGCGCCCGCCCGTAGAGCGTGCAGTGCCTCTGGCGGTGAAGGAAATTTTGAAACTGGTGGAAGAGCTTTCTACATTTAGCTCGCCGACAGCTTAGCAATTTTTTCCTCCAGGCCGGCCACCGCCTTGTCCTGTTCTAGGCCTTTCCAAATCTCGAGCGACTGCCGGTAGAAGTTCAAAGCCTCAGACTTATTTCCTACGGTGACCTGTGCACTTCCACATTCGCTTAATACATAGGCCTGAATGGACTTGCGTCCCGTACGCTGGCTAAATTCCAGAGCCTTTTCAAAGTAATCGAGCGCTTCGATGTTATTCCCCAGCTTGATATAGTCATTACCGATCCGCACGAGATTCTGAGTATATTCTGGCATATCGCCAGCTTTTTCCCACAGCGGCTGGGCCATCAGATCATGTTCCAGGCCATCTTTTAGGTTGTTTTGTTTTTTGCTTATGACGCCGAAGATGATGTGGACAAACGCGGCTGAACGCAAATCGCTGATCCGTTCCCAGAGCTCGAGGGATTCGCCGAAATGCTCTTTCGCTTTTTCGAGATCGTCCAATCTTTGATACGCAAAACCCATTGCCCGTAAGACGTTTGCTTCTTCAGCCGGCTCATCGAGTCCCCGCCAGAGTTGCAGGGAGTTTGCATAAAGGGGAATAGAATCTTTTCTTGTGTCGGCGTTAGCACGTAGACGATCCGCCTCCTGGTGAAATTGCACGGCGGAGAGAACTATAGCGTCGCGATCATCCATGGGCCGAAACTCTGTAATCTCCAGTTTGTATTCGCCGGGTTCGGCCCGCTCGGAAAGCGTGTAAATATCGACACGGTATTCGCCCGAAGCGTCTGCTCCTATCCGTACATGTTCCGTTCCACGGCCGCTGGTCGGAGTGTCGAATTCGCCCAACATTTTCTCGTCAGGGCCTGTAACTTCGGTTATGACATCGACATCGTGCTGCTCAACCGACAAACCGAGGTACGTTCCTTTGTCCAATTCAACCGTGTAAGAATGAACTTCTTGATTGACGATGGAGTTTGTAACCGGATTGCCAATGCTGAGCTTCGGAAACTCCTGTTTCGAATTTTGTGAACAACCGGCTAGGAAGCACAATGAAAACAAGGTGCATACAAACAAAAAATATCCCGCGGCACGGCGGTAATTTCGATTAGGTTTCATAGTTTTATCAATCTAGCATATATTAATTAAAAATGGGTGCAAAATATTATACTTAAACGGCCTGCGTTCACGTCGGCTCGCTCGCTTTTCGATAAACAATGATTGTAAAACTTGTACTGTTTCTGTCCGCACTTTTAACGATAGCGGTTCTTTTTTCCGCCATATTTGCTAATGAGCCAAGCTACGGCGGCACCGTCGTTGTGGCGGTCAGCGGCGATCCCGGCGGCCTCAATCCGGCCATCACAACCCAAGGCGGCGTCCATTTGATCTGCGGTTCCATTTTCAGCGGCCTGGTTGCACAGGATTTCGATCTGAACCCCGTGCCCGATGTAGCGGAGCGTTGGGACGTCTCGAATGACGGTAAAACTTACACATTCTACCTCGCTAAAAATGTGCAATTTCACGATGGCGTGCCGCTTACTTCGGAAGACGTGCGGTTTACTTTTGAAGAGCTTCTCATGAAATTTCACTCAAGGACACGCGCTTCGATCGGTGCGAATCTTGTACGAATTTTGACGCCCGACGCTCATACCGTTATTTTCGAATTCGCTCGCCCGTACGCTGCTTTCCTGCAGCTGATTGATGTCGCCAATGCGCCGATAATGCCCAAACATCTTTACGCGAACGCCGATCCGCTGACGAATGCGTATAACGTTAAACCGGTCGGCAGCGGGCCGTTCAAGTTTCAGGATTGGACAAAAGGTGACCGCATTACGCTTTTTAAAAATGAAATATATTTCAAAGCCGGCAAGCCGTATTTAGACCGCGTTGTTTATAAGGTAATTCCCAGCAGCTCGACTGCAGCGATCGCTTTCGAAAACGGCGAGGTCGATTATTTCACCAGTCCGTCTCCGCTCGATCTTGAACGTCTGCTGAAAGTGCCGGGGACCACTGTAACGGAAAAAGGCCGTGAGGGTTATGCAACGGTCGAGACTGTTGTGCTAAATACAACCCGCGGTCCGCTCGCCGACGTTCGTGTCCGCCGGGCAATGACCTACGCTATAGATAAAAATTATATCGTGGACAAAGTTGCGTTCGGAAGGGGAAAGCCCGCGACCGGGCCGATCTCGAGCGCTCTGAAATGGGCGCACAATCCGAACGTTCCCAAATACGGACGTGACCTGCCGCTCGCGGGTCAGATGCTCGACGAAGCCGGTTTCAATCGCGACGCGGATGGTGTGAGGTTTCGGCTGAAATATGTTTACGCCCAAAGCTACGCGAAGATTGTCGAGGTGCTCCGCGACCAACTGCGAGAGGTTGGAATAGAGATCGATCTGCAGCTCCTCGAATTCGCGTCGGCCGTCGATGCGGTGTATGTCAAAAAGGATTTCGACCTCGGCTTCGCCTCATTCGAAAACGGCCCCGACCCCGACATCGGCGTAAAACGAACGGTCGTCTCAAGCAACATCGGCCCGATTCCCTTCTCAAACGGAGCCAGCTATCGCAACCCGCGAGTCGACGAGCTCTTCGAACTAGCCGCATCCGAAACCGACAAACAAAAACGCGCCGCCTATTACTTTCAGGCTCAGGAAATTCTCGTGAGCGACGTCCCGTATCTCTGGATATACGAACCAAATTCCGGCGCCGCCTACAAAAGCGCGCTCGCGGGAATGTACCAGTGGAGCGCCAAATCAAACATCTACTTCGCCCAGGACGCCTGGTGGACCGCCGGGAAAAGTTCGAACGGAAATACACCCGAATCGTTTGGCCGGAGTCCGCTGTATTTTCTTCTGATGGTCGGAGCGATTGTTCTGATTGTCGTTATAACTATTCTAGTCAAGCACAAAGGCAATCTTTCCCGGAGTTAAGCCTTTTGAAACAGTCCATTCGCATATGTTCCTCATGCCACAAGCTGCTCAGCCCCGATTCCTTTGCCTTCGTGAAATCACCGCATGAATCCGAGAATTAGAACGAAACTCCCGATGATCCAGGCAAGAAATGTCAGAATCGGCAGCTGGCGGTTTGATTATCGCACGCGAGCACAGATTTGAAGAGCCATTTCTGCCCGATGCGCATCAGGTTTTGAATTTGTCAGCTAAAACTTGGGGCGGAGTTGCATAGCTCTACGTCCTGGTTTTTTTGCACCAACACCACACAAAGGCAACTTCAAAAAATTCCAGACTATTCTTTAAAATTTTTCCCAAATCTATTTGACAATACACAAATAAAATAATATTTTGCAACTAAGATACTTATCAAATAAGATATATGGAAGGCAAAGATGAAATCATCAAACTAAGAAAACTGAGCCAACTGTATGCTTACACTTCAATTCAGATGCACGAAGCAGTTGGAAGAACGGCAGGAATGTCCGGCACTGACCATAAATACTTAGGTTTTTTGTTACAAAAAGGACAAATGACAGCAGGTGAGCTTTCAAATTTAACGGGCTTAACCACGGGTGCCGTTACAGGTTTAATTGACCGATTTGAAAAGAAAAAACTGGTGAAAAGACAATTTGATAAAGACGACAGGCGAAAGATTATCATTGTGCCAAATACTAAAAAAATAATGGCAATATTTGAGCCGCTTTATGAAGAATTCCAAGACAAGACAGACGGAATAATGGGTTCATTTTCAACAGAAGAATTAAAATCCCTAGAAAGCTACTTTTTGAAAGCATTGAAATTAATGAATGAAACAACAAATAAACTCAATAACAAAAACTGAACGACAATGAGAAAATTGAAATAACAAATGCAAATGTCCTTAGATTGACAGCTCTACCGCTGCTTCCGGCGGTAGGTGAGATAGCGGGGAAACGGCGCACTGCCGCGAAAAAGAAGATCAGCTTTCAGTGACCAGCTTCACCGCACATCGATGGGAAAAGCCCGAAGAGTGAGAGGTTCGTATGGCTCCCCATGCGAGGGGCGGCGGCTGATAATGCTTAAGCTTCTCGTTATACCAGTAAAGTAAATTATTAAAGAAAGGAGAGCTTTGTGCGTAAAATAATCGTTTCCATACATAGTACATTCAACGGCGTGGTGACTGGGCCAGCCGACGACCCGACCAACTTCATGACCTGGGCGCAAGCTGGCATTGAAGATACCGTTGAAGATTTTTCGAAAAACTTCGACACCGTTGACACTATTATGCTTGGCCGTCCTACGTATGAAGACTTGTCCAGGAAATGGCCTTTTGCAAAAGACTGGCCAGATGTAACTAAGGCCGCCCTGCGCCTGGCAGACATAGTTAACTCGCTGCCAAAGATCATCGTTAGCGGCGAGCACAAAGTCGAAGATCCAAAATGGGGCGACTTTAGCCCACCTACACAAATAACGGGCAGTCATAGCGATACTGAAAATCAGATTAAGGCACTGAAAGAGCTGGACGGCGGCGACATTATTACGTTTGGCAGCCCTACTCTCGTGCAGTCTCTTACGAATGCCAACTTGGTTGACGAGTACCGCATACTTGTTCACCCCGTTGTAGTCGGCGAAGACGGACGCGGACGCTTGTTTGAAAACATTGTGGGCTGCAAAGACTTTAAGCTGTTAAGCACCCACATCTACGAGCATGGCACAATACTAATGTGCTATGGCCTCGTTAAGTCGTAGCTGCGCGGCGAGCAGAATTGGGAAATTCACATCAGCGGCATCTTGCCGCTTTTTATAGTTAAGGATAAGGATACGAATTGATAACGAGACAATTATGAGCGAAACCAAATTACCATATTCGCATTCCGACATCGGCGGGCGTACGTTTTACCATGGCACCAAGATGGACCTTGAGGTCGGTGACATGCTTCAAGGCGGGTATTCGTCTAACTACACGGAGCGGAGATCGCCTTGGATCTACTTCAGCGAGACCGTGTTCGCGGCTACCTGGGGAGCGGACCTGGCAAAGGGCGAAGGTCCGGGGCGGATCTACGTGGTGGAACCTACGGGGCCGTTTATGGATGATCCCAATGTAACCGACAGAAAGTTTCCGGGTAATCCCACGAAGTCCTATCGCTCCCGTGAGGCGCTGCGGGCCGTCGGCGAATACCTGGATTGGCAGGGACACTCTCCGGAGGAAATCCAGGCAATGAAGGACTTCATTAAGGATAAAGAGCCTATCGACGACTGAGCGGCTTCCCTCTTTGAAACGCTCCGGCCGTAATCTCACGACTCAAAATTATTAAAACCCAACCCGAGTTTTCGGATTGAGCGCGGTGTTTAGGGCGTCGCCGAGGATGTTGATTGAGAGGACGACGAGGGCGAGGGCGAGGCTTGGGAAGACGACCATCCACCAGCCGTCGCGGATGAAATGCTGGCCGTTGTGGAGCATCGATCCCCAACTGATGCGATCGGCGTCGCCGATGCCGATGAAGTCGAGTGCCGCCTGGAGCAGAATCACGCTTCCAACCGTCAGCATAGCTTGCGTGATTATGACGGGAAGGGTGTTGGGTAGAATGTGAAAAAGGAGAATTCTCGACGGCGACGCTCCGAGTGCCTTTGCGGCCTCGACAAATGGCCTTTCTTTTAACGAAAGAACCTCCGCACGGACCAGCCGGGCCATCGTTGTCCAATATGTAAAACTCAAAATTACCACAACATATATAAGATGCGTTCCAAACAAAGCGGCCATCACCAATGCAAGAAAAAACCTGGGCGGAATCAGAATGAACTCGGTGAACCGCATAAGCACGTCATCCAAAAAACCGCCGACATAACCGGCCGTCGCGCCGATAATAACGCCGATCGAACCACTTATCAGAGAGACAACAATGCCGAATAGAATTGACGTCCGGGCACCATAAATGATTTCACTCAACACATCCCGTCCGAGGTCATCCGTGCCGAACAAGTAAGGCCATGAGGGAGGTCGAAATGTGTCGTTCGTAATTTTCGTGGGGTCGAACGGCACAATTACATCCGCAAAAACGGCAGAAAACAAAAATAGTCCGAGGACGATCAATGAGATAGCTGTCAGCCTGTCGCGATTAATTAGGCGCCGCAGAGTCGATGTCCAACGCGGATTTCGAGTGCCAAAAATGTCACGTATTACCATGATTAGCGTATGCGCGGGTCAAGCAATGGATAGATAGTATCGGTTACGAAATTGGCAAGCGCAACACCGGCGGAAGTCGTTATTAATAAACCCAGCAAAACGGGATAGTCGCGTGCGGCTATCGCCTCGAGCATCAGCCGGCCGAGGCCGGGGTATGCAAACACCGTTTCGACCAGCACGGCACCGGAGAGCAGCATTCCCAAATCGCTCCCGATAACTGTTACGACAGGTATCAACGCGTTTCGCAGGGCATGCACATATAGCACTCGCCGTTCGCCAAGCCCTTTTGCGCGTGCTGCGGTGACGTAATTCTCCTCAAGCACGTTTATCATTTCAGTCCGAGTTAGCCGAAGGACTTGTGCAAGTTGAACGATTACCAGCGTTAAGCATGGCAGAGCAAGATGAGAAAGAAAATCGGCAACGTAAGCGAATCCTGTCAAATCACCCCTCGCCGAAACTGTTCCCAGGGCCGGTAAAAGATTTAATTGCAATGCAAACAGCAGCAGCAATAATAGTCCGATTGAAAAGGAAGGTAGCGAATGGCCCAGAAGTGCGAACGCGTTTACCAGCTTGTCGAAAGCTGAATTCCGCCGGCGAGCGGATTCGACTCCTAAAACGATTCCTACGAGTGCGGCAATAATGACCGCGGGGACAACCAGGGTAAGCGTCGCCGGGACGCGAGCTGCGATTACGGCGATCACCGGCTGTTGATGGCTTAATGAGTAACCGAGATCGCCGCGCAGAACACTCGAGAGATATACCCAAAGCTGGGTCAGAAAAGGCTGATCAAGGCCGAACTTCGCCCGTATCTCAGCGTAATATTGTTCGTCGCCGCTTTGCCCCGCAAGGTAGTAAACAGGGTCACCCGGTGCAATATGTATTAGAAAAAAGTTGAAGATGACGAGCAGCAATATGAGAAGAAGCGATTGAGCGACCCGACTGATGATAGATCGACCATAAGAGCGCAAAAATAAGCGTTTTATCATCGCTATATTTATGGAATTGGCGTCGCTTGCGTCGCCCACACCTGCCAACGGCCGTCGCGTTTGACAAAGGTATCGGTAAAACGAACCCGAATATCAGTAGGCTGGTTTTTTTCGGCGCGTCCTTTGAGGCGATTGACGCCGGTTACAATCGCCGTGCCGCCTTCGATACGGATATCCATGTCGGAAAGTTCGGCGGACTTGATTGTGTTTTTGTCGGCTTTCATTTTTGCAAACAGCACGCCGCGGCCGCTGATCACGCCAGTGGTGCCGTCAATTTCGGTGGCATCGGCGGCAAAATGTTTTTCAAACCATGCCGTGTCGCGTTTTATCAAGGCGTTGTTCAAATCGCGCTTCATAAAGTCTAAAACGGCATAATCGCTCAGTTCGTGATTGGCGTTAGCAACGGCTTGCCAGCGTCCGCTGCGTTTTTCAAGCACGTGAACGCTCCGATTATAAAAAGTTTCCTCTCTGCCCGCGACGGTTCTGGCGGTCACGACGAGGCGATGTGTAATCGTAGCGGTGTTCGGCGTGCAGGAAATAATGTAATTATCGGAAATTACGCTATCCGCCAAATTTGGATTGGCTTTATTTCGATCAGCCCGGCGAAGAATATCGTCAATGGTCCGTTTTTTTTCCAGCATCGCGGGCAGAGCGACAAAATCATCGGCAAAAGTGCTTTCCAGATACGCGCGGTCGCCGCGCTGTCCGGCTGCCTCCCACGCGAGGTCAAAGGCTTCGAGAGCCTTTTTGTCCGCATCCCTGCATTGACTGAAAACGAATACTGTTGCAGTCATTATCAAAATTATAATTGCTAAAATATGTTTCATTTTCGAACTCCTCCTGTTTATCAATACTTCGGACAGTTTAAAAATTTACTGATAAATTGCCTCCGGCTTTAGCTGAAGGTCAAGATTACCATAGCCTTTAGCCGAATCTTTGAGCTAAAGCAAAAAGGAATTTATTATTTTTTTTCTTAAATTCGGCTAGAGCCTATTTTACTTACTTGTCTGTCCTTCAGTTAAAGCCGGAGGCAATTTATTTAAAAACTGTCCGCTCAGTAGTCAGACTCCGTTATGACGCTCTCTCCAAGCAGTGCCGCCAGAATATTATCCTGAGGATAAGCGTGTCCCAGATGTTGACGGAAAGCCTCTGCAAAGACTATGGGTTTTCCGGAAATTTCTGCCGCTCTTTCTGCCAGCGAAGCATTACAGCAGCGCATACTTTCAATATATTCACCCATTCCGTGGTGCGCTCGCAGCCAGTTTCTTTGACTTTCGTGACAGGACAGCATTTCAATCTTTTTCTCTATTAACCCGCTGACATTTATGTAAAACTGAGGCGTGATTTTCCTGCCGAAGAGGTCAATGTTTTCTATCGGTTGGGCGTAGTAAAGATATGGTATGGCGGACGTATGCCCGGCAGCTGTTAAATCCTTCGTTTCGTAGTTCGGAATTGATGCGTAAAAACAGGCGTTGCGGACGAGCAGGCTGGTTGCTTCGTGGTCTGACATATAATCCTGCGGCGAATGTGAGATGACAATCCAAGGATTCAGTTCGCGCAACAATGCCGTTACACGACGATTGGAGTTATCATCATTAAAAATACATAAATCGCTGAATCCCGCGTGATGATGAGTCGCGCTCAGCATTTCACAAGCCTTTTGTGCTTCGTCGTGACGGATTTTGCTTATCTCTTCGGAAGAATGCTCGGTTGACCCGCAATCGCCTAGTGTTAATGAAGCGACGTGAATTTCGTATCCAAGCCGGCGGAGGGCGAATAGAGTGCCGGAACACATAATTTCCACATCGTCGGGATGCGCGCCGACTGCCAGCACTCTTTTTGTTTCCAAAGCCATAAATTATTGGATTTAATTTATAGCAGATAATCACATTATAATCACTTTAGAGTAAATCAAAACACTGGAGTCGAAATGACAAGCAGGCAATTCGCGCGGGACATATCTCATTCTTCTCGGTAAATCTTTCACTTAACGCAGACGGCACTCGTTGAGCATCGCGTCCCGAATCATATTCGCTCCCTCCGTCGTGCCTTGAACGCCGTGTCCGGTGTTGGGAACAGTATTAAAAACGAAAGAACGGAGAGTTTTCCGCCAGCAGCCGTTGATGGAAAAATGCATATTGCCCGACGGAAGCCGTATTATCCTGTGCGCCGAGCAAAAACCAAACCATCGTTCGCGGATAATTGTATTGCCAATCGCCGTAGGCAATGCTCGCTTCCTGAAAGCGTTTCCGAAAACCAAAATTACTGCTCGTGCAAGGACCTAAATCGGCGGTATAACCAAATCCCTCGTCTATTGGTCCGGCGCTGCCGCCGTCCTCAAACCAAGCCGATTGATTAGCCGGGTCATATTTAAGACAACCCAAATCGAGACGGCTGTGCGGCGGACCGCCGTCAAAACGGCTGCCGAAATAATATCCGCCAAGCCATATTGGGAAATCATATAACCAATCTGCGATGCTCCGCCGGACGCTCCCGTCGCGTTTGCGTGTGAAGGTTGTCAATAACCCAGCGAGCCGCCGTCGCCGGACGACACGCTAGCCGTCCGTGTCCGACGTGCCAGCCGGTTGCGCTTTTCGACCAGCCGAGGGCGGAAGTCCACCACAGAACCACCGTGCGAAAACCGGCGGCGCGTAATTCGCTAACGACGCGCTGAGGCTGCGCGCCGCCGTCCCACGGATTTGTTCCTCTCGCGCCCGAAAAAAACATAATCGTTCCCCGCGCCGAAACGTTCGCGCTCGCGTTTCCGATTTTCAGCATCAAGCGGTTTAACTCTTGCAGCCCGGAGCAGGCAACATCGAGTTCGTAACAGGTTTCCGCGCCGCAAGCGGTCGGACCGGAAATGACCGTAACTTGTCCTAACGCCCGCGCCTGAACAGTCTGTTTCGAGGGCGTTGCCTTACTGTCAGTTACTTTGTTCTGCTGCGCCGTCAAAGCGGCAGGCATCGAGAAGCAAAATCCGAAGACGGCAATCAGGTTTAACCAAATTTTCCAATTCATAATTGTTTGTTTCCAAGAATTTCGTTTAATTTATCAGGACACACTTCACTTGAGCCAATCAAGCTATAGTCCGATTATGCTGCTTCGCTAAAAAGAAGATACAGCAGTGCTGATTGTTAAATTAGACTTGATTAAAGAGGGAAAAGTTTGAAAAAGTTCCAGTCGGCGCACGGTCGGATGCAAGAACTTGTCGGGCGACGATGTAAAGTGTAAAGCGCAGTGCTGACGGTTTTACTCCGATATATTCGCCGACGCTTTTTGAGGCGATGACTGAAACACCAGCATCCGCGAAAAGAACGGCACTATCCGCGTTTCGATGCGCTCCGCCGTTTTATCAATGTGGTCGCCGTCAAACTCCTCGAAAGTATGTTGAATTTTATTGCTCTTGAGGACATCGGAAAACGCGCGGGTGGATTTTAGAAGCTCCTCTTTTGTTCCGACATCAAAGGCAATGCCGCGCAGCCGCAGAAGATTTGCGCGATATTGGTCAACCATCCACATCGGCGTATTTGCAAGCCAACGAGCCTGCGCCTGCTCGGCACCCGTATCTGTTTCGCCTTTCTTTCTGACCGGAAAATCCGCGAAAAACGGCGGTTTTGTCGGGTTCGGAGAAAACGCGGCAGCTGAAGCGAGTAAGGTTCGGGCAAAAAAAGTTGCCTTTTCGACATCTTCCCACGATTTGAGATTTGACGCTTCAACCAAAAAAAGGTCGGGCGCGTTCGGGTTCGGATATGCGTCCAGACAACAAGGGCTTGTCGCATAAACCGCGCCGTAAATATCGGGGTGTTTCATCGCCAGTTTGATTGCGCCGTAGCCGCCCATCGAATGTCCCGTAATTCCGCGGCTTGCCGCATTCGGAATTGTGCGATATTTTTTGTCAATGTAGCTGACCAACTCCCGCGTCATAAAATTTTCCCAATTGCCTGTCGTGATTGAATCGGTGTAAAAACTGCCGCCGAATTTGTTACTGCCATCGGGCATCACGAGAATCATCGGGCGCACCTTTCGTTCCGAAACCAATTTATTCATTATCGCGCCGACATTCATTCGCAAGCCTTCGTCTTCGATTATCCAAGTTTTATTGGCGGCAGGCGTAAAACCGTGTAGAAGATACACGACCGGATAACGAACTTTGGTTTGTTTATCATAATCCGGGGGCAGATAGACCAAAACGCCGCGTTTCGGTGAGTCGCCGATTAGATTTCCATCAAGCGAAACGCCGTGAATTACGTCGTTAATTATCCTGTCGTCTTGCGCCGAAACGGAAACAAAGGCGATGATGAAAATGAAACAGAATAAAAGGCTTTTCATTCAGACAATGAATCGAACGGCTACTGTTGATGATTATGAACTGTGCGACAAGGTACGGCATTGGGACTATTGCAATCGCAATCGGGGTCGTCGCATTCGTAGTGGCCCTGTTTGAGCATCCCGTCAAACTCGTCGGCAAAACGGCGTCCGCCTTCTTTGACGCCCGTTTCAGTCAGTTCGTAAATGTCTAAAAAGTCGAAATTGACTAAGCCCTTTTTCACCAGCTGCGACAAATTGACGGCGAGGATTTCATCCGAAGCGTCGAGAAACTTCTTTAATTCGGCGACGGTAATTTTCTCGCCGAAACCTTCGCCGCGCATCCAGAACATCACCTGCAGGATCTCATCCTGCCAGAAAATAGACGGCTGTTCGTTGGCCATCAACAAATCGATCGGTTGTTCCTCCATTTTTAAACCTCCAAAGGAAAGGCAACTTTTACAACTCCATTTTCGACGCGAATCGGCAAAGCTTCAAGCCGAACTTCCGGATTTGACAGGCAACGTCCTTTTTGCCGCACTTCAAACTGAAAGCCGTGACACGGACAAGTCAAAACGCCACTTTGTAAAATACCTTGGTCAAGCGGCAGGCTGCCCTGAGCGCACGCGTTTTGAAAAGCATAGATCGTTCCCGCCACATTGCACATGAGCAGATTGATACCGCCCGTCTCAACCACGCGCAACTCATTATCGGGCACCTGGTCGGCGTGGATGATAGGCATAAAAAATTCTTTCCCTGAAACGTCTTGAACGGGTTGGCGCGGCAGAATCTGCACTAGATTGACGGGGCGCGAAGGAGCGATTAAATCTTCGTATTCGAGATCGAGCAAATCGGGCGTGCGTTCGTGCAAAGCGTGTTCAATCTCGGCCTTCAGAATGGTGGTCGAAACATTCGCGGTTGAGGCGCCCCCGAAAAGTTTTAGTCTGGCGACTCCGTTTTTCACTTCGACAAGCTCGACATCCGCGCCGTAAATTTTTAGTTGCTCACGGGCGGTTTCGAGGGCGTTTTCAATCCGCGTTTCAATAGGCTGCGCCATCAATTCGTGAACCATCAAAACCGCCTGCACAAGCTCATCATCGCTTAATTCCTGCAAGATTTTTTCGGCCGTCGGCTGCGCGGAAACTATCTCGACAATGCGCCTGAGCGCCCCATGATGAAGGTCGAGCAGCGTATAAACCAGAGCGCGAACGTGATTGCGAACCGCCTCTTCCGGATGTTGTTCGATTGATTCGAGCAGGATATTTAATTGGTTGAAAGCAGTGGTTTCTTCTGCAACCGCCGTTGTCATTTCACTCATTTGTACTTTCTGATTTTGCAGTCGCCTTCTCTTTGATAATTTCGCTGACTTCATCAAAACGTGCCGTGATTTCCGGACTGCATTCGAAACCGATGCTCGAATCCACCGGCTCGATTTCAATTACTTCGACTTCCGGCGGCAAAGCATTGAAATACTGCAAAATCATCATTAAATTATCCAGACTGATAATTCCTGTAACCGATTCAGCCACGCTTTCCTGCACAACTTCCTCGTCAAGCGGCGCAAAATCCCACTTGTAAACGTCTAAAGTTCCGGGCGTGCGCCCCTCGCGTTCCGCCGCCGAGACGAAAACGACGCGCGCGTATTTGCCGGGATGATCCTGAAACCATTGCAAAACGGCGATCGCGCCGAAACTCAAGTTTTCCAGCTCAACATTTTTCGCCCAATCTTGCTTTTTGAGATGCGGGAGTAGAACTTGTCCAAAGGATAAATCTTTTAAATTCGGATGCCCGACTCCGGCGATTAAAACTTTCATTATTTAATTGCCACAACTGAAATTTTTTTCAAAAGTCTTAAAAGCGTTGTTAAGAATATCTTAACAACATGCCGCTCCCAACGCTTCGCCCGTTTCTTATAAACAAAAATAGTTTGCCCTCACCTCTCCTTCAAAACTCTCCGCGCCGCGTAATAGCCGCACATCCCGTGAACGCCGCCGCCGGGCGGAGTCGAAGCCGAGCAAATATAAAGCCCTTTTGTCGGCGTGGAATACATTCGCGCCGTCGGGCGCAGGAAAAGCTGGCTGATGTCCGGCGAGCCGCCGTTAATGTCGCCGCCGACGAGATTCGCGTTGTGCCGTTCGAGTTCGGCGGGCGGCGACGTTTTTCGCCCGATGATACAATCTCGAAAGCCGGGCGCGAAGCGTTCAATCTGATTTTCGATGCGCTCGGTCATATCGAACGTCGAGCCGTTCGGTATGTGGCAATAGCCCCAAGCCGTGTGTTTTCCGACAGGCGCGCGCGCCGAATCGAATAAGCTCGGCTGCGCAACGATTACATAAGGCTTTTCGGCGTGTTTACCCTTTGACGGCGCGGTTTCCGATTCGGCAATTTCCTCAAAAGTTCCGCCCAGGTGAACCGTTCCCGCGCGGGAACACTCTTTTGCCTTCCAGGGAATCGGATCGTCCAACGCCCAATCAATTTTGAAAACGCCGTTGCCGACGCGATAACGCTCAAGTTTGCGCCGGTAATTTTCGGGCAATATGTGTCCGGCGATTTTCAATAATCCGCGCGGCGTTAAATCGCAAAGCACGGCGCTTTCGGAAGAAAGCAAATCATCAACGGATTCGACGGGCGAATTTGCAATCACCTCGCCGCCGAGTGAACGCAGATATGAGCAAAGAGCGTCGGCGATTTTTTGTGAACCGCCGCGCGGAATCGCCCATCCGACCGCATGTCCCATTATGCCGAGCATCAGCCCGAAC